>QDKV01005229.1_pt1 | contig 36817 bp, 37 predicted proteins | sample 1861101 | NCBI WGS metagenome assembly QDKV01 (sample SAMN04275158, study PRJNA302643) | Fungus metagenome, whole genome shotgun sequencing project. | isolation source: fruitbody | host: Mallocybe terrigena | place: Sweden | collected 2013 | reverse complement strand
TGTTACGATCGGTTTCATGTGCACGTGGTGTGTACACGTTTTTCTTTTTCTTTCTATTCTTTTTCCTTTTTGATACGACGGATACATGCACGATACGCGTGGACTTATAGTTTAGTGACTCATGGTGACTGCGCTGCTGCGCTTCATCGACTCATGTATAACTCGTGTTTGACTCATGGTAGTGCACAGACCACCATAGTTAGTATAAATACTTGTTTCTTCTTTTTGTATTTTTTAGCTCGTTCTTGTTAGATCTCAATACATCTACTTGAACATTCTCAACGAAACCTGAACTCGCTAAGCTAGTCTTAGTCGTCCTTAAATCTTTGCTATAAGACTTGTCGTTTACAAGTCTTCTTCTAGTCACGTGACATCCCGAACGACGATTGATACGCTTGTCCCAACAACTCTGTGTTAGTTGGCGTAAGGCGTAACACTTACCTAATACAGTAACATATCATTATTATTCCCCTGACTGGCTACTCTCAGTTGTTACCACCATTAACTGAGAGTAAGCCATTCTTATACCTCTTCATACTTGTGTACTTATCTACTACTTCAGCTTATCTTTTACTGTTCTCACAATAGGTTAGTATTGTAGACAAACTAGAGTTGTTACCACCACCAACTGAGACTTATCTTTTACTGTTCTCACAATAAAAACCCATGGCATTCACTAGCAATTTTTGCCCACCATTGGCCGTACATGCTCCGAGCCTCCGACTCTTGTGTCACATTTGTCTCGGCCTTTTATATTTCCAACAATTATTGTCCAGCTGGTCAAAATAATTTACTCTGGGATTTAGGAAAACCTGGGTTTAAATTCTCTAATTATATTTCGTGACAAAGTTTGGCAAGATATTTTACATAATATTTTTGAAATTCCTGACACCTGCCTCTTGATATATGTTCTCATGCTTTAAATCTCCGCCGATTTTGGAGCGTAATACTTGCGGCCTGCCTTGAGATATGTGTGTCTGGAGGCTGCGGACGAGAGGGATGTAGACTGTGGGTAAGACGTTCGATGGTGTAGTCCGTTGATGCCAAGTTTCTGCGGGTTCACCCGAAAATGAAGGTAGCGGACTAAGGGTGGCCCTTTCGGCAGACCAGGATGACGAGACCGTCGAGACGCTGGTTGTTGGAACGCTATCAGATAAATAATCTTGTTCCACTATATTTATATCTGATCCCGTATTCTTCGGCACGATAATTGATTTTTGTTGAAATTCCGATGAACAAGATGAAGTGTTTCCAGTTGTAACTGCATCAACAGCGATCAGAGGGCTGTACGTAACTGGGGGTTTACAATCATCAGCAGCGTTGTTCACAATTGTCGTTTCACGGTCGGCCGATGTTGATACAGGAATACATGTACAAGAGTCCTCTGGGGCATGAGTTGGGTAAGAAGAGAAGGTCGTCCGTTGCTGTGGTCTATTTCGAATATATTGCATGATGTCGACACTTTCTCCGGTGCTAAACGAGTGTGCAGAAGTGTTCTCGTCCTGAGTGGCAAGTTTCAACAAGAACGAGGAAGGGATGCATGCAACGTCTGTCGGTCGTTGACGCTCAATAGTTTGACCGAGATGATGTCCCGCCTGCAGGTTTGGAATAGCAGAATTGACGACGTCACGATACCAATCAAAGCGAATAGATGCTTGGAATGTCAAACTTGCATGCGCATTGGGAAGTGTAACAAGAATTGTTCGATAACGTCGAAGCTTCAGAACTGAAAAGGCATAAGCAAAGTCACGGTCACCAGTTATCAATACAACGGTGGATGGAGCAGGGTTGTCAAGAGCGTATGCCAGCATATCCACTATAAGAACGATTACCATGATTCAGATCTCATTCACGAAAAAGAAGAAATCCTGACCGAGAATCATTTTGTCGGCGACCTCCTTTCTGCCATTATGAGGACAGTCGACGAGGCACACACCTGATGACTGTAGCTCTGAGCGAACTGTGAAAGATTTTGAGATGGGCAACTGTTCAGTTATTTCGAGATAAGCGCTGAAAATTTTGACACAGCCGAAAGGGCGCGCCAAAGCGCAGATGCTATTAGCAATGGCATAACCAGACGCGTTCGACGGTACAGGACAATTCTCTGAAGACCCAGCGGGGGGAAAAAAGGTCAGCTACAAGCGACAAACTGCAGTGCGAGAAGAAACCACCATAATCCCAGAAGATGGCGACAACATCAGAGTTTTTCATGGTAGACTGACATAAGACATTGACGGTGTTGGCGGTCAATAAATACGGCTTAAATCCTTCTTGCAGAAATTGAGGAAAATTATTTGCAACTCGCAATGAGGATGCACATACAAGCAATAGGGCAACCAGTCGGATGATTGCGTTGTTGTGTAATTACTCGAAATGGTAAATGGCGTGTCAGCGGCGTTTCAACGCTGGACCCACACTTAACCTTGTTTATTTCAAAATTGTTCTTTAATTCTCCTTTCAATAATGAAAAATAATGAAGCCGTTGCCGTCTTTTGGGATTATGGTACTTTCTTTATCGTCTGTCGCTCGTCCTCGTCTAAACTTTTTTTGAACCATAAGAGAACTGTTCTGCACCCTCAAACGTTTCCGGTTATACTATAGCCAACAACATATGTACCCTCACACGCCCTTTTGGCAGCATAAAACTCTTCAAAGCATACCTCGAAATACCCGACCAGCTGCCGCTCTCTAGGTCTCTTGTGCTAAGATCAGAGCTACAGTCTTCAGGTGTCTCCTTGGTCGATTGTCCACATAATGGTCGGAAGGAGGTTGCCGACAAGATGCTTATTGGTCAGAAAGTTACATGCACTATCATTTTTTTTTGCTGAATTTCAATCTTGTAGTTGACATGCTGGCGTATGCAATTGACAATCCTGCTCCGTGCACCATTGTTTTAATAACAGGCGACCGCGACTTCTCGTATGCTTTGTCAATCCTAAAACTACGCCGGCATAGGGTTGTACTAATTACTCTACCCAATGCACACCCCAGTCTGACCTTCCAGGCGTGCATTTGTTTTGACTGGTTTAATGACGTTGTAAACCGAGGAGGCTCTCCGAATTCAGCTCCAGAGGCTACACGTTCATCACCGCGTGCCACAGGCGTAGACTTTATATGCTCGTATGCGGAAGAAGGCATTGGCTCTGCGCGATACTTCCACGACTCTCAGGTGCCTTCTAATGGATTCCCTACGTCGAAAATACGTCAGGACGTCCCCACTTCTACCACGATGAATACCCGAGATGCATCATTCTTGCCTGCTCGGAATGGTCTCACTCATTCTACGAAGTTACCTCAACAGAATCCAGAATTTGCAATAAATTCACCCTCGATGCATATCAAAAATACTATCCCAAGAAATTATCAGGTTGACGAAGAAAAAACTACCATAAATACGCCTTATTCCGAACGAGTGTATGATAAAGAATTACTCGAGGGCTCAAACGTCACTTTAAACGGCCTCAACTCAATGAAAGAACTACTTAATTTCCAGGAAACTCCAACACAGCACACGTATAATTCTTCGAAATCAGGTATGGTTGGTGGAACTGGACTCTCCGTAATCAACTTTCTTACTAGAAATCTCTCTGATTCCCTGCTAGTTGTCTCTGCGCACGGCTTGCCGTCATTGCCTTTAGCCCCCTCAACAAATCATAGCACGACGACAACGAGGACTGATTCACAATTAAAAGCATTACCACGTCCACCATCCATATCCCGCACTGACAGCGACATGTCTATTTCCGACTCGTCAGTCTCGCCTCGAGCTGTTCCCCCTATCTTCTCCATCTTGGTAAATGTCCTTCGCGGTCACAGATCCAAAGGGATTTTCTGTTCTTTCCGTTCTGTAATTGCAGGGAAAATATGGAAGAATGGGACTACTTATCGGAATGCTGGAGTCACCACCATTCATGAGTTTTTGGCTTTAGCGGAAAAGGAAGGGATTGTTGAGCTTGGTGGAGATAAAAACTCGGCTTGGGTCTCTTTGTTGCCCAGGTGGGCATAATGCCACCAACCATATACTGTACCATTTTAATTAATTCGGCTGTCCCCTGTATAGCAGGTGGTCAAATACAAATTTTCATCCACACTGGTTGAATTAATCAAAATGGTACAGTAATTTAATGACAATAAATTATTAAGTTACAAAAACAGTTTGCTTTAAATTTCTCTGCAGAAATAAGTATCCCAAAACATAAAACATGATAAAATGAGATCTGTTGAACTGTCTAGGCTTGTCACAGGTAACCTGTAAAATAGGTCCACTCCATAGTACATTCATGGGTAACACATGGGTTACACATCACACATAGCGCTGAAAATTTGGACATGCAGAGGCAGAAAATGGACCCAGTAATTCAGACACAAAAATTCATAGGTGGCTTCAGCGCCGATGCTTCATTCTCACATCCACGATACTTACTTTCGAGTGAAGTATTCAGTGCATCGGCAGGGGACCTGTCAGCTATGAACGTTTGAACTCCCAAACGAACATGTTGTTGGAGGTAAAAAAGTTTGCCTAATTGGGATCATTGTCAAAACGTCAAAAAAAGGAATACAAAACTATAGATGTACAGTGAAATTGACAAACAGGACAGCAAATTGGATCAAGCTAAAAAAACAACTTTACAGCTACATACTTGCGGACTCAATAATCGTACAACAAAATAATCGGAGAAAATCAAAACGTATTGCCAAGTACACCATCAACCCATTGAGACATCAAGCCAACCCAAGCTTTGCCCCCCACACCACCGAGCTCCACGATGCCGGTCTTCTCTGCGAGGTCCATGTACTGACTAAACTTAGCGACCCCGGCATTTCGATACGTGGCCCCATTCTTTGCTATTTTCAAAGCAATCCCAGAACGCAAGAGACGATATATACCTCTGGATCTGTGCCATTGAAGAGTTTGCACGAGGACGGTAAACTTGGGAGGTATAATTGGGCGCTCGGCGGGAGGATTCGGAGTAGATGATGTTGCAGTGTTGGGTATTAGGGTATCTCGGGGTTTGTTCACCACTAACATTTGTCTGCTGAACATTGTGGAAGAGACATCGCCCAAGAACGCGTTTCCAGGAACTGAGGTGGGGTATACTAGTTCTGGCAAGTCATTTGGAATACAGGGGGGTGTGACATAGGAAGAAGCATCGACTTCCTTGTTCTCGCTTTCTTCGATAAGTGTATGGCCGGTGTGTATATCCTTATCCAGTGTCGTCTCTGTGGCCGCGTCCGGGGCGGAACCTAGCCGTGTAAATATAAGTGGCGTTTCGGATGAAGATGATGCAGCGTTCATGTTCTGGATAGTAGGTGCTGTCGTCTCCTTCATTCGATTGGAATGACACCACGCATCGTCACTCGGATTGTTAGATAGGTCCACAGAACCGACTGGTATGGACCATGCGGGTTCTACGGTTTTTCCATCACTAACTCGAGGTAAGGGTAAATCATTTCCACCCAGCAAGCTCATTGCCAAGGAACTGAATACAGGGACTCTACTCTTCGGGGTTGAAAGAGACTCTAGTTGCGTGCTACCTTGTGTAGGTTCTGTGGAAGAGGTTGGGGCGCACTGCTGAGTCGGAGATAGTAATGCCGCCCGCGTACTTGTTGTGGGACTGGGAGAAATATCTCTACGACGCTTCTCTGGGCTCGTACGTCCAGGAGAAGGAACTTGATAAAAAATAGGCACTTGTTTTGCCCGGTTGCGGAGATATCTCTCGAAGTCGTCCGTATCCGGATCCGTCGAGTCGATGACTGTGGCGTCCAAAGAACTTGAGCGCCCAGGTTCTGAAGGCCGATTGCGTTCAGGTTGTCGTGATTTACGCACTTCTGGTGAATTCGGGGAGCCGCTTGGGTTAACGACATCGTTGAACCAGTCAAAGCAGATGGGCGCCTGGAATCTTAGGGTAGGGTGCGCATTGGGTAATGTAACTAATACAACCCTGTACTGGCGTAGCTTCAGAATTGACAAAGCATACGAGAAGTCGCGGTCGCCCGTTATCAAAACGATGGTACACGGAGCTGGATTGTCGATGGCAAACGCCAACATGTCGACTACAATCCTGGAATTCAGCAAGAAACCATAGAATATCAATGAATTTCTGACCAATGATCATCTTGTCAGCGACTTCCTTCTTACCATTATGGGGGCAATCAACTAAAGTGACACCCGAGGACTGTAGCTCTGATCTCAGGGTAAGAGACCTGGAAAAGGGAGGCTGGTCGGATATTCCAAGGTATGCTTTGAAGACCTTGATGCTGCCAAACGGGCGAGCGAGAGAGAAAATGTTGCTGGCTATAGCGAAACCAGAGGCATGTGATGGTGCGGAACAGTTCTCTAGTGGTTTTATTTAGAGGAGAACTAGAGAGCAACATTGGAACAAAAAGCACCATAATCCCAGAACACTGCAACTGTATCGGAGGAGCCTTTCATAACGGAATGAGATTTCTTGCTATAGAATAGAAAATGCGATCCTCCAGGTCAAATGAAAGTAGTTCTTTGCAGCTAACGACTTGAAGGAAGGGCATTCCAAGAATAAAGAATAGACGTCGGCACTTCAAAACCGCATTGCAAGTGGGCGGTGTTGAATGTGGGCTTCTGTCAAGTTAGATTCAATTGATTTCACGGCACGCCGTGAGCGTCCGAGTCTCAAGAAAGCTTATTCCTCGATGGAATTAGAAAAAGGTTTGAACTGTGGTAGTGGGAAGCACCAGGTTACTCGAGATCTTCACAGCGAAGGTATGGAGGTGGATGAATCCAAGAATTCATCAACTTTCTCCGGGGTGTGTAGGAACGAATTTCAACGAAACATTTTGTCGAAGGCCGGCCGGCTAGTTAAGTTTAAGGTGTTGGATACTGTAACTGGAAACATTACTACTCAAAACTATTCCATCTCTCACAACTTTCAGGCAAGGCTCGAATTCGATTTACACATTCACTGCTGCAATCATTACTTCAGCCCTACAAATAACAACCCCACAAACATAAATCCGACGCGATACGTTACGAGACAAAAGGAAGTTATGTATACTCTTCACTGAGATGTACAAAAACATGACCGCGATCATCCCTCAGCAACATTATGATGTTAGATTCTGCAGCCAGTTCGATGTATTTCGAGTATTTCTTCTGTCCAACTTTCGCATAAGCATTCGGGCTTGACTTGAGAAGTTTAGCAGGCAAGGTATCCAATGGCAATTTCCTGCCGTTAGCACGAAGAATATCGATTAACGGAACCCATCCAGCAGGTAAGGTCTTGGTGCGCAGAGTAGATGACGGCCCCATGGTCAAATCACTTGGCTTGCCTGAGGCGAGGGTGGGTTTGCTTTCTGACGTTGCCTTCGGCATAACAGGTTTAGGAGCTGACTGCAAAATGGGTTTAGGCGGAGGTAGTACAGCGACAGCAAAAATCTGCTTCTGCTCGACTACGGGCTCTGCCCTCTGAATCCTTGTCTCGGGTACCAGTATCTCTTTCGCTTGGGAACCGCTGCCAGTCGATAGGATTTTTTCGTATGCCGACGGGCTGGCCTGACTTTTTGGGGAGCTCCTTCGCGATAACTGATCCGTAACTGATGCCCGACTTGCCTCAGGGACGTTGTTGAATTTATCCTCCTTGTTCTGTTCTGCAGAGGTTGGAACAGTCAACACCCCGGGGTTCTGGATGATGGAAAACGTGCTAGAAGATGACGCAGTCACGACTGAAGCCCTTCTCGACATGCCACCTGAAGGAAACGACGATGTATACAAGGGCTCATGGGGCTGTGGTTCACTTTCTACCGCTTTGAAATTTGTTGTGAAATATGAATTGTTGGTTCGCGCTTGGGAACGTGAGCGAAAATCATCTGACTCAAGGACGGGAAAGTCCTTTTCCTTTCCCTTGAGTTCAAGTGGGCCCAAGGGCTCGAGATGCTTTTCCAGGGACATATGTTGCCAAGGGGTTGTACCGCTAGGCACGATAGGCCTTGATGCCGTCGCTTCCAAAGTTGTCGAGCGCAGACGAGAGAGGCCATCTCCAGGATTGGGTACCCCTGTGGTCCTTGATGGCGTCAAAAGAAGATCGTCAATGCCAGAATCACCGTGATAGGATTTTGATAGAGGTGGTGTACGGCCGTGACTGAGTGGGTCACTTGACAAATTTCGTCCAAACCGAGAAGAGGTCTGAGCATTGAAATAATCTGGAAGAGGGTTGGTTGATGGAAGCCAAGGGTCAGGAGGGAGAACCTTGTCGTCGAAACCACCATCTATTCCAAGAACAGTTTGGGGGAAATTGAGGTGGATAGTCGCTTGTGAGACCAAATCCACGTGCGAATTCGGTGGTGAAATCAGTACTACTCGGTAGTTTCTCATTCGCAACATGGCCAAACCATACGCTATATCTCTATCCCCTGTTATGACGACGTAGGTGTGTCGAATAGAATGGTCCCATGCGTGGAGAATGAGATCGACTAAGGGAAACGTTGGAATAAAACGATTCGGACGTTTTACATTGAAATTCACCTAAAAGCTTCTTCATTGGAGCTCCAGGGCGAGCTTCAGCAGGACAGTCGATCAGACACACCCCAGATGCAGAAAATTCGGCTCGAATTCGCATCGAGGCCGACTGAATCGGATAACTGGAGTAGTCCCAATAAAGTCGAATCCATCTCAACGGGCCATATTGCCTGAGGGCAGAATGAACATTCTTAACCATGTCATAGGTTGAGATGGAAGATATTCCTGAAGGAAGCGTCGTTTCTATCAACGAAAATATCAAGAGAACCTCAATGGGACACCAGTACAACACGAACCGAAATCCCAGAAGACAGTAACATCTTCACGAAGACCCTCCATACTCCTGAGTCTTGATGAAGTCAAGAAAAGCGAACAGTAAAAAATATCCTAAATGCGAGTGTACAAACCGGCTTATAGGGCATTTGGACGGTTGCTGGACATGCCATAAACACGAGGAGACCTCACGAAAGGATGTACTCAGTTTCATGACGACGGTATGCAGTAGGAAATAATTTGCTTCGACTGCGCAGACAGGGTCAAAGAGTGGAAACCATCAAAAGTCATGCGTTATGCCTGCCACTCTTATTAGGCACAGTGGGTACTAGGGATTTAGCTGCGTGATCGTTTCTATAGAAGAGGAGAATGTTTTGCGATTGTATGTCATTTTCGGGACAAAATATCTTGTCACTACTATGTTCTATAGATCTTCTACATAATGTTTTGCCCTGCTGCAGGGTTACTGCCGCCAAATCCAATGCCTAGTTACAACTTTTGAAGCTGAAAGTTGAAAGGAACGAGTGCCCCGTGCACCGTTATGGTCATCCTTTCACATTTGCATCAAAACTATGTCCTATCGAATCCTTCGTCATGGTAGTTGAACTCATGACATGTACTTTGGATTGAGAACAATGTAATGGACACCACCACTACGCAATTCCTTCCCCACAATCCCAGCTGTCATAGCAGCTTCGAGATATGTCACGATCCGGTTGGTGCCTGCAATCTCAAATGCTCGAAGATTCGTTTTCAGAAGCTCTGGGGCAATGGTATTTCGTCGAAGGACACCATTGTGCTTGTGGAGAGTTCGAATCAACGGGATCCAAGCAGGTGGGAGTGTAACTGTTGAGGGGATTGTTTGCGCGGGTGCCGAAGTTCTTGGTATACTCGGAGTTGACGTTTGTGGTCGTTGTACTGGAACTGCCGCTGATACTGGTGGAAGAGGATCGTTTGATTGACTCCGTGATAAGACACTGTTCAGAAAAGTGCTGGCGGTTTCCCCGACAAAGCTCGGATTGGAATCTTGAGGAAGCGGTAGTCCTGAAGCGTCGTCACCTTCTGGTTTTTCTCCCTCGTCCGTTTTCGCGGGTGTAGGGGCTGTTGAGGCTGTTGGCACCTGAACAAAACCGAATGTGGTACTTTGCGAACTCAAAGCTGACGTAGTCGAGGCGGAAACATTTCTGGACGGATTGTCAAGTGACCACGGTTCACGTAACATCGTAACATCGTCCTCGTCGAGTGGAGCGAAAATTGATCCAAAATAAGGGAGCTTCGTTGATCCAGAGGGTGGACGAAGAGCAATTTCATCTTGGTAGAAAGTAGTGCTCGAGTCCTTTTCCTTTCCCTTGGTTGTAAACGCGTCCCTTGATCTGGAACCTGACTCGGACTGCGTGTGATGCGGACTGCCTGGTAGAATCAGAACATCGTCGATTGGGAATGCTTCGGGTTTAACGGTTTTCAAATCAGTAGACTTGGGACGGGGAAAAAGAGGGCCATCTCCAAGCCCTATCGAGGCCATAGTCTTCGGAGATGTCATATACACTGAATGAAGGTCAAAAACGCCGAAGCCAGCATCACGCCCGGACAAAGTGGAGGATTTATATTCACGGAAGTGAGAAGGAAGATCGTCTAACTCTAAAGGAGAGTGCAGATTGTAAGTCTCACGCCCAGACTTTGTCGAAGCTGGTGGCGGAGGAACACTGAAAGAAAATGGAGGAGGGCCACTTGGGGATGCAGAACCAACAGCTAGAGGGTCCTGAAACAAGTCTTTCTCGTTATATACACTACCTTTGATACCAAGAACCGTTCTTGACCAGTCCAATTGAATTGTAGCTTGCGAAACCAAGTCCACATGCGAGTTTGCTGGGGAGATAAGAATGATGCAGTAATTCTTCATCCGGAATATAGCAAGGGCATAGGACAAATCTCTATCATTGGTGATCACCACAAGAGTTTGCACTACACCATGATCCCATGCTTGAAACATCATATCAACTAAACAGGTTAGAATAATCGCATGTCGGCAATTTAGAAAGATAGCTTACCCAACATTTTCTTTGTGGCCGCCGCCCTTCGTCCTTCGGCAGGGCAGTCAATAAGACAAACTCCAGACGAAGAAAGTTGCCCCCTAATACGCATGGCCACTGACTGGTCTGAATAATTGGCATAATCCCAGTACACTCTGATTGATCGAAGGGGCCCGTATGGCGCGACGGCGGAACGAATGTTGTTTATCATGCCATACGTGGAAATAGCGGACGCCGCGCTTGTCGACGCGGTACTCTCTGGGAACCTGAGATAAGCGAACCGTCTATTCCAAACGCATCACATACTAACCGAAATCCCAGAAGATGGTAACATATTCACGTTTCTCGTTGTGTGCATCCATATTTCGATTTTTGGGAGATGATCGTGCAGGGTGTCCGGGACAGTCAAATGGGAAGATTTATTAACCCTGCGATGCAAAGGAACCGAATTTAAAGCTGCCACTGTCGGCTGAGAGGTACCCCAGATGACACTTGCTATAAACATGAGAAGCATGAGGATACCTCATGAATGTAAGTATAAAGCCCGTCGGCAGAACTGCGTCATGTCGTTAGACGCGAGAACATTAACCAGAGCATAAAGCTGACATCAGAGTGTGACCGAGAAAAGAGAGCAAGACCCCAACAGTGTTATCCTGAGCAATAAGGTATCAACAGATGATCGAATAAACTCAAGCTCACCACCTCATGGGAGAAACGGAAATGCTTTGCGTGATTTTTAGAAGCGATTCCAGTAACGGCGACTTGGACACGCTTCCGAGAGTGCTTGTTGTACGCGACCTTCGAGAATCAGAAATGTGCTGTGGAAGTCCCTTCACGATCATGATCCCTATATTGACCGCGACCTCGCGTAGGTTTACGTGCGGAAGCCTGAAGCCCAGGACCCTTTTATACACAAGTCTTTCCAGAAAGATGAGGCCTCATTTTGATGAGCATGTTGTCAAATTGGCAAAAGCTGAGATCCATCGATGTGAACGAATGGGCGTGTTGAGCACCCAGATATATACTTGAGGGCCATTACCGCAGGATAGGAAAAGGATTGCTAATTCAAATAAGGATACATTAGAAGAGGAAATAAAAGAGAAGTCTATTATTATTGAATCGATTTCCCCAGTCTAGCAAGGTGGTAGTTTATGGTCGATTTATGCGTTTTCTTTGGCATAGGCTGGCAGGCAATTGTTCATATGTACGTTTGAGCAGAGGAGACGAAACGTGGGATCAACGGTTGTTTAATGTGTATGATTGACGTTGGAAGGACACGAATAAATTGAAGAAATTATGTCAACGCCTGCAAAGAAACTACAAAATGACATGAAGGAACGCACTGTTGTCCGCATACACTGGAACAACTGTTCAGCCGTTTCCTTGCACAGCGCCCTATTATGCAAATCCCCACTCGCAGCCCAACAAGCCAGCATCGCTGACAGTTGAGGAGCACACATGGCGGTTTGGGCCACTAGATATATCATAAGTTAGAGAATAAAATATCCAAATATTTTCTCGCCTTTTCGCGGTCGAACCTTGAGCTTTTTGATATGCATCGTTATGGAGTGGTTTCAACGATTCAAATAAATTAAAAGAAATTAATATTCCATCTCGTCTTAATCACGTGGTTTCCACATCACTGCCGCTCCCCAATTTCAAACGTATCAATCTCTTAACCCATTCACGACCAGTGACTACCTGTTCATATCTTTGCGCCCTCCTCTGAACATTCTTTTTATAATTCGAACTCCTTGTCTCTATTCTGCAATGGCAGCTCTGAACAAGAACAATTCTGGTATGTCAACCTACTCCCAAGAAGCATAAGTCTTTGAGCGTGATTGTGCATGCATTTCTCTTCTAGCCATAAAGCGTATTATGCAAGAAGCGAAAGAGCTTGCTACAGACCCTTCTACAGACTACACTGCTGCTCCCTTAGAGGTATTTATTGATCTTAAGTGATTTGGCTGAACATTTGATCACATATGATTCCAGGACGATATCTTTGTGCGTCACCGCGAGTCTTACCACCCACAATCAGTCGCTAATTGTTGGATTGTTGTAACGATTAGGAATGGCACTGCACCCTCCGCGGTCCAGTAGGCACGGAATTTGAAGGTGGTCTCTACCATTTTCGTATCATTTTACCCGCAGAATATCCTTTCCGTCCCCCAGCGATCATGGTGCTTACGCCAAACGGGAGGTTTGAGCTAAATACTAAGGTTCTTCATTTCATTCGTTTGTCGCTCAGGAAATTGACTTTCGCAACGACAGATTTGCATAAGCTTCACGAATTGTAGTGTTCCCCAATTTCCCCTCAAGAATGACTACTGATTCTGATTATCTATAGATCACGAAGAACTTTGGCAGCCCGCGTGGGGTGTCAGGACTGGTATGTTTATTGTTTTCGTTTACTCTCTTCCGTCGTTGGAAGCTGACTTACTGTTTGTCACAGCTATTATTGGCTTACAAGGATTCTTCCCTCTAAAAGGCCAAGCAGCAGTGGGAATTGGATCGGTTGAGTACCCTGCGAGTGAGAGGAAGAGGTTAGCAGTATTGTCAGTGACTTACTTTCATCCATCTGTAAGAACGGCTGACCCATTGGAATGTGTTGTTGACAGGTCAAGAGAATGGACATGCCCGCACTGTAAACAAACGAACCTTGCACTTCTACCCAATCCACTCACATCTACAGTTGCAACGAGCGGTCAAGGTGTAAACGTGAAGGAGACACAAAAACCTGATCAAACTTTGATGACGGAGACATTTGCTAAAACTATCCTCGATTCCGTATCAACCACGTCAACTTCGATACCTCCGACTGCTGTGGGGATTTCCGAGACTAACCCGGCGACGCAAACACCGACAACACCAGCAAGTGTCCAAATTCCTAGCGATTCAAAGTCATCTGGCCCGCACCCACAGTTCACAACTTCTGCTAGGTCATCGGAAATATCCAACAATGATATTGACAGTAAACAGACGATGATCACGGCACGAATGAATTTCGACAATTTGGGTAGTGAGACATCAACCGTGTTCAGGTCGCGCCGCAGTCATGGCACTACCAACAGCAGGGGTAGTCAGAAGCCACCAGTATTACTCGATACGGCCATCTGCATTCTTCTCGTTCTTCTTTTTGCGATCATTTGTCGTAGGGTTGTTTAGGTGTGAAAATTGTCTCGGATATGTACATGTACAATGTTGATCATGGAGATCGACATTATTTGATATTTTCGTTCCAAGGAATACGACTTGTTTTAGTAGTTCGAATTCATTTATCTCAGATTATCCACACTAGCCGTGGATTTTTTTGAAAGCTGAAAATCATAAATGTTTACAAAGCGCGCCATAGTTCCCGATCCAGACGAAGATGCATCTGCCAGTCGGTCAGTCGTCATCGTGGATTTTTCACAACATCTCTTTTCACCACCAAAACTCCACTAAGTTGGGTAGTTCATAGAAAATTTAACATGAGGTAGATGTGGCTCTGTCACGCTTCCACCGTGACTGTCGTGACTCTGACGATGCGGCTATATGAGTATGTCCTAGGCTATTCAAAGCTGCACCCAAACTCATGACGAACCCCAACGACAACGGCGAGACCCACAAATTCCACTCATTTCAGTCACCGACCCCGAAGACACCAACAAGTCCCCGACGAGGATCGCTCACGTTCTTGACCGTCACGCCCAACATCCCCATCCCACTTTCACTCCGGCAATCGCCCCACCTCACATCGCCGATATTCAGTCAAGCATCGTTGTCGCCCACACTCCCAAGTAAAGAAGATGAGAAGTGGTTACAAGATACTATCCCGGTTGCTACCCAGGCGCAGCAGCCAGTGGTCCCGGTCACTGGGGGTGGGTTCCCTCCAAAGGATGTCTCCAACGAAGGGGAAACATCACAGTTGCGAAAAAGGCCGCCCCAAATAAGGATATTTTCATTCTGAGTGGCGAAGCAGAACTATAAAGACGGGCCGTGGAATCTTGGCAACTTCAAGTCCGGAACAAAATGGAGCATTCGTATTTGTCAACAAAATCAGTTATGATCCTCATCCCACAACAGACGAAGACGGTGTGCGATTCCTCCGGCCAGAACCATTGAATGATTCAATATGGACGAAACTTTTCCTTTTCAGTTGTGGGTCCTCATCCGTTAATTGTCCCTGTCTGCAAAACAGTAATTGCGCCAGTTGCGCTCCGTATTAGTCTTTCATTTGGTCTTTCATTACCAGGTCATTCTAACATTTTTATTAGTTACTTTTATTGGTTATACTCCCCTTATTCACAAGTGTGTGCAATTATTGAAACTTGACGCTGATCATCTTTTCCAGAAAACGAACTACTGTATATGTAAATAGTGGAATGTTGGAAAATCTGATGAGCCGCGGCAACCACCTTCGTCTGAATCGGGAAATGTCCTATTTATTACAACCCACGTCCCGGACTGCGCAGGCGAACCCATGAATCCAACTGAGGTCAACGACAACGACGAGATATTCCATGAATCCCACTCATTTCAGTCATTGACCTTGAAGACATCGACAATCTCCCAAAGAAAATCGCTCACGCTCTTGACCGTCACGCCCAACATCCCTATCCCACCTTCACTCAGACAATCGCCCTACCTCACATCGCCGATATTCAGCCAAGCATTTCCGTCGCCTACACCCCCAAGTGAAGAAGACGAAAAGTGGTTACAAGATACTATCCCGATTGCTTCTCAGGCGCGGCAGCCAGTGGTCCTCGCCACTGAGGGTGGATGCCCCCAATTTGTCAAGGGAAGTTTACAACGAAGGGGAAGCATTATTCAACTTTCGAAGAGAGCCGCCCAGAAAAATGGTATTATTGTACTGAGTGGCGGGGAAGCGAAGCAAGGCGGGGAGTCCAAAAATAACGTGAAGGACGGTGATGGCAAGTTAGGAATAGGATTAGGGGTAGGCGTGAGTGGTCAAACTGGAGTCGCATCGCCTTCGCTGTTGTCAGCAGATCCTCACAATTCCCATGGGTTATGGCCCTCGACACACAATAGACGAAGACGGAGTGCGAGTCCTCGTCGGCCAGAACCATTCAATATGGACGAGACTTTTCCTTTCCGGTCGTAGGTCCTGCGAAGAACTTGATCCGTTGATGGACAATCACTGTCAATTGCGCCACGCTCGCTCTGCCGTCTTTTCATTCGGTCATTCTTTACCAGATTCTTATATTCATTAGGTATATTCGTTATTTTCTCAAATTTCAACATACACGTACCTTATTCACCACTGTAGTACTCTTATCATTGACATTCCAAAAGCTTGATGTTTATCATCTTTTTTCCATGATATGAATTATATATGTATCATAACTTAAAACTTGGCAGAGGATAAACTACCTTTTCTTTGCATCACGAACACTGAACAACAACAAATCTTCATCTTCCAGGTTTGACGTTGCTATGGACGTTGAGTTCGTCAACATCTTTCCCATATATGATAACCGGATACGTGAAGCTGGTACCGTGCTTCCCGTATGCTGAAGGATACGATCGCGAAGCGTCGACACGAGGAGATCCAGAGGCAGATCAGGGATTGTAACAATCTGGCCTTCCAACTTCCACTCTGGCTTGGAAGGGTCATTGGGCATCTGAACTTGAAGGGAGATGGGATACTTTTATAGTGAATGAGTCCAGACACCGAAAACAAAAAGACCAATTTTACTCACGGGGTGCAATGCTATCCAATCCTCTTTAGAATACAGGCCCCCCCCAGGAAGCTTCGCGACCTTCTGTCTCTTCGCAGGTGGCAGCTGCTCCGACCCTTCTCCTTCCATCTGATCGGCAGTCCGCACCATGCCTGCTTGGACACTCTGAATGACACTATTTGCTGCAGCAAGCGCGGCCATCCGCGTGGGGGCCACGCCTGGTGCACCGGATGCAGGGGGTTGATACCCGAATGACTGAGCGACGTTGAGGCCTTGAAAATGTAATGGAGGTAACATGACAGGTTGAGTGGAATGCGCGGAAGCAGGTTGCGGACCGGAGGCAACGGTAGCCGCAGGATAAGCACCAGCCGCAGCTGGCGGAGCGGGTAAAGGAGGCGGTTGCGTAACGGTGGTTAACGGTGGCGGGACGGCTGCTGGCCCGATACCAGGACCAATGGCATTTATGTCTTGTCTGCAAGAAAATCACTAAGAGCATACGGAAAAATAGACAACTGAAAAGACTTACGGACCGAGCCCTTTCGCCCGGTGGATCGCCGCAATCTGCTCGTCGAAATTTACACTCGTAGAGAACTTGTCCATCGTCGACACCTTTGTCGCAGTATGCCCGTCCCAAACAACCTTCTCTCTCTCTTTCCGTCTCTCCTTCTCAATCGCCTCTTCCTCCCTCCTTCTCTCTTCATCAGTTTCAGTTCCGAAGATGTCCACACGTGTGCGTGCGAGATTTTGAAGAGATGCGACGACGTTCGCGCCTCGTTGCAGTTCAGAGGCTTGGGCTTTGCGTGCCTCAAGCTGATCCCGTTGTTGTTTCCATTTAGGATCAAGCAATTCGATGCGCATGTGCTCTTCAAGTTCATGTGCGGGGATTTGTTGCCCACAAACTGAGCACGTCGTCATGATGACTCTCTTCTTGTCTCCCACTATAATGAATTTTTTCTCTCAGCGAATCGATTGGGTCATTGAAAACAAAAGACGTACGTTTAGGTACATAGTCCGTCCGAATCTTCATAGGCCCGACAGCCGTCGCACTGGCCTGCATAGCCTGGGCGGTCGCAATTGCCCTTTGCCTCTCCTCTTCAGCCCTCCTCTGTGCTGCAGCCCCGTCTTCATCGTCACTCTGCTCCATCTCTGCATTCTCATCTCCTCCTACCAACCCAACGCTTCCAGCAGCGGCCGCCGCTTCCGCCTCGGCTGCTGCTTGTCGTGCTCTGTGAGCTTCGACGTCTTCTGCCGTGGTTTCCATGATCATTGCTGCCATCCGCTTCTGAGCCAGTGTCATGTTTTCGACCTCTTGTACGTTCATAGGTGGCGGAAGTTCAGAACTAGCATCAGCAGCTGTAAATTCGATTGTTTGGACGATAGCGTAGTCGTGCCAGTCAATCTCAGCATTTGCACCTGAATGAATCAAATTTCAGCAAAGAAACAAATTACGAAATAGAGAAGATGTACGTTTTTCAGCTTCTTGATCGTCCTGCCTTCGTTGTTCTCTCTCTCGTTTATTCTTTTCCCACTTTGCATGCTTTCTTGCAACCTCCAGTGACTTCCATTTCGCTCCTTCTTGTGTCCTTTCCTTCAATTGCTCGAGCGTTTCCTTGCTTGGATGTATAATTCTCGTGTATTGACCTACGAGGCGGTTGAAATATCCGAAAAGAGAGTGTGTAGGCCGTAGAAAGTCAAATTGGTAGTTTCGCCCTTCCCGTGCGGAGAGGGCGGCTAGGAAGTTTCGACCACGAGATGCAGTGAAAAGAGCGGTTAACCTCATTGTGTCTCTGCAAGCATGCTGGTTATATTGACTCCATGAAGAAGAAAATAAGAACCTACAGATCAATCGAAGTAATGTTCGGTAAATTCAAAATAAACTCAGCAACGGATGGTTCAACACCAACATCCACAGGCTCCTTCTTTTCCTCCTTGTCTCCCTGCTTGTCCTTTTGTACAGAATCGTCGTCTATCTCCCCTTTGGCAACCTTGTCCATTCGATGACGGTAATAGGCATGATAAGGGTCGAGAGGGTTGAGGAAGGAAAACTTGGGATCACTGCGTTGGCCTTCACGGACGCGTTCTTCAAATAAAGGAGGGTTAGCAGACCGTGCAACGTACAGAGCCGTGCGGTCAATTACGGCTAAGTTTTGTCAGCAAACTGAGAGTCATAACCTGGTTAAACGCACCCTTTATTTCAGGTGGTGGTAGGATAAGCCCACTGCTAAATCGCAAGTTAGACCCTGTCGAATTCCCCATTATGACATCGATACTTCCATTGAGATGAGCGCCAATAGGTTGAGATACCTCTGTCATCTTGTTTTCGGGAGTGTGTTCAAAGTAAGAGAGAAATACGTTTTTCGTGTTGGCATAGACCATAGTTCCCACGACTGGCACTTAATTCTTCTTCCTTCACTCGGGTCTGATGTTTGGTGCGTTCCGACCAACGACCGTGAATCTTGGGGGTCTGCTTTGGTGCGTATAGTGATTCTATTACTCAAATTTTGCCTCGTTAATCGTTATATCTAGGAAAGTACCTTGGAAATTGTCTGTTACCCGAAAGGCGAATGCTCGCGCTCGGCTAAAAAAAGTAGACGTTGTTATTGAAGCTGTTAGAGCCAGTGGGGTGAAGTTCGCTGCCTTGGTAAGAAGAGAATTTTTTATCGATCCACCTTTTTTACTCAACCTCCCTGTGCAGGATCGAGCTCTGGAACTTCCAAAGGAGCACGAGATGCCCGCTAAGGACAAATATACTGTGTTCAGTCCCAACGCAAGAGGTTACAGGAAGGGTATACACAAGGTCCCAAAGTGGACAAGAGTATGTGGCAATCCTCTTTGAGTAGCACCACCTAACTTCGGAATTTAGTTGACACTAAGGACTAATCCAAAAGGTTTCTAGCATACAGAGAATACCTTCCGTATGGGAAGTCCATTCATCCACCACTTGTAATATCCAGATATTCAAAACAATACAACCTGAATCCTGCCCTCTTGAATGTTCTTTAATACTTTCGGATTGCAAAGCACAGTCTGAAAGGTCTCATCCCTCGTCTCTGGAATATCAAGCAAATTCCTGTTCTTTGCATCCTTGTAAGTGGTGTCAATGATGATGTGTGATAAAGCAGACACATTCAATGCGCCTGGAGTATCAGGTCAGTTCTGCGTTAAGAGGCACTGGTTTAACACACCTGTCTCCTTCAACAACTTCCCCAGTCTTCCCGGGGTTCCAACAGCAGCTCCTACCTTCGTACGCTTGAGGTAGTCGACATGTTGTGCAAGCTTGAAGTGTTTCGCAAACAATTTCGCTACATCTCCACCCTTATCACCCCTGAGTTTCTTGGTCTTCAATACTCTTGTCACATCTGCCACTCTCAGAGCCGCTGCAGCGATGTAAATAAGCGTAGGAGCACCGTTTGATTTGGAACTTTGCGATAATCGTATCCGTAGGCCAGGAAGGGCTAAGAACGAAGTAAGACCAAAGCGACGGTGTAGAGAACGAAAATAACTTTTCATAATACATTCTACCAACTCGTCCAACGTCCGAGCGCCAGTCCATAGACTCGTATCCGCAATTGAAGAAGCTATCTTCAGTTAATCTAAATCTATTCTTTTCTCAGAAAAAAATCATGCCATACCTGGAATCCGCAAGTCATCCAACTCGATAGATGAAAGTTTCGGGAAGCTCTTTGCCTGCATCGTTGCAAGGTATTCTGATAAATCGTTCGGTGACCGTGCTGCTATTGAGATGTTTTCCTCCATTACCGCCGCTTGAGCCAATTTTCTCCTCTTTGCGCGAAAAGAATAATCAGAACAACGTCAGGTATGGAACGAAACTCAGACACACCTTTCGCTCCTTTTCCCTTTCCCTCCTTTTCCGCTTTTTAGAAGCGGGGGTAGATTGTGCATTGTTTGATCTGTAAGACGAAGTCCCTCCATCGTCTTCTTCGTCCTCTTCAGGCGTCTGTCCTTCATCGTCTACGAACACATCCTCGTCGCTCAAGAGAGCAACTAATCCATCTGGAACAAAATCATCTTCGAGTTCATCTCCGCCATGACCGTGCTTCATGATTTTGTCCTGTCAGATAACATACACAACATTGAGACCAAATCATTGCAACATCCAAAGTACAGAAACTTAAAAGTCACGTGATTATCCGGGCCATACGCAGAATTGACCGTGGATTGATCGTGGATTACCATAAAGGGAGGTACCAGAATGAACACATCAAGTACGTTCTTATACATATTCTGTTTTTTTCAAAATTGAAATTTTAACTTGAAGATCACATAGTCTGAATCTAGAAGCTGTTGTGAGTCTCATTTATTGGTGCCTCAGTCGCCGCGAGGATAAACATCTAATTCCGCTCTCAGTACGCGTCGGGAAACAATTAATTGTCAATATCACCCACACGTAAGTTGTGCTAGTTTTGGAATTTGATGTCCTCAGCTCTACCAGGAATGTCAAAAGTATTATGGCAGGGAATCGGCTTTGAAATTTGAAACCTCTGAGTATGGATGATGGGATCAATCTGATTCTCACAACTCGAGCCCGGGCCGCCGTGCAGAATCTCCCATCTGCACCTATCCTGGCCGTTTCTTCTGTCGCCATGTCTCATCGTCTTGGGAAGATCCTTTTGTTTCCGAAACAAATGCCTTCAATCATGCATGACTTTGTTAAGCGATTCGAGTTTTATACCGAAAACTTGGTGATTTACGTCTCCATCGTGTCCCTACTATTCATCTTACTCGCATTGTACGCTCCTACAATGTATAAAAGACCTTGTAGATCCAGACATTCAGGCTCATCGACGTCTTCCTCAGACAATGATTCTCTTTGTTCTCCTGGTCACGAAAATGTGTTCTCCCATGTTGGTTCCCGAAGGCATACCACTCTGGAGGTCTTCGTTTCATCAAGTTCCTTCAGTCCGCTGAGGGCGTTGTCCGAGTCCCCACCTCCTGCTCCACCTAGGCGGTTTCAACTAATCCCTCCATTTGTGCCATTAATGTTATCTCGGGATCCAATACCACTCAAACCACACACGCGATCTCGAGACCTCTTACCACCTAAATTACAAGTGGAAAGGCAGAGCAGACCGCAAAAGCCCAAGGCAAAAAGGCCGAAACTACAAAATGCCCCCTTTACTCCAGAGGTCTTGGTGGATTCGAGAACGAAACAACCCTACGAGGCATTCTTAGTACTAGATGTGGAGGGAACGTGTCAATTAGGATCAGATTATAATTACCCTAATGAAATTATCGTTCGTGTTAATGTTACTAATCGTTCCTTCTCATTCTCACTTCTCTTCGATGCGTTAGGAATTTCCTGTATGTTTGCTGCAGTGGACGGACAGGTCAGCCGACAGCAAGGCACGCAAGCTCAAACTCGTCGACGAGTTCCGGTCGTTCGTAAAGCCTACCTGGAGACCAATACTATCAGATTTTTGCAAGGAGCTGACCGGTATAACACAAGTAGGAGCTGCTCCAGTTATCTCTCTGAATTTCTCCAGCTCATCATGATCTAGGATGAAATCAATACAGCACCTCATTTTCCAGAAGTCCTGGTCCAGGTCGAGGCTTTCCTCGTCAAAAACAAGCTAATAGAGGCAGGTACCAGGAAACGGCTAAAGAGGTTTTGCTGGTGCAGCGATGGCCCATTCGACATCCAGAATTTCGTAGTTAAACAATGCTTCATATCTCAGGTTCAGAAAATGTTTCTTCATTTAAAATCTGCGTTTCTAAAAAGATTGATAGGTCAAGATGCCTGCCTGGTTGAAAACCGATGTTCTGGATGTCCGAGCTACAGTCGTACAACATGCACAACCGCGGTATTCAACTCCCAATACACCCGCACCCTCTGATCCCGTATTTTGTTTGCCACCGTCTTGACTTATTGGCACTGATTCTCCTAACCAGACGTCGACTGCCTTGAACTGCCGGTCATTGAACATACCCACTCAGTTGAAGGTCCTTGGTTTACCCGAATTTGAAGGCAGACACCATCGTGGTATTGATGTCGGTATCTGCCTCTGGTCGCTTATCGTGAAACATTTCTCTTAAACTGATTTCACCCACTTAAGGATGCTCGAAACGTTTCCAAAATAGTTATCGAGCTTGCAAAGCGGGCTATTTCTCTGGTTCCTAACACCACCGTAAATTCAGGCAAGAGGTGGTCCTGGATGGGAAAAACTGGTCAGATTCTTGGTGTGTATACATGATTTATTTAGTTTTCTGTGTTAGTATAGCCTGAGTATAATCTCATATCCGGCCGACCTCCTTTCTATGATCAACAACGGATATGTTTCGTCTGGGTCAGGACTCAGGCTTCAGGAGCGGGAAACGCTCCGACAACAATTTTAGCAAAGACTTCAACATGACGTGCGTAAATATTGAAAAAGTGATGGGAGTCTGATGAAACAAGGCATTTCTCCGCGTCTTAATTGAAAATATTTTACTACCACATGGTCTGCTCGCTTCTAGCACACTGCCCATTTCGGTTAAAATTTGCAACCACATGAAGTGACGGGTTTCTATACCTAAATAGGAATGAAGCAACCTCAAACGAGTAATGTCACAAGGTGAAATTGATGGCAATGTCACCAAAAGATAATGATAGTCTGATTGTTGGTCTGGTTTGCGCTTCGTAGTTCTTTACAGAAGTGGATTGAGACTTGTACTCTCTTGTACTACTATTTTTCTGCACGTAACCATCGTCTACTAAGATCCGAATAATTATTGTTGTTATTTTTAGCAACCTGACTGGTAAGATAACCTGCCAAATTTATCATTTCTTGGAATCATGCTTAGTTGTCATCTCAATGTTCCAGCGAACTGATAAGTATTGAGCTAAAGGTATACTTGGTGTGTATACAAATACATCTAGAGTCGAATCAAGGGATAAATCATGTTGGTATTAGACCACCTCGGCGAAATCACGCAATTCTTGAAGTTGCCTCGAGATCTCCTGTTTAAAGTTTGCAATCTCTTGGCTGTTCTTGAGGATGGCACGAACAGTCTCTTCTTTTAACCGAGTGACTTTCTCAATCTGTTCTTTGTAGCTGTAGATATGGCAGGTTGCTTTAGTAGGCTCTTTCGTAGAGCAACTTTTCCTTACCTAAATTGCAGTGATTGCAAACGTGATTTGACCCCGAGGCCATTTGCAATAGCAGCCGTCCTAGCCTGCGCAAGCTCGCGTTCCAATCTCGATGCTTCAGCACTCGCCATCTGCACCTCTTGTTGTGAAGCCTAATTAAAAAATTTAGGTAGACTTGTTCAAAAATTAGCAGAAAACATACATCTCTCAAGTCATCAGCTTGCTCATTCAATTGCGTGACCTTCTTCTCAATCTCCCCGATCTCATAATCAAGATTTTTGCAATCGGTTGTCAACTGATCGAGTTCATTGTTCACTTTCACCGATTCGTTATCCACCACGGCACGTTCTTGACGTTTGTGTTCTGCAACACTGCTTAATGTAGGTCTGATCACTTTTCGTATATCAGACCCAGATAACAGTTGCTGCGGATTCGCAAAGCCAGAGTTGAGTTCGAGACTAAGATCCGCATCCTGCCACGGTTCGGGAGGAGTTGGATACAAACCTAGCGTGGTTAGCATGCCAGTGTACGAGTCAAGTGCCTCTTCGACTGTCGTGATGCGATTCGCAACAGTAACTTCGAGAGTGTGAACTACCTTCTTTGACTCATCGATCTTTTGTCGGAGATCTTCCAGGTTACGTTGCAACGTTTCGCGGTCGGTGTTCATCTTGATGACCTCCTCTGCGCTGAGGTTCTGGTCCCGAATGGTTGCACTCAGCTTTTCTATCTCAACCTTCAGATCCTCGAGTAAATCGTCTAAATAAGAAAGTTAGGGAACAAATTAAAACAAGGAACATCCCACGAACTTCGTTTAGCTAATTCCACCTTCTCCACAGCGACCTGATCAATCAGTTTGTCTCTCCTTGCTTCGTAGCGTTCCAGTATAATTTTCAGCTTTTCAAGGTCTTTTTGCAGGAGTTCGCTGTCTTTCTTCGTTTCGCTAATAGAGGGCTAAAGGAATTTAGTTGGCAGGGGAGGAGTATGCCAACGCAAACTTACAGCAGAAGACTTAAGTTTGCCGTACTCGACCTTAAGCTTAGAAAGCAATTGTGTCTTCTCGTCTAATTCGTTCTGCGCGCGTTCATTTCTCTTTTCTAACACCCAATAAGAGTCATTATTCGGGTTGGGGTAAAAATACTCACGATAACGTTCTTCCATAATCTGATTCCACTCTGAGAAATCGTCTTGGAGATCCAGCCAGAATGTATAGGTTTCCTCTATATACTGGAAGGCAAGCGCTTTATGGTCAAGCGGGTCGTCAAACTCGTCGGGTACTTGGGTGGGGTTCTGAATCGTCGGATGACCGCTGACCAAGTATTCATTCCTGGTCTGATGCCATATGAGTGTAATGTTACAAAATAACCGGTAATACGTACTCGGCAACATTCCACTAGCCAATGTAGTACACCTAGTAAGTAGGGCCATGAATGAGGGCTGGCAACAGCAGCCAACCATTTTGGGTCAAGTTGATGAACGAAGGGGTAACGCAAGGCTTTGAGAGCAGGAACGAATTCTTCTTCAAACCTTGCACCTTCTTTGAAGGGGTAAAAAGGATCAAGGCTTAGAATAAGGGTATCAAAGATTGCACGGTAATCCTTTCCCTGCATGCTGGTAAGTGCTTGCATAGAGATTTCGAAGCCGATGTCGTTAAGGTAAGTGTGGACGTCCTGACGCAACTTTGCCTGATATGGCCGTTCGCGCAGTGGACGATTGTCCTTGGCAACCTGACTGCCGGAGGGTGCAGCCATCGCAGCACCACCCCATACTGAACCCCTCCTTAATGTGGAGCTGTAGTAGATTAAGCTTGGAGGACCACAACCGACGAATAACAAGCGCACTTTGATAGCGGCGTCCGTCCGTAATTCTGTTTACTCGTGCTCTGGAGGAGTGGATTCACGTTTTGCGAGCGTAACATAGATTGCCGAGGATTCGTTCCTGGAACGTTCAAAGTGTTGTTGGTAGCACGCAAGGCAGGACCGGCAAGTGATAATCGCGAAGAGCTGGATATGGGTGGAGGTTTCTTGATCGTCGAAGGCAATGGAATATTAGACCTAACATTACCAGCTGGGTCATGCATAGGCTGCATAACAGAACGGCGACGAGAGTCCATGCTGGAATGGAAGCCGCTCGGGTCGACAGTGAATCAATGACTTTCTTGTGTGACGTTCAAACGCGTCGCGTAACGCCATAAAATCACATGTGCGTGACACCCCCTGAGTCCCGACAGCATTGACTCGACAAGTGGGATTTAGTTGCTATCCACCATATACTCTGAACCATCATGTTTGTTACGCGTGAACTTTACGGAGGCACTATTACAGCCCTGACACCGCCTGATCTTTTCGATGCATCGTGAGCCATTTCTTGGTATTTTCATCCGGCGTTCTTGAGTTTTCTGATCTTTCTTACAGCGACGTCCGTCAAGTCCCAGATAACCAAGAGGTTTTCTTGTACCCAGATTCTGATGTCAGTATAATCGTGGAGATCTTGCAAAAAGTTGAGCCAGCAAGTCTGGATGACGCAATAAAGTAAGTATAACAACCCTGCTTGATAAGAAAGATCCTCTCCTAACACAACATTTCCAAGGTTCCACTTTTATTCATTGGCAAATGATAATTCCGCTCGATCATCCGAGATTGCAAGTGTCGATAACGTTCGGATTACAAGGGACGATGATACGCCGTATCCTGTTGTGCTTCATGGAGTCCAATTGGTCCCAAAGTTTAATCAAAGGGTGCCGGACAGAGTGAAGATATCCATGGCCCTCTTCCGCATCGAGTCCAAGTCTATCGATTTGGTAGTGACCTTTAATATCCCTGAAGTAACCCTGGACGGAGGTGCTACTGGGGAGATTGATCGACAGAAAGCGGAAGAAGATTTCAACACATTCGTCACTTCTCTACGTATCATTGACTTTGGGCTCTTTGCTTGAATGTTTCAACCCTCGAGAGGCATGGGTTGTGGGTAATATACGCAAACGCCAATATGACACCATCATTTTAGAGCGTCAAACCATACAACGTTTAGTTAAATGTCAACTATTTTTCAGGGAGGTGCTTATAACTAAGTGAAGGCATAGTGGGCTATAATACAACAGTGGGTGTCGCTTTAAAAAAGCCGAAACCCTTTGCTAACGTCTGATGTTGTTAATCAGAAAGCATGAAGGAAAAAAATCAAGACATACCCGGAGGTTATGAACGAGGGCTTCTATCATCTAATTCCTCTTCTGCCTCAGGTTCTTCAATTATCCTATCCCTGAAACCTGCCGCCACTGTCTCAGCGGCCACCTTTGCTTCCTTCTTGCGCTTAGCAGAGTCTTTCAGTTTCTCCCATCGTTCGCGGAATTTAGCGATCATCAGTTTCTGCAATAACGCAATAAGCAACGGAACGAGCAAAAACGTCCAACTTACGTTTTTATCGCTCTCCACTTTCATCAGTCTGAGTTCCTCCTCGAGTTCTTTGATACGTTTGGCATATTGTGCTTCTCTTCCGGTGTTGAACCCTGGAATGGGAACTGCGGGCACGTTCGTATTGCTCAATTCCAATGGTGGTGCCGGCCGAGGAAACATTGCAGAGCTGCCCAAAGCACGCTGGGCCTTTTATGAATGATTATCGAAAGTAGTGATATTTAAAAAGTCAGGTTTACCTCTCGCGTTGCTTGGAATATGCTATCCCGTAGTTGTAGGTCTTGTTCCCTCCGAAGCTTTAATACTCGTTCTGTTCCCTCCAGTCGGTTCTTCAACGTAGCGATTTCTGCTTTGAGTGTTGTATTTTCTTTTTTCAACACCGCCGGTGAAGCATCAACACCTGTTGGTATTAAGAAAAATGATCCTGAAAGATCATCTTTTAAGGGAAAAGATGAAAATGGCAACTCTGCATGTAGAGATAACGAAAGTGGACAAACCAGTTTCAAGAAAATCGTCCTCATCCTCACCAAAATCAAAATCACCCTCTTGTGAATGTGATGAAGCTTGTGTGCTTGAAGGCGACTTCTTTCCCGACCTGTCGGACTTTCTCCCTAGTCCAATCTTTCTTGAAAACTTTGAGAATATCGGTTCATCATGATCCGTATCGCTGCTCAAACCGCCATCTCCCCGGATCCCAGGAGCAGTAGTGTCAGAGGTACTTGAGTCTTGTGATGTTTCCGGACCTAGTGGGATAGTTGCGAATGCGACGGGTTGGGAGAGATTGTCTAGCATTCCTTGCATTATATTCCAGAATTGATTGAATGCGTCGCCTGGGTCTGACTGTAGGTGTCAGAGAGCGCGTACAATAGGCATGGGTTCCACAACGAAGTGAATGAAATGAATGATTAGTGATAGTTTTGAAGGACGAGAATACGCGTACCCGTTGACCACCAAGCAACATGAACGACTCATCACCCATGTTAGACTCGGTCAATGGACGACCGAAATGCTGTGGCGATGAAGTATTTCTTCTTGGCGGTGTGGCATTAGCATTGGGTGTGTTATGTGGCGTGTGCAGCACTTTTGGAAGCTCAGGTTTCTGGGGTAAACAGGGATCTTTTCCTTCTTCCTTCAACTTATCAACTTTGCGTTGTAGTTCCTTTGCTGCTTTGCAGTGCTCGTTGTACAGCATGCGAAGAGTTCGTTTAGCCTACAGTTGACAGTGAGTTGGATAAGAAAAACGACTATCGCCAAACGGAGTGAAAGTCTGAGAGACGTACAGATTCATCATGACTACGTTCAATAGCGGCGGTATATGCCTCTGCTGCTTTTGAGTGTTCTTCAGATGCTAATACAATAAGTCCTTGGGCTAGGTAATCGTCCGCATTTGCTGCATGCTGATGAGCCTAAGAGAGGTGGTGAGTTACCCCGAAAGACAAACCAAATTGTAGGTCCTTGACCCTCGAGACTCACTGCATTCATCGGCATGTCTATTGATGCCATTTTTTTTCGCCAGCAGGTCGAATGAAATTTCAGTTCAAAGATACTGCGGGTATTTGGTGAAAGGTGCAAATGTAGTCACCTGTTGCGGGCGGCTGTTCTTTTTTGAATCCTCCACAACACTAATTATTTGGTAAGAACACAATACTAAATAGATATTGTGGGCGCTGGTCTTTCAAAGCTCTGGAACTCTAATGGACGAAGTGGCTCTGTTGTATCTCTTTGCCCCCATGTCACCTTTAGTATCTATGCTTGCGATTTTTAATTGAACCTACGTGATATGCTCTCAGGTGGGGCTACAGTTCAGCACGAAAAAAAAATCGCTTATCCTTCCAACAAGACGATTACATAATCACCCGCAGAAATCAGGCTGTTCATAGAAGATGAAGATTGCCTAAGCCACAAACGTTTTCTAGAAATGAAAGTGCTCGTTCTCGCAAGCGAGAGGCCTGAGTCCAATCCACCATTGCGAGCAAGAGTCTGGCACCTTTGACTTTGCCGCCAGGAATTATTTTCCACCACAGGACAAGTGGTGCTTCCTACTTATTGTTCCGCACTGATTGTTTCTCAGAATTCAGCTCTTGACATTTGATGATCCCTTTGCCACCAAGCCTATATATCTCTTTTTTCACCATCGGGCATATGTATGCCGTGAATAAAGCAAAGACATGTTTAAAAATTAAATATACAGAATTATGACGGTTTATTTTACATAACAATAAAGAATTGTGGCTGACATTACGTAATCAAAGAAGTGGTACGACATGATATCACCGTCCCCACTCTCGTCTTCGTCAACGACTATGCCCAAAGTACCCTCCACCTCGCCCGCAACAGGCCAGCCTGTTCACAAAGACTTTGTGCATACCACCTCCCTACACTTCGTTGATAACCATGGCAGAATTCTTCTCCTTCGTGGTGTCAATCTCTCGGGCGCGTCCAAGGCTCCTGTGGGGCAGCTCTCGTACCAGCTTGAGGACTTTTGGGAGAGCGGCGAGAGGGGCGACGCGAGTTTTGTGGGCAGGCCCTTGAACTTGGATGATGGGAGTGCAGATGTGCACCTGGCGAGATTGAGAGGCTGGGGGTTTAATTTACTGCGATTTCCTTTTTCTTGGGAAGCCCTTGAACACGAGGGCCCGTGAGTTCGACTTTTATCTCATTTCGAATTATCTACTAAGGTTTATATAGTGGAAAATATGACTATGAGTTTATGGATTACACCATCTCTGTCCTTGATAAATGTCGCGAATACGGATTTCGAGTTTATATGGACCCTCACCAGGATACCGTACGTTTCACCTTTTTCTCTTTTCAATCGCCACTCAGTTTTTTCAGTGGTCCCGCTTCTCTGGAGGTTCTGGTGCTCCCTACTGGACTCTAGTTGCTTGCGGCATTAATCCCCGCAACCTCACCGCAACCCAAGCTGCCATCGTCCATTGCGAATATCCTCTTGCACATTGTCCCACACCCGCCTCCCTACCCGCCATGATCTGGTCTACTAACTACGGCCGTCTCCTTTCCCAGACACTCTTCACCCTCTTCTTCGCTGGTCGTGATTTTGCACCGCGGTGTATCATCGACGGCGTCAACATTCAGGACTGGCTCCAACTCCATTTTATCAAGGCCTGTGGCCAGCTTGCGGAGAGAATAAACCAATTCGACGGAGGCAGATTGTTTGAGGAGTGCGTGATTGGCTGGGATAGTATGAATGAACCGTTCGAGGGGTTATGTGAATGGGATGACCTCAATATGAACCCCACTGCTCAAGGCTCAACTCTCAAAAAAGGGACCTACCCTACCCCTGCCCAGAGTCTTCGTCTAGGCATGGGACAGGTGCAGACAGTGGAAAACTATACCTTTGGCAAAATGGGACCGCAGAAAGACGGGAGCGTCACGATTGATCCAAAAGGGTACAAAATCTGGGGAAGCGCCGAAGAGATTGGTGAGCAACCAAATGGTACTCACCTAAAGTGGGGATGGACAAGAGACGTCAGTAAATGGGAACTCGATACTTGTATCTGGGCCATGCATGGTGTTTGGGACATTGAGACGGGCTTTGTTCTTCGCCCTGACTACTTCAAGTATCGGCCTATCAACGATGGCCGCGAAATGGTAGAGGTCTCATTCCTATCCGACTATTGGAAACCTCATTGGCTCGCCTACTCCATGCATATACGCACCTTCCACCCTGAAGCCATCGTCTTCATTCAACCGCCTGTCTTTGCCCCTCCCCCTCCCTTCACCGAAGCCGAACTTAATGGTCGATGCGCATACACGCCTCACTACTACGACGGCCTGACGCTCGTGTCTAAGCATTGGAACTGGTTCAACGCTGATGCGCTAGGTCTACTGAGAGGGCGATATAAGAGGAAGCTTCAGGCTGTAAAAATTGGAGAATGGGCAATCAGAAGAAGTTTGAGGCAGCAGATTGGGTATTTATTGGACGATGTTGGTGTACTTGGGGATAAGGTAACAGAAACGGCGGTGGGCTCGAACATCCGCGCAGGTGCCTCGTCAACTGTCGGCAAAGCCGGAGCACAACCCATTCCGCAGGGTAAGTATCCCACGATCATTGGGGAGATCGGCACGCCTTTCGATATGGACAACAAGCGCTCGTACGGGTGCGGTTCGAGTGGGCGGTACCTCGGCAACTATTCCTCGCAACAAAAAGCTCTTGATGCGTCATTAAATGCATGTGATGGAGAAAGGGCGTGCAACTGGACAGTGTGGACGTATGTGGCTGATGACCACAGTCATGAATGGGGGGATGGATGGAATATGGAGGACCTGAGCTTATGGAGTAGGGATGATATGGTTGAGCGAGCAGAGGGTGATGATAGTGAGAAGACAAAGCAACTGGAATGTAGGGAAGTGAGGAAAGTGGTCCAGGACGAAGAGGGATTCAATAGTTGTGATTTGCTGTTGGAAGAGGATGCCGGTGAATTCAGGGGAAGGAAAAGAAGGAAATATCAACAACCAACTGTATCAGTGCCTATGACGATACGGGATCCCTCTTCTATCTCATTTTCCACGATCAATGGAAGTGAAGGTCCGAAGGGTAAACTTGCAAATGCATCGAAAACGACACTTTCGGAATTTTCTTCTTTTTCATCGCGACAACCTTCTCCCTTCAGAAAGTCGCTCAGAAACATGGGTCAATCTTCCCATCCTTTTGAACGCATCCAAGGATACACAACCAACCCATTCATCTTCCTTACGAACGGCGCACGTGCGGTGAAAGCTTTCGCGCGGCCTTGGCCAGTTAAAGTCGTTGGCAGGCCTGCGAGTGTGGAATTCGATGTCGGGAAAGGGGTGTTTAAGTTGAGTGTGTTCGTTGGGGCGGAGGACATTCCCGAAATCGAAGGGCTTGAAGGGGAAGGGGACGAGACTGAGGAAAGAGCAACCGAGATCTATCTGCCGCTTGTGCATTATGCGCATCAGGCAATCGTTGACGATGCGTTGAAGATTTGGACGAGTCCTGTCGAAGCTGTAGGATTGAACCCGCGGAATGCGAGTAATGGATCCAGGGTAGAAGAAGCCGGAAGTGACGTGGAGGCCGAATCAAGGGTGGGAATCGTGACCCCCACAGAGACCGACTCGAATACAGTTATCGAAATAGATCTGGAGTCCAGGATCCAGTCAAAGGTAGATCTGACTCTAACCTCGAATGGGAACGCCAATGGGATTGCGAAGGCGGCAGACATCAGGCCCGCGCCGTGTCTTATCCCAGACAAGTACCAGCTGGCTTATCCCCCCTTCTCGGAAGTTCCCCTCATTGATGTGGACGTCCGCGTTTCGACGGGTCACTTCAAACTGGTTGGTCAGCGTTTGTTGTGGTGGTATGATGCGCCTTCCCGAGGAGAGGGAGAGCGGAAGGTGGAGGTGGAGGTGAGGCGGAGGGGTGGTGTGGTTAAGGACGTAGATTGGAGGAAGGTGAGGGGAGGGAATGGGAAGGCATGGGAAGAGAAAGGCTGGTGTGAGAGGCTTTGTGATGAAGATGGCCCTTGTGTCATTATGTGAAGCAAGCCGCGAGGCAGTTTTAGGAATGGTAGGGGAAGAACTGAACGGCTTGAGGACTTTCATCCCAGGATATTTTGTACAACACCGCGTTTTCTAGTCTTATCTCCCTTCCATCATATTCCCATCCCAAGTTTTTCACTTTCACTTTACACATCAAATGTCCTCATTTTTTTCGTACATCTACTATACTCTTATTTATATTTGCACGTCCATATACCCTCCCAACCCTGACTGAGGTTCAATTTGGAGTGATACAAGTCTGTTTTCACCTAAGTCTAACATCCATCTTTTAGAGATTCTTGGAGTGGGGAGGCAAAGAAATAGACCAAGCGACTGGAGGCCGGTCCGTCTATGAAGGTGGACCTTGAGGCCTTGAGGCTTGAAGCAATAACCACAGACAGTGTACATACTACTATTGCATCCATCTGGACAGGCATCACCCTGCTCTGGAAAGGATGTGTGATAGAATAGAGAAGCTGGCATATGCATAAGGAACATGAATCATGATGAATATGTAGTTAATGTACTGTCATATCTAATCCTCGCTTACGTGCAATAGCATGCTCCATGGGCTGCAAGACATTTTTGACCTCCCCAGGTGAAATAAACTTGCCTCTGAGTGTGTCCAAAGGAATGGTCGCAAGGGGAACTGGGCCAAGATCAGAGAGAGCCTGCTTGACTGAATCCTCTGCTAATTCGAGATTAACAGGAAGCGGGAAACCAGCCAGGAAACGAAGTATAGGGAATTTTCCTAAGGTATCAATGAGCTCTTGTCGCCGCGACTGAGATTTCTACCACAAAATGTGAGAAAGATAACAACGAGTCTGGCAGACATACCACTGTTGTGAACCACTTTGTAGGATTCAGAGAGTTTATAGCATCCGCAGTCGTTGTCGCGTTAATTTCGTTTATGTTGCCTTGCAGACAAGATTTTGCTTGACCCATAAGATGTAAATTGCCGAAACACTTGATAATTATGTCCGGCCCAAATAGGTTAGTGGGCACCAGTACGGAGGGCGCAGGCGATTCGATAAACCATTGTATAATGTGCTCGATTGTCTCGGCATAATATACCACACTAAGTGATGGGTGCCCCAGTGGAATTTCCAACACATTGACTGGTACTTCTTTGCCTTGGAGAACACCAGCAATTTGTGCCATCATATCTGCCCATCTGGGGGGGGGGTGCCATGGAAATTGAAAACCGAGCTTAATACCGTAGGTCGACAAAATGTTCGAACCAAAAACAGAATAACCAGCCCTTCAAATGTGTTTCCACGGAACTTCTCATAGGCAAGCTGCTGTCTGAGATTGGTCTCCAAACAGAGGTCCTTCTGGGTCTCAAACCACCGCACAATCGAGAGAAACGCAAGCGGTTCGATTATTTCACCTTGGTGATTGTCACGGAGATAAGCTATCCCGTACTCAACATGCTTGTGCGCCAAGGGCCCGAATGTTGGGATTGTACTATCAATGCGACTTCACGGATGTCTGACGGATCTGATTCATGTGAACAGTGAGACAGGCAAAAAAGAGATGAAGAAGACCTACTCTCTCGGAGTCTTTCCCAGTCAAAGCTTCTAACCATGGGTTGAATACGAAGCGCAGGCTCCCGCAAGGGCTCGTAAAAGTCCACGTCGCCGGGTGGACAAAGAAAATATTGTTCGAGGTACCTGTTCAGCAAGGTGTGCGGGGATTCCAGCCCATTCCTCAAGAATAATTCCAAAAAAGAGATAAGGAACCGATATCTTTTCTGATTAGATTCCATAGGCTACAAAAATATACGACTCACCGACCCGGAAGGTATTCCCGGATTCGCAGTTGAGACTTTTGCCCGATGGGGATTTCAACATATAAGACGGGATGTACTGTTGAACAGTTGCCTCCAGTTTCAGAGAGTTGTCGAACATCCCGAGCTCTACAAACGTCATGAACTGTCCCAGAGGTTTTGCCACACTGGAGTTTGGGGTATCCTCCACTTCCTCCAAGGACAACCCTGTTCCTGACACAACAATCTTGACCACCAAACTGGAGAAGACTTTGACTATTTCGCGGAGAATCGACCGGAATTTGGTGGGTTCACGGGTTGACAGAAAAGAGAAGCGATATAGTCGAGCCGCCTGCTGCGCCTCGTCCAGCGCAATCGTGAATCTTGCCTCTGAGAAATATTGCATGCGAATCTGTTCAAAATCTTTGATTAAGGTTGTCAAGGCGCCATCCGAGGCACGGTCTAAGCACTCCTTCATCGTAACAAATGGATGAGGGGTTTCAAATCCAGGCAGAGGATTGGACAATTGGAACAGCAACCAAAGGCGCTGGTGCTCTGGCCCTACGTTGCCATCACGGGCTTCAGCGAGCTGGAGGAACAATCTGAAGACCACCATTCGTGCAGCAAAAACCTTCCGAATGGCTCTATTGGAAATATGAATATTGGATTTGTTTCTGTTATTCTGATCCTGTCCTAAGTAGTGGCGGATGTCATCGGTCCAGTCCTCGTATTGTCCGATATCAGCCAGGGCCGCTTCCAAACGTTGACACCGACGTCATTGTTATCCCGGGCAGCGACGAAGTAAAGTCCCCAGGAATTTGTGAGCCCTTCCAATATACGCCGAGTTTTGCCCGACCCCGAGGTATTGCAAACGAACCTAAGTCTATGATCAGAAATCACTCGAAGTTGAATACTTTGACCATGTACATGTAATTTCCCCGCCCAAATATCTCTTCAACAGCATCATCATCATGAGAATGGAGGTTATGAGACTAGGAAACCCATTCCGATACGCTGGGATTCTCAGGTTTCTAAGGAATTCAGAAACTCTCGGATTCGTAGGTGGAGGGACCCAGTCGGGTAGTTCAGGGTTTTTCAGGAAGGTTTCGATTCTGAGGCGAATTATATCCAGCGTCTGTTGGATATGTGGTTGCAATGCTTTGATTTCGAGTACCTCAAATGAAGGCACAACTTTTCGCGTCTTGTCCCTAGATATTTGTGAAGGAACTGCAGACAGTTGGTACAAGGTGATGAATAGAAATAAATGTTCATACGTAGAGGAAGATCTATAGGAAAAGCAACAGAAATGATGAGCATCGTAAGCGAGAAATAGGGAAGAAAAACGAGGATACCGAAATGCCGATCCACACACGGAGATCCACACACGGAGTGAATGCAACCGGCGGCGAAATGCCAGAGCAACAGAACAGATATCAACACGACAAGGACATGGACATGGCGACAAATCGGGTAAGACGACCGCAGGGTTGCATTTTGTCAGAGAAACAAGATGACACCCCAGCAGGAAACGACAAGATGCCACAAGCCAAGAGAGAGAAATTCGTTGTTGTGAGATAAGCTTAGAACAAACGAGATTAGTTTACATACCCGGTATCTTCACTACTATCTGGATATGATCCATGGAGGGTTGGGTCGGAAAGATGTCTGACAGCCTGGCTGTTGGACCCAACTTTTCTGCAAACTCCGAAAGACTAGCTCCCATTGACCTGATGCGTTGAAGGAGAGTGTCGGGTGGTTCGGCGACAATAGAGTTTATGTCTCGGGGCTAAATAAATGGTAAGGTAAACCCATCACTTCACGTTGCTACTCATACCTTCCATATTTCCAAGATGTGAGGATCAACACCTTGGAGGGTATCCGTAGCTCGCTCACTCTGAATCTCCTTTTTCAGGGCGCTAACACGGGACTGGGCAGGGACATCAACTGGAAATACGATATCTTCACCCTCGATTACGCAACATTGACAAAGAGAGGACATCTTGGGTGTGTGCGAAGGGGCGATAGGTGAGACGTGAGACATGTTTGTTTACTATTTACTAATACTACTAGTAGTATTTAAATTGTGATAAATAAGAAGCTAAGAGGCTGGTGGAGGAGTGTGGAATGGCGCAGAACGAATTGGAAGAAATAGAGAAGCGCATTGTTACACAAAAATTGAAATAAATCGAAAGTCTGAAATCTACTTCAAAGGAATAGGGGCATAATAGTCAGAAGAGAGTCGAATACTCTGATACTACTCAGCTGGAATAGTTGTTGGAACGTATCTTCATGACAATGATCGGTAATGGTCCTTACGCGATTACAATTTGTTACTACTACTAGGACTCGGCATATTTGCAGACAGATTCTTAGAAGGTCTGTACACTGTCAATTTTTTGCTCAGTTTGACTTGGGTACGATTGGATCAAGACTAGAAGCTGGAGATTTGTTGCTTTTCCGTTGCATATGCAACAAACACTACACTGTGGAACCCAGGGGGTGGGAAATTCCGACCAAAAAGGGTGTGATGGGGTAAATATCGACGAATAACGTCGTA
>QDKV01005230.1_pt1 | contig 37506 bp, 44 predicted proteins | sample 1861101 | NCBI WGS metagenome assembly QDKV01 (sample SAMN04275158, study PRJNA302643) | Fungus metagenome, whole genome shotgun sequencing project. | isolation source: fruitbody | host: Mallocybe terrigena | place: Sweden | collected 2013 | reverse complement strand
GCCGCTACGTTCAGAATCTTTAGTGTTACAATTGAAAAAGAATAAATCTTTGGTTGAATACTTACCGAGAGCTTGTAACACGCTACCTAAACATGTTCCTTGGAGCATACCACGGCTTCTGAAATCAGTTCGAGCTGCCGCCAGTTGGTCACACCGCTGGTTTGTAACGAGCATCTGACCAAGTGCTTCGTTGCGGTTGGATCGTCGCCATGGCTCCTTGACAGCCCTGATATGTTTTGATTCAGAAATCGAGGTACAAATTCCATTTGGTGCACCAAAAAGACGGATAAGAAGTCGGTAATGGACAAGGGAGTGTTGGCGTGGCAATGAGAAGTCCTTTCGTATACCAGTTAAAATAAAGATTTTGCAATAGTAGTGAAAACGGGAAAGGGCGTCCTGCAGCTGATCCAAATCGTTTTCAGACAAAAAATTTCGACGTGCTATGTAGCAAAATTCCAGAAATGCACAGATGGTGCATGTAATAGCTGGCAGTACGTGACCTTGTATTGCAGGTAGATAGACCTAAACGAAATATTCCTCAGCAACATATTAGAGAGTGAATCTCACTGACTTACCTTCATAAGGGCCTTTGAATCATCTCCGGTCCACTGTTTGAAACCACGGCCTTCTGCAAACCGCTGAAGACCCGAAAAAGCTGGAACAATTGCAATACTGTTGAAGAAATAAATTCGCGGTGGTTAGGATGGTACATCAGACCTCACCGCTGATCAATGTCATCCATAATCTTATTTGCTGTTGCTCGCGGATGATTGGCATAGATATAATCCTCCACCCACGATACCAAATGGTCCTTAAATGTTCCTTTAATTAGCTGATGAAGCAGATCCGGAGCAATGAGCTCATGGATATCTGCACGTTCAAAATCGTTTGTAAAAGGCTAGAAGAAAATACATCAATCGAAGTCATTCTACAGGCTAATAAATATACTCACCACTATGTCCGAGACTATCCCAAACTTGTCCCATAGTATACCAACCCGATATTTCACTACAAGAGTTTCTGTAAGATCACGAGTTCGTTGTAGCTCAGATAGTGGCCCATCGAGATCCTCCTTGTCTCCCTGACAGCTATAAAGAATCATGTAAAAAAGTAGCAAGTTGGCAACACGAAGAATCAACACTCACCGGGCACACCAGCCTTGTACAATACAACTCAATAGTACTTGTTCTGGATAATCTCCAAGATATGGGCCAATCCCCCATATGACTCGACGATAATATCCATCTGGGCACCGATAAACCTCCGGAATGGTCTCGCCAGAGCGGAGTGACTCTAGAATGAATGACAAAGAGGAATGAAAAAGCTTCCGACGAAATCGGCGGAATTCAGGACAGCTCGAATTCTCATAATTGCCTGCCCATACAGAGAAAACTGTGAACACGACAGCCTTCAAGTCGGACGCGAGACATACCTTTCGGAATTGCTAAAAAGCCAATAAGGACCAAACCTTCACCATGCGCACGCCTTACATTGTTGTGAATATTGCCGATAGAACCATAGATTGGCCAAAATTCAGTGTTTCCGGTTCCAACAGAAGCGACTGTCTTGTCACTACCAAGGATAATTGGAACAAACATTGAGCCATGTGTCTCCGGATCCTCAGAAATAATGTCCTAGATTATTTCGTTGGCCTTTGTTCATCCAGTTAAGAATTTACTCACAGCTTGTTTCCAGGCCCAATCACCTGACATAAAATTTTCATAACAACGACGACCCTCGGCGTCATATTGTCGGTGTGGTGCATAGTCAAAATGCTCTGCGAAATCTGGATTTTCCAACATGTTCTTGAATAGCAAGCGTGGATCTCGGAACCAGATTGTGTGCTCAGCTTCCATCCAAGTTGGAGCATTATCCGGTCGCGGACCATCATACTGGAAAGTAACACTTTGCCATGGAACACCACCAATAGGTGTCGCATCAATCGTTTCGTGCAGATCTTTGTGGTTAGCATATGGAGGTGAATCACCATGTTCTGCCAATGTTGCCGCCCATAACTGACACAAAAAATCGATATCTGCAGCGGACAAATTTTTACGTGTGTAAAGAAACTCAGCTGTTTCGAATCCGACACGATTTCCGTAAGGGAACCAATCATCTGAACTGCAGGTTTCTATAGGAGGTGGAGGTGATTCCGGATCGATTGGAGTTCCATTCTTGTTACATCGTTCACCTGTAGTATCTGGTTACGGTAGGTTCTGAATGAAATTATAAAGCTACTTACCATTTATAGATGGATGATACTCAGTAGAACTTGGAATTGATTTTTCTTTATCTTGGTGGGGTGAGGTCGGATGAAATGAAGCTGACGGACTTGGGGAGAAATTTTCGGGAAGTTCTTCAAGTGATTGGAAATCGCTAGTTTCGATAGGACTTGACATATCTGCGACAGGCAGTTCAAAGTCATCTTGAGTCTGTGGCAGACTGTTCTCATCCATTGCCTCGGATTGGGGGCTCGGAGATTTGGACCAAGATGCAGACACCATAGGAAAGTCCTCCAAGTCGTTTCGCGGCTCATCAAGGGTATGTTTTGCACGAAAATGACGTGTACGACCATGCATAGATCGAAATTTGGAAGAGCAGTTTGTAACTAAACATGGGAACCATTCTCTCGGCTCTGAAACATGAGTGGTTGGGCATCGAGGCATTAATAAAACACAAGCAGTAAAGGAATCTCGAAGAAAGGGAGGAAAATGTATGACAAATCAATAAATGGATGAGCCAAATCACGCTAAGTCCAAATATAACACCACCAACCACCAACCTCAACACTTATGGTTCGCAAAAAAGGGAATGCCGCACCTCCTTCACCTCCACCTCGTATGCAAACACGAGCTGCAAATGCCGACAAGCATCCTGGAGCTCAACTTCAGGCTGCTTTAAGAATCCGCCGAGATCCTGCCGTCATTCAGAAGGAGAAGGAAGAGAAGAAGGCTCGAAAAGAGGCAAAGGAGCATCAGCTTGCTCAAGACGAGGCCGCAGAAAGTGAGGTTGAAGAATATCATTCCCAGCAGAAAATTAAGGCCCAGAACGAGGATAGTGCCTTTCCACGTCAGCGACCAACTGGAGGTACGTTGCTACCAGCTATGTAATATTGACTATTTAGCGTAACGTCATTTAATAGATGGCAAAGTTTCCTTACCTGGTCCAAGTCATTTGAAAACCTCTGGCAACACCTTGGTGGTGACAACCAAGGGACAGAAACGTAAAAGCAAGTCCCAACCAGAAGCCATCAAACTTGCCAGGGTTGGGGAAAATGTAGATGCTCCTACCAAAAAGAAGACGGAAAATACAGCCGCAATTGCCAAAAAAATGACAGGACGTATGGGTGCTCCTGCCAAAAAGACTCCAGAGTCCGATGTCCCTATGATGCCACCAGTTCCACGTCCAGTTCCACGTCCAGTTCCTAAGAAAGCAGTGTCTATAAAGGAGGTGGAAAGCAGCAACAGTATTCCGGAGAACTTCAATATGCCTGTTCATTCGTCAATGAAAGTCAAGGTAAATCAACAAATCGTACAAGGCAAAACCCAAGCTCGGCCTCTGCGCTGCTCCGGTATTTCCCTCTAAGCCTATATGTGCGTTGAATGCTGACAGAAAGTGCTCTAGAAACAATGCTTGAATTGGGAGATGATAATGAGTTGATTCTTCGAAGACCCACCTACATGGCACAAGAAAATAGCAGCCAGCAGGTCCTTAGTGATGTGGAGATGGAAGATGCGAACGAAATAACTCCACGCCCAAGGAAGTTCCTTCCAAATCCAGAGGACCTTGAAGTTGAACCGTACGAAACGCCAGTGGTCTTGAGGAATGTAAAGCGCCGTCAGAAACAAGTTGCGGACCTTTCGGATGCAGAGACTGAACCTTCCAACACACTGCAGATAGATGGAGACGAAGAGGAAGGAAGGAAAGGTAACGGCCGCTCAATTTCTGCAACAAAGGTCTGATGCATCTTAATTGGTTGATCCGCGTGATAATGTTGTTGTTCTGTTTATAGCACAAATCTGGCAAACCGTACGCAAAACCAGTGGCCGTGGCTCAGGCAACGAGGCAAGTAATTTATTTTCTCAGGTATAGCCAATGTAATTTATATAAAACAGAGGTTCCGCGATAGTGGCGACATCTGTGCGCAATCCAAGTGGCTTAGTGGCTCCAAGTCGGACGACTGCCTCGAACAACATTGGCGTTACCAAGTCAACTATCCTGAAGAAAAAGACGAACCGTAACCGTAAGGTTGAGGAGACAATTTCGGCTCCTCATTCTCTAAGCGATGAGGATGACTCACTTGAAAGAGAAGTTGCTTTGAATAGTCCTGAAAAGGGAAAGGAATTCCGACAATCAACCAAGGTGTGTCAATATCGGATTATGGCCAACTAGTATAAGATCACTTACTACTATAGCCCTTAGACGCAAATCAAGGTCAAGCAGGAGAATACAAAGAAGAAAGAGCAGGAACACATTCCTCTCCCAAACGCGGCTGAGCCTTTGTTTTCCACCGTCGTGCTTCCAATCTGGGTTGCTAATTACTACTCCCAAGGCGATGGCTGGAAAAGTCCTGGCGATGATCAACAGCAGATATTGCAAGATATTTGCGACCGCGTTTACAGCGAAAGTTTGAAGCTCGAAGTTGCAGAGAATACAGAAGCATGGAAAAGGGTATGTTTTATTGTTATTCTGGGCGATTTACTAATATTCTTTCAAGGCTTGTATGAAACTATGGGACTACCGTAGCCGAATGAAGACCAGGGCTATGCAGGCGGTTGAAGACGCATATGTTGCTCAATATGGTCGGGCGGCACTGCAGGATGCGCAACAGAGGATGGACTTCGGCGAATGGCTGTGTTCGAAAAAGAAGCAGGTCTTTCAATTTAAGCAAATGCTCATAAACGTAAGTGTATATGATTATTTCTTTAAGTTGCTACTTATTGTATAATAATCATGATAGGGCAAGTCGAAGGGCCGATTCGAGAGCTCGATGATTATTCAGACCATGTCAATTCACTACATGCTTGCGGTTCCAAAGAAAATGCTCAAGAACTTTAAGAATAAGGATCCCGAAGTCGCCTACGCGTTAGCTACAGCAGCAGTAAGTGATCTACAATACCAATACTCAGATTATGACTGTTTCTTAGTGCGAATGTGCGCTCACTTTGTGGCGTGACAATCTTCTCAAATATGAGAAAGGTTCTCTCAAAATAAACAGAACTTCAGCTCGGCACGATTTTAGTGGTACAAACTACAGATCATGCACGTTGGGATGGCTAGCAGGTATACAACAAAAGCGCCAGACTGACAAGATGTTTTTTGCAAAGGTCTGTGAAGAAGCACAAGAAATCGCGCTTAGTGTCACCGGCAAGAGTAAATTGTCCAATGGGCCTCGGAGAGGTGATCAGTATTCTGACTGTGAAATTGCGGATCGTGCCGGCATCCAGAGCGATGAATCCAAGTTGGATGAATCTGAGTTGGATGAATCTGAGTTGAATGAAGAAGTTACTGCCAATGCCAACAGAAAGCAAGAGCTGTCACCAGACCATGAACCTGAAGGACTTGGACTCCAAGAAGAATCTAGTCGATGCAATAACAAGAAGTCGCAAACCACTCCTTCTCCCTCTGTTGATGGTACTGAGGAGTTGCAAGTGGAAGTCCGAGGTGTAGATGACTCAACTCGATTTTCGGATCTTAGTGAACTTGAAGAGTCGGATGCTAGTGACTGAAGTATATTTTTTTTTCATCTACGAAACAGCTTATGACTTATTATGTGACTCTTCTTTAGATTCAGCACTCTGGCTAGGCCAATTTCTTCTACCACATATGGACAATAGTTTAGTCTTTCTTCTGGTAATTTATTTATTCTCTCCTGAGTTTCTTCTTGTTTTATGCTTCATCTGCCCAAGATACCCTTTTTTCCAGAATCAACTTTTCTCCTTTCTACCACTTTAATGGTCCTTTCTACCACTTTACGTTTCTTTACGCTCCTTTCTGCCACTTTCTTTCTATGACTTTCTGCCACTTTTGTGCTTCTTTCTACCACTTTACATTTCTTTACACTCCTTTCTGCCACTTTCTTTCTATGACTTTCTGCCACTTTTGTGCTTCTTTCTACCACTTTACATTTCTTTACGCTCCTTTCTGCCACTTTCTTTCTATGACTTTCTGCCACTTTTGTGCTTCTTTCTACCACTTTACACTCCTTTTTAATAATATTGACTTGGACCTCAGACTTGAATCTCTTACAGAGTTCTTACATACTCTCTTGAATTACTTGAACAATTTGATTATACTTGTTTTCAAACAATATTAGAACATTAAGAAAATCTTCTTGAGTCATGAACTTATCAAGGAGGATTAGTGAAATTTCTTGAAGCTACTAGCAGGGGTATTAAGAAGAATTTAAGAACACCCAAGAACATATTTGTATTGCTGATTTAAGTGCTGAAGTAAAATTAAGAATATTAAGAAAATGTCAAGTTAGTGACTAGGCTTGAACAAGAAAATTGTCCTTGAGTCAAGAACATATCAAGGGGGATTTTCTACTTCTTGAGCTACTTCTTGAAGTTACTTGACAGTATCAGCAAGAAGATCAAGAAGGCTTCAAGGCCACTCAAGGATAAATGTGTTTTGCTGATGTTTCTGTGGATGTGATCGACTTGTGATCAATGCGGAAGAGGGAAACTCAGTTGGGTGCCTTGCAAGCATTCCAACGAGTTCACAAAATCACTTGGCAATCATTGGCAATTGTCGAAATCCCTTTCTTCGGCTGTGATCGATTTGCGAGATAAAATTTTCGTTTCATCAATTTAAGCGGAGTTCCACCTCCATTCCCAGCGGCCCGTTCAATTACAAACTCAGCAATCAATCACAACCGGTTGCACTTTCCCGGACATTTTGCTGATGATGACACAAGCAATTTCTTACACTCCACTCGTAAATTACAACATAAATACAATTTATATTCTGTATTTTTTTTAACACCCCGTGAACACTGGAAATAATGCCTCCCAAGTCTCCGATATGGGAGCTGTACATCAGCAACAAAACATTCTACAAAACTGATCAGTCCCATTTCAATGCTTGGTGCAATGGTTGCTTACATGCGTGCAGCATCAGGAAAATAGGACAAATATAATTTAAGAAAAATGTACTAAATTAGTCTGAATTTACTTGGATTGGCTGGAATTATATCATGTTACATGTTTTACATAATTAGTATAAAATCGCAAGGTATATGATAAGTGTTGTGTTAATTTTGTTATCAAATGGTTAATTATAGTGAACTGATATGAAACTGTCTGTATATCATATGGCAATCTTGTAAATTCTGTCCTTGTCTTAGTAAATCCATGTAAGTGGATTTAAAATTAAATTTCAAAAAGTCGTATAAAAAATTTAAGTAATTTCAAATAATAAATAAATAAAAAGCTAATTAAAAATCAAAGCGTCGACTAGTACTGTCCACCCGGCTTTCTTAAAAATCAATGATTTTTATAGCCCCAGCTTCAATCCCTTCATTTCGCATGGAAGTAGACTGGCCACTGGATAGAGCTTAGACCAAATTATAATCAAGATAGAAGATATACGAACACGACAAGCTTAAAAAGTTCATGCATCCTTTCATGAAACTCCAACGGGCGGTCTCGTTGAAGCTTCTCGAGAATATTCATCAGGGTGTTATTAATAGAACTGCAGGTTGCACCGTCAAAATCGAAGTCCTCTTTCTTGCCGTTCCGGAATTCATGAAGACAGCTGTACAACTACAAATTAGTCAGTAACTGTAGTAAACAATATGAGAAATGAACTTACGCCTGTAAGGGCCAGTGCAAGAAGTGAAATTGGAACTTCCTTCTCGTTCGGCATACTGGCTACACTGGAGGTAAACTTGTCGACGTAGTGGTAGCCAATTGAGCGACTGGATGTGAAAAATGCTGCTTTGATAATATCAGGAATTGCCAGATGTTTGAATGCACCCTTCGGTTCGGGTATCCATTCCTAAAAGATACAGTAAGGTTGTCTTGGTGCAAAGAGTAAATTCTCGGATGCTCACATTTCCATTATCACCTCCCCAGGTACCAGGAATATGGAATCGTAGATCTTGCAAAAGGGACTCAACGCGCTCCTTGCAGTTTTGTCCAACCCCAAGTTGGTAGCTGGGTAGACATTTCGCAGCCTCCACCTTGGCTGGACCTCAGATTGAGGCAAGGCGGTCAACAACCTTAAGTGAAAATTGTCAACTTAAACAGCATGGAAATATAGAACATGATACTTACCAGATCAGAGAGACCCTTCGTAAATTTAGGATCTACCTTGATACGCCGTTTCACCTCATGGACGACATCATACGTGCGAATAATCTTATTGTCCCGGCATGCCTTCAAAATCAGCTCCTTACCATATACAACACGACGGTTTTCCTCTGGCCAGTTCGTCTTGAGAATGATATCATCCGTTGCTTGCGAAATTGCATGGCGAATAACACCCTGTAAAACAAAGGGCTGGCTGTTCAGCTTTCGCTTTTTGCCAGATGGAGCAGTCTCGGGTACGAGTTGAACCCCAGCAGGCCACTGAATGTCGTCGGTGAGATGTGTTGCTGATGACTGCTTGGATTCCACGTGCGAAGCGATCTGCTGTTGATCTGCACGCTTCACCTGTGGACGCTGATGGTAAAAAAAATTGAATTCACGTCCCGAGAATATATCTTAAGACCACGTACTTCGGACTCAAAAGCTTTCTCTCGACGACCCTACTCGGAGCTGTATTGAGTATAGGATGCAAAAGACAAACAGACGCAAAAGACAACCTTCGTCACGGTTTTTGATTTCTTCTTGGGTAAGATAGTAGGTGGCACATTCTCGTCTTCAGAAGAATAGATCACAATGCGGCATTTGAGATAGGGCTTGTGTGAGGACGTCTGAAGTACAGATGGGTTGCGCTCCAAGACATTGGATTCCAGATCAGAACTGCGCGAAGCATGAGGAGCGACAATGGACTCGGCCCAGCGAGGATCGTTATCTGAGATATCGAGATGTCGGGCAGTCTAATTGAAGTCAGTAACATCGTCCATTTTACATGATAGTAGCCTCACAGCGGCAGTATGATGTAGAGATTGAGGGGCAGACATGATAACGTTGTCATCAGGGATGTCGAAAACATTTTCCACAGACTCGGAGCCGAACTGACCAGTACATGGACGCGTTGCAGGCATGTTGTGGTTCAAGATGGTAGGAAGCTATATATACAATTAGTAATTTGACTTGCATACCATGCAACAGTGAAATAACTTCCCTCATCGACAAAATCTGCTTCAAGTTCGCCAAAGTCTTCTGAGGGGGATGAACCTTCATCATCTGAGTCTGAAGTCGATTCGCTTTCAGTATAAACACGGGTCTGCTTCGCTTTGGCTTTCTGCATTTATTCCATAGCAAATGTGTGAAAATCGATAAGTAAATGAGGGCTTGCCTGTGGTACCTGATGGGCTACGAGACAGATTAGGTAAGCAAATAACAATGATCAAAAACCTACGGCCAATGCGACCATCTTCTAGCTCAGCATCGGTTTCATAACCCGCCTTCCTCTCGGTCTTCGAATTTCCTACTTGACTAAATATTAGCTGCTCGACAGGCTTGTGATATTGGACTGACCATGCTGGCCTGCTTTGTGACTCGATTTTTTATCCATCTGCCACACTGGTTGTGGTATCAACGTGTTAGTAAATTTCCCGCCTTCAAGTTTCTCAATGCTCACCTGCATTCTCTAGGGCTCTGTGCTTTGCCGCTCGTCCAGCTAAGAAGGTTTCCAGTCAGTGCATTTGTTGATAAGAAATAGAATAGATCCATCCGTGCTCATGTCTGGTTTCGTTCGCTAGGCAATGGTTCTCTTGCCGCTCACGTTCTGCATTTTCGGCCCTTGTTCTGGCGGCTTTACTTGTGGCCCCGCTTTGTTTGCCCATGCACGAGAGGAGTTGGTTGAATGTGAAAGTTGTGGATCCAGACAATTGTAAAGGTGTGGATGTGTAAAAAAAAACTGGTGAGTCACCTTGGTTCGTTTTATATGTCCATAATCTGACTCATACATACACTTAGAGTTCCGGAATGTTCTCCTGATCATTCTCAGTCATTCAGTTCAATCACTGTCGCTCCAACCAGTCAACGTCTCCCCTAACGTGCTCTTCAACTCTTGTCGTTTTTACCATGGCTGCTGCTTTAGCAAGAGATTGTCCTGGTTGTGGGAAGTTATTCACGTCTAATGGCTATTGGTCTCATCTGTCTCAGTCCCGGAACCCCTCCTGCAAAGCTATTCTCTCAGAACAGCTTACTGCAGTCGTTTCGGACTCAGAAATATCCCCTTCGGAGTCTCTTCAAGTTGTCCAAGATACAGAGGATCTGCTACCTGTCTCGTTTAGTGGCGATCTCTTTGGTTCTGCTGCCGACTATTCACATGATGATTTTGGTCAAATAGATGGCAACCGAATTAACGCCGATGCAGAAGACGATGAAAATAAGGAAGACAAGGACCAGCGTAGGATGAATTATGAACTGGAGATGAGCTGGGAGCATGACCGCACCAATAGGGGTCCCTCTGACTTGGAGGACAAGGGTGACGACGAAGACCACACTAGCACCTTCGACTCCTCCTCTCGCCTCTCTGCAGAACGGCGCATCAGCGAATCTTCAACTCGCATTATTCGCTATTCATCCCAACATCCTGATTCACGAGCTGGCACAGTGGTATCGAGGGGGCAAACTACAGACGACAGATATTCGAATGCTCTCGGATCGAATATAAATCCTTGGGCACCATTTACCTCAGAGATTGACTGGATGGTCGCCCGTTGGGCAAAATTGCAAGGACCAGGATCTACTGCATTTTCTGAACTTCTCGCAATTAATGGCGTACATGTTCAATATCTTTTTTGACAATGCTAGCTAACAGTACATTCAAGGTCCCTGAAACTTTAAACCTATCATATAAGAACTCCGATGAGCTCAATAAGATTATTGACAGAACCCTACCGCGCCGTCCGTCTTTCAAGCGTCACGAAGTTATTGTTGCAGGGGAGTCATTCGAGTTATATGCCCGGGACATTGTCGAGTGCCTGAAAGCCCTTTGGGCCGACCCGGATTTCCTTCCCTTCCTGGTGTTTGAACCAGAAAAGCACTATGCCAACGATGACCATGCTGTTCGGCTTTTTCATGACATGCACACTGGCGAGTGGTGGTGGGCGACACAGGTAAGAATTTAAGCAAAGAATTAAATTGGGGCTGACTGAGAGTACTGGAATTCTTTAGGGACAGGTTGAATATCAGACAAAAAAATCCGGCATCACCATTATCCCGATCATTATTTCGTCAGACAAAACGCAGCTCACGATTTTTCGCAATAAGACTGCTTACCCGGTCTATCTTACAATTGGAAACCTCCCAAAACATCTTTGTCGGAAGCCATCTCGGCAAGGTCAAGTTCTCCTCGTTTACTTACCTACCTCGAAGCTCAAGCACATTCCAAATAAGGCCGCTCGTCGTCGTTCGATTGCAAACCTCTTCCATGCATGCATGGGGTTTATCCTCGAGCCACTTGAGAAACTGGGTATAACAGGCATTCTAATGGAGAGTGGCGATGGTGCTGTACGCAACTGCCACCCCCTCTTGGCTGCTTACTCTGGTGACTATCCGGAGCAAGTCCTCGTCACCTGCACCAAAACTGGAGAATGTCCAACATGTCCCGCACCACGAGACGAGATGGGCAATCCTGAATCAGCAACAAGTCCTCGCAAACTCGGCCCAGTTCTAGATGCACTGGATAGGATTGTCGATACTCCAGCCGCCTTCTCTAAAGCTTGCCAAGAGGTCGGCATAAAGCCAATTCAACAGCCATTCTGGCAATATCTCCCTTTCGTCAATATCTTTCGGTCCATCACTCCTGACATTCTACACCAGTTGTATCAAGGAAATATCAAACACCTCATTTCTTGGTTACAACAGGCTTTTGGTGAAGCCGAAATTGATGCTCGGTGCTGCCGACTACCCCCCAACCACAACTTTCGCCTTTTTCTGAAGGGCATTTCTCATCTTTCCCGCGTCACAGGCACAGAACATGACCAGATTTGCCGGTTTCTACTTGGGATAATCATTGACATCCGGATTCCAAAGGCCAGTCGTGGTACAACATCACGCCTTGTTCGGGCTGTTCGCGGATTGCTAGACTTTCTTTATTTGGCACGGTATCCAGTCCACACAGACGAAACATTAATCCAAATGGATATTGCTCTACAAATGTACCATGACAACCGTCAAGTTTTTATCGATCTGGGCATACGCAGCGACTTCAACTTCCCCAAGGACCACTTCTTGAATCATTATCACAAACTCATTAAGCTATTCGGAACCACTGACAACTTTAATACCGAACATACCAAACGACTCCATATTGACCTTGCAAAAGACGCTTTTTGGGCGACGAACTGCAAAGACGAGTATTCCCAAATGACGGCTTGGCTTGACCGTCGTGAAAGGGTGCTGTTACATGAGAAGTTTATTCTTCGTTGTTTTCAAGCAATCTCAACACTGCCTCCACCTCAGATCCCCTGTCTGGTTTATCCAAGGCATATCAAGATGTCAAGACGGCCGTCCGTATATGGGGTTCCCCTCGACGATCTTGAAACACGTTATGGTGCTCATAACTTCAAAGGCGCACTCTCTCGCTATGTTGTTCATTGTCAGCATCCCGAGTTTACAAGACGTCAAGTTGAAGATGTCGCAGCTCGTCTTTACATTCCTTTTCACAAGATTTCTGTTTTCCACCGTATTAAGTTCATTTCCCAGGACCCATACGGCCTTGATCCATATCTTGACATTGTGGTCGACTCCATTCATTGTGAACCATCACGCTCCGATCGACACGGTAGCTACATACCTGGAGTTTTGATGTAGCAGAGATTAACATCGAGAATGGTGGCCAAGCTGGAGCAAAAGGTACATGTTTTTGTGAACATCTCATTTGCTTATTTTATTGAAATTCTTGTTACATAGGCTATTGTGTGGGCCAGATACGGTGCATATTCATTCTTCCGCCCGGTGCACTTAAGTTGTGGTTCCCAGGTCAACAACCTTCTCATCTTGCCTACGTAGATTGGTTCACACCCTTTTCCTCCCTTCGGCCTGCGGGAGGCCATGGACTTTATAAGGTCTCACGGCGAGTGATTGATGGGCAACAACACTCGAGCGTCATCCCAGTCAGCTTGATTCGGCAAAGCATTCATTTAATTCCTGCCTTTGGTGCAACTGCACCGGTTGAGTGGACATCAAGTTCTGTTTTGGACATTGCTACTAACTTTTATGTTAATGCGTTTTCCGATCGGTTTTCATACTCTACTATTTATTAAACCAATATATGTATGTAAATGTGCAAATTCAATGTGCGGCAATATGGACCGTGCGTTTTGCAAACGAGGACAAATTGACTGAGGCGTACGCAATTCCCTTCCGACTCTTCACATCTTTGCCCCAGAACCGAGGCAGCATGGATCCAGCAGGATCCACTCAGAATCATCTGCAATTCCGTGCCGTTATCATGCTCCTTACCTTGATCAACGCGATCAATAGCGGTGGTCGCCCACTATTCGCAGACGATACCCAGAAATACGTACCTGCCCTTGAAGAGAACCAGCCAACCCGCAACCGGTTACTAAACGCTGTTACTGCTCTCCTCGTGCGAAACCACGAGATCGTCGCAAGTGTAGTCAATCGGTCCTACCAGCATGTTGTGGCAGTTCAACAATCTGACAACATGGAGGAACCTGAAGACGAAATCTCTGGCACAGAGTCAGAGGCTGAATCAGACAGTGGCAACGCTGACGTGTCAAGCCACTCGGTTCCTGCTACTTCTAGCCAGTCGACAAGATTTACTGCTATCACAAACCCACTCCACACCGACTCCTACACTTCCACTTACAACTACACGTCGGTGGCTGAAGGTGCTTCTCACCAAGGCAAATTTGGAAATTGGAACCAACTCCTCGGCATATTGTAAGATTTGTCATTTTTTCAATAGGCATTTAACTTGCATCCAAAATGCAGGGCAACGGACCCACTTCATAATCATGCCGCTACCTTGGAAGGCTTTTTCAAGAGCTACAACAACACAAAGCCGTCAGATCGCGAGTCCCTCCGTCGAAATTTCAACAAATATATCCTTGCACGATGCTGGCAAAAAATGTACCGACGGATAACCCATTGGTCCTCCCGAGAATCTTTTCGATGGCTCTGTCGCGTAACGGAAAAGGACATTCAGAAGTCTTACGATAAATGTTTGGCTGCTGGCCAGTTTGAACCCTCCAGACGGGCTGACTCGATGCTGGGAGGGCTGTTGATTGGGCAGAAGGGTATTGTAACTGTTGAAGAGATCATCGAAAAACTGTCTCCATTTCCTGCGTACTATCCAGATATCCCCAAACTAGTCAAGGCTTTCCAGGCGAACTCGAACGCAGCAAAGGGGAAGCGAACACCAGGGATGGGTTGGTATACGAAAGATACCTGCGTAGAAATCCATAAGCTCCTTCTCTCCGCAATCGTCGTCTACACAAATGCACTCCGCATCTTCAACAATCTACCGAAGCGGCAGGTCGCCTGCGGCGATCAGCTTTGGTATGCTGGGTATCTACTCTGGCGCGTTACAGATTCCCGTATCATCCGCCATCATATCAGGTTGTTGAATTGTGCCCACTTGCTTTCCTATCCTACCAGAGGCTTCGTGCTAGATGTTAACCGAGATCTTGACGAACAATTTGGTCACATTACACACGAAGGGCTTGTGGAACTTTGGGTGAACGACAGCCCAGGACTCGGAGCCGACTTAGGGGTGTACAAAGAGTGGGCTCAGAACAAGGAGGAGGAGAAGAGGGGCAGTGAAGAGCAGGAATACGAGGAGGAGGACTACGAAATGGGTGATGTCACCGAAGACTTGGACACCGAAGATCAGGATGATGAAGATGATGACCAAACTGAAGAGTTCCTGAATAAGCAGGATAATTCCGACCTGGAAAAGACATACCTGAGATGGATGCAGCTCCAGTCCGCATACTGGATAGCGCAGGACATTATTATGTCACCAAAAACCCTTTCCGCGGTCAACCCTGAAGACTTCAAGATTTCCATCGTTAACGCGAAACACCCTTCGAACCTTGAACGCAGAATGATTTCCTGGAAAAAGCTGATCATGGAACTTCCTATCCCAGAGTCAATTAAAGCCCCCGATGTCATTGCCACCATAAAGCGTGAAATCAGGGAGCACCTAAAGAGCGAAGAATGTCATCCCATCTTCAAGAAGTATCAACCGCCGTCTTACAAGCCAAGAAGATTTACTGGCAATCTACATGCCGAAACGTTGCTGGTATTATTCCTGAGACATCTTCAAGCAATGGGGGACATGGTATGGATCTCATCACGTAGTAATGATATATTCACTGATGACATGGACTATACAGACATTGGACCCAACCTTAATTTCGATCTCAAAGCTATGCTGCCCAGTGTGCTGGCAACTTTTGGAACTTATGAGGACTGATGTCAATGAGTTTATTGTCCGTGGCCGCCATGCCGTTTTTTCGCCAGTCCAGTTACCGTTCTGGCTTCCCTCCGATATCATGGAGAAAATGCTGGACATCTACAAGCACATTCTTGTTCAACAAATTACACTTATGATGTCACCCTCTCGTGTCCTTGGTGGGCGCAGTCGTTCTAATAGCTTACAAAGCGATGCAGGTTTGAGCAACACCAGCTCTGACGAGACCTCCTCTTCTATTATTTTTGGTTTTCCGGAGTCATCATGATGACTTGTTGATTTTCCTCGATGAGTTCCCATTTTCTTTCGTTTGTTCCCTTCCCTTTTTTTATTGCTGAGTCACTCCTTTTCAAGTTCATAGTTCACTTTTTCTTTCAATAGGCTGTTGGTGTCGAGAGTTCCTCCTCTTTCCCTCATGTCGAGATGTCTCATTTTCTTTGTCCCCCAAGTCTTCTCATTTCATCTGCCGACTGGGAACTTGAATGGCATTTCTTCTCTGAGTCTTCCGTTCCTGACCTTCATGTCACTGCCCACTTGGATGTGGACCATCTCCGAGTCTGTTTCTTTGTTCTCCTTTTTTTGCCAGTGGCCCAGTGGGCTCGCGTTTCCCCAATATTATGTGCCCTTCCATGTCTTTCTTGTCCTTCCAAGTCTTCATCGTGTTGTCTTTACTCTTCCATCACCTCTGAGTCCAATGATTCTTATTTCTATGTGTTTTGTTAACCACCTTAAGTATATGATGTACTATTCTCTGTATACTATCAAATGTATTGTATGTTGATTGTGTAAAATCAGTCAGAGAGTATCTAATATATGTGACATTGTACATTTTCTCTTACAGTATAAATACTATCTAAATTTCTATAAATTCTTGGTAAATTCTAGCTGATTTTGGTCTTTGAAGGCTAGTTGACAGGAATAAGGCCATTTGGGCAATATTTACAAGGGTCTTATCAATAATGAATAATTGCTCTCAATTATCTCTTCCCCAATTTCCTGATGAGAAAGAAACTCCATGAGGCAGATAAAGCAAATGTCATTGCAGGAATGGTGAGCTGTGTGCGCACAGAGAATGAACTGCAAGCACAAGGTCAGTGGCAGAATTTGTGTTGTGGCAGGTCTAGGACACTTACAAATTATACCTCACATCTGAACTGGCCCAGCTGAAATCCCACTCCACAGACCCGTCTGTCAATAATATCGACTTGACCCAGCTACTGACGAACCTTCACTCCCGGCAGGGGGTTATTTAACCAGCTGTAAAATTTTTTGTGACGTGTTTGTGTTTTATATAAAACATTTTAGGCAGTTGGAAATTTTAAATTATGGTAAAACTTAACATTTTACAGTGTTGGAAATTTTAAGTATCAGTGAAATTTAACATTTTACTGTCAGTAAAATCTAATTGTAAAACATAAACATGTTGCACAGGATTTTACAATCATTTTACCTCCAGCAAAACAACCCCCTGCCGGGAGTGCTTATTGACGGACGGGTCTGACCCGGGTCAATGACAACACTGGGTCACTACCAAAGGTCACGCCTTCTTATTCAGGCTGGTCACGAGAACGACGAGTACTACTTTCTGGCTTGCATGGGGGAACACGAGAACTTCACTGTGTATCAAACACTATACACCCCTGCTCCCATCTCGGCCCTAGCTTTCGGACATGCTGGACATCTTTTTGCTGGCTCAGGTGTGTGGCTCGATTCAAGTTTCGCATTGTCATGCTCTCAACGTTTTTTAAGTTGACGGATCTTTACGTGTGTACGATTTGTCTTCATTCAAAGTCATGAAAGCCATTCGCGGACTTGGAGCTGAGGTCTCCTCAATTGTCTGCATGAAGAGACCAAGTTCTGAGCTGCGGGACGCTTGGCTTGCTCATGGTTCAAAAGTTGGTCACCATCTCGGGTAACCTTGTGCACTAACGGAAAGTGTGCGCAGATTTCAAAATTCCAACTCGATTCTCAAAAAATGATTCAGGATCTCTTTGATGCACGTATAACGATTGACGTCGCGGATGTGGAATCAGACGTTTTGAACGAGGTGCGTCGGGTTTTTTTATTTGCTGCTATCGATGGCGTTGGCTTATACGAGCTAGGAAGCTCTCACTGAGTGCTGACAAGAGTCATTTGGCCTTTAGCCTTGACTCTGGAGTTGTTGGCGTGATTGATCTCTCGACTAATGTTGTTGTGAAGATGGCGGAAGGGCATGAAAGTGTCAGCTCTTCACTGTGCCAGTCTAGGTTATCGACTTTGATCTTATTATTGACATCTTAGATTTGCGGTTCCGTGAAGTTCATACCCGACCGACCACGAGAATTACTCAGTGGTGGATATGATACGCACCTTCTTCACTTCGACATTGTGGAAAGAAAACTGCTATCGCGCGGTAAGATGGGTATGAAAGACCGCTTTGTTGTTTCTCCGCCACTTTAATTACACCACCAGACCCTTACACGAGTGTCGGTGGCATGGCCTTGTCTCCGCCGTTTATCATGTCTTTGGCATTGTCGAGCATTGGTACTGTAGCCGCAGGGACCGCCGATGGTCGACTTTTCCTTGGATTCGGAGGCGAGAGAAGTCCCTCTGCAGGTGCAAAAACGAAGAAGAAGAAAGCTAAAAAGTGGGAAGGATTGGATGGAGACGAGTCCCTTCTCATCAAGGTCGCAGAAGGGCCTGTTGTTGCTTTGTGAGTCTATTTTCTTTATTTCTTGACATAAGTTGTAATGTCGCTAGGCAATTCATTGCTCCGCGAAAATTAATCATCTCGACGTTGATGGGCTCCTTGACTTATTATAACCTTAATAACGATCCAGAAGAAGGCAGCGTTGTTGCGCAAGATATTTTCCACAGCAACAGTGCTAGCCTATCAAAAGTCAATGCGCTCGTTGCCGACGATAAACGTATAATTGTAGGGGGCTTTTCGGCAGACGGGAAGGGTGTTATTGAGATTTGGAAACAAGGGCAGTGATCCCGGGGAAGCAAAAATCTATGGAATAAATCCCACAACTAAACAATAGATCTACCAACTAATTCTAAATATCAGGGATTTTTTGTGTCCCTCAACTCGATCAGCATTTTATCCTCCTCTACCCCGTTTTTCTAGTTCTGCTATCCGCTTCAGATAAATTTCTCGCGATTGTTTGAGCTTCATGAGGTATTCTTCATCCGAAATGGGTATCACGCCGAAAAGTTTCATTAACGACTGAAAGGGGGACTCAGACACTGCGTTCAACGCTCGCTGGGTGCTTTGACCCGCTTGACGACCAGGGTGTACTTCTTGTTGTAGACTTGAGACGTAGCGCAGCCGGAGAACACTCAGTTCGTTGAAGCAATATTGTAGAACAGTGCACGCGATTCCGACGGTCAACGCACCAGGGAGAATTGAACGAGGGCCAGCTAGTGGTGTCCAACACGTCAGGATAGAATATTTATATAAAAAAGCAGATACTCACATCGAATTCCTCGAAGAGTACCACCAGTAATCGCGCCGGTCAAGCCGCTGTCTAGAAGTTTATTCCAACGCAAAGTGGGCCAAGTCACCGCTTGAGAAAAGTCTGCATCCATCGGCAAGGGGTTAATCCCCAGCTCCTGTCGTCGACGCGCATACTGTTCTCCAAAGGCATAATTGGCAAGTAGTGGGCTAACAGCGTACTCTCGGCAGGCTGGAGAATTAACAAAGTGCTTGAGGTCAGTCAGTCTAGAGGAAGAGTGGTAAAACGCACTGAGAAAGACAAAGGCAGTTACACCGCTATTTAGTGTAGCGGCCCCCGTAAGAAAACCTGCATCTGGCTTGTTCTTGAAGATAGCATAGCTGCCAGTAAGAATTCCACCAGCTGCAGCTAAACCAGCAACGAGTTAGGGATTGTCTCAATGTTCCCAAAGGATAGCGGGCTTGCATATTGATATTGTTCCCAGACCTATGGTCCACAGTGGTGATAACGAATTTGACATCCGGATCCGAGTCGCTTTTGAAGAGTGTGTGCTGAAGTCAACATGTTGTCGCCAAACAAGTTCTAGCCCCTAACTTGAACATTGACTGCCTCGTATACCATTTGGCTCAATGCCACCAATGTGTTGTATATCTGGTTCTAATCTCGGAATAAATAACTTACGATGTGTTTTCTAGTCGGGACAAGTTTACTATCCATTCGAAAGCCGTCGTCTGTCAAGATGTCGAGCTCAAAGGAGACATTACGATAAGCGCAGGTATGATATAGCTTTCTTTCATTCTTGCACGGTAATAGACATGAACCTTATTCCAGGAAGTATCGTTCATCCCAAGGCCACCATATTTGCCATAGCAGGTCCAATCGTTATCGGCACTTCTTGTATCATAGAAGAAGGGGCCATCATTGTCAATAGGTAATTTACTATCTCATGAATACAGACATTCTCACAACCAAGAATTTAGGCGAAAAGAAGTTATGCGAATTGGTGATGACAATCTCTTTGAAATTGGATGCCGTGCGTCACACCCTACATCGTTGTACGATGAGTCCGATGAACCATTTCATCACACAGGCGTGGAATCACCTTCTGTTGGTAATTGCAATACGATTTCAACCAAAGCACGCGTCCATCATACAGTCCGAATGTCCAATTACTGCGTGATCGGCGCAGGAGTTCTGTTTGCCCCAACCGAAGACCAGGTTCTTGAAGACTACACCGTTGTTTATGGTCCTGCCGCAGAACAACGAACGTGGAGTGGAAAGGGTAAAGTCCAGGAATCGGATCTTCGAAGAAAACACGCCGAATATCTCAGAGAAATGCTGCCTAAATTCAATAGATTACGAAGGGGCGACGGTACCTAGAGTTGAAAGGTCGGTAAATTATCTATTGAGAAAATGCAACATTTAACCTTGTTCCTTTAGATGGGGTAGTTACGCATTTCTTTATCACATTTTAGTTATGTGCCAGCAGCGGCATCCTTTTCAAACGACGTGAACGATGTGAATAACATCAGCCTTACTACAATCTATGATTTCGGATATGAAAAGGGGAGTAGAGTGACTTCAACCTCTGTGGACCCACTCATAAGAATCTCACTACTTGAGGCGTTGTCAGGAACTCGTGCTCTTGAATAAAGAGTAAAAATGGTGGTGTGACTACAGAGAATCTGAGATTCCAGTATATGATTTCGAAAAAAGAAAATGTGGCGACCCTGATTTACACCTATTCTGGTAATTTGTAGTCAGGTTGCGGGATTCCGCACCTCACATAATTTTCGACGATAGCTTTTCAACTTGACGATAATGAGCTCAAGAGGATTGTGGCTGGCTTTTCTAAAATGTCTTTTGCAGACAAAGTCTTAGCAGCTGAATAAACTTTATTGTACGGTCGTCAAATTGGTCAACTGCTCCCTGACTCCATAAACCCCTCTTGAATCCGCATATCTTGATCAGTTGTCATCGCAGCAAGTGAAACTACACAAGATGACTTCTACCTTATCAGTCGAGTCTGTTGAGCAGCTGGAGGATAGACTGGTAGGGGATAATAAAGTGAAGCTTGCTGGTGAGTGAGAATGGTTCTATATGAATCTCTCAAAGTATACCGAACCGAACCATCCAGGTGTTGATGGTGAGTCCATATATTGGACGTCTTGAAACTCAGGAACCGACACTTATATTATAGTCGATGGAGTGTTGCGCGGTAAATTCATGGTAAGCCTCCCACATTTTGGAAGTAAAATCAATGACCCTTGCTTCCGAAAAAGTCGAAGGAGAAATTCTTGAGCGCTGTAAAATCGGGTGGATTCGGGTTCTGCAGCGTCGTTTAGTGAGTACTCCAAACAGCGTGCATCCGATATTGCGATACAATACTCAATCCGAATACAGCGGCTGGGACATCCACGATACTGTGTATTCTCGCGAGCTTCTGATATCGAACAAAGAGAATGGATATCGCGACCTGATTGCGAAGATCGATCTGTCAACGTTCAGGCGTATTCCATGGGAAAAATACGTCCCATTTTTCCTTGTGTCTTTCTTTGACCCAGATACGAAGAAACCTCTTTTCGTTGATCCTCGTAATGTCTTGAAGAAAGTGGTGGACATTGGGCACGATCTTGGTTATGAATGTTACAGCGGAATTGAATACGAGGTATGCTGAACAACGATGACTTCCAAATGTTGCAATCACAGGAGCTTTCGATTGTAGTATTTCAATTTCAAAGGTAGATAAATGCATCCGTCATCGAATTTGTTCTAACACCAGTTCACTTCAGAAACTGCACAATCTTTGGGGGAAAAGAACTACACTAATCTCAACCCACTAACACCTGGGAGTAAGAAAACGCCTCCAACTAAATTGCCGCCATTTAATATTGTCTGCAGTGCATGGATACTCTCTTTTGAGGACCCAACTCAACAACTCGTACTTCCAAGACCTGTATGACAAGAGTTATGAATTTGACGTCCCGATAGAGGCACACCGTCAGTAATCCTATCTTTCTCGTAAAGGCAAAATCCGAAAAAATTTCTCCAGATACTGAGACGGGTCCTGGCGTCTTAGAGACCGCCTTGGCTTATACTAGTGCCCTTAGGATGGCAGACAACGCAATCTTGTTCAAATATACCGCAAAGAGTGTGGGTATAAATTATGGAGTAATACCTAGTTTTATGGCTAAGCCATGGGGAAATGTAGGCATTCAAGTTTTGTTGAAGATTTGAGTTCATCCCTGATGCGTCTTGCGTAGCTTCCGGGATGCAGCGGGTAAGCTGAAATTCTGGAATACCAAACCAGTGTTCTGAGGTTAAACGATATAGACACACCCATGTGTCTCTCAGGAACAAAGAAGGAAAAAATGTTTTTGCCATTTCGGACGAGGAGCTTGAGACTGGCCGGGCAAATGCAAGATATGAAGATACCAAGTTCATAAGTCTAGAAGCAGAATGGTTCCTCGCAGGCATTTTGGATGGAATTGCTGATGGTTCGTTTCTTGTCCCTTGTCATCGAATTCCAGGATACACTCATATGGTGTACCACCAGTGATGCCAATGGTAAGCTCCATCAACTGATAACTTATAAGATATCAAAATGTAGTAAAATTCGCCACCTTCAATGAGCTTGTCCCGACCATAAATGGCTACAAGCGTCTCGTCGGTGGAGAGGCCTTTTGGGCTCCTAACGCTGTCACATACGGTTACGACTCGCGCGCGGCCTCCATCCGCATCATCTCTCCACCTTCTTGCCCACCAAGTGCGACAAGATTCGAGATCAGAGTTCCTGGTGCAGATATGAACCCTTACTTTGCGTTGAGTGCGATCTTTTCTCTCGGGTTGAGGGGCATTAGGAAGAAGCTTCCTTTGTCTGGCCCGCCGATCAGTCACTTTACACCTGAGGACAGGAAGACGGGCAAGGTCGGTCGTCCTTGTTTTATTCCTGCCAACAAATGATAAATTTTGTTCCAGGTCAAGATGTTGCCGATTTCCCTGGAATCTGCGACGATCATAATGACGCGTCCTGACAGCATCGCCCGCGAGCCAGAAGTGTTTGGTGACGACTTTGTGGATCATTACGGTGGAACCAGGGAGCACGAGGTCAAGTTATGGAACGAGGCAGTAACGAATTGGGAAGGTACGTCGATTGCACTCAAAAATCGAGTACCGGCACTGAGTATCCACGTAGTTGAGCGCTACCTTGAGCTTGCTTAATGCTGCCTTGATTCTAGGTGCGGTGCTTAGCGTTTGTTAGTTCCTGAGTTGCAAAAAAATTTCGTTTCGTTTTCGTTAACGCTGTATCACCTTATCCAATTTAAATTGTCGTATTGTGCACTATGGAAGTTTCGAAAAAGTAAGAATCACTTTGATAGACTGCGGTACCAATTCATGAACTTAGGGACATCCTGAGAGAAACGAATTAGTAGTGAATGAGTTGAGGACCGAAGAAAACACACGGATGCAATTTGCTTCGGCATTGTACTTTCCACAATAAAACTCGGTATGCTGCCACCCGGAGTACTGGAAGTCGCCATGCGCCATTCTGTGTTACCATTGTCGAGTTCCTGCAAGCGCTCGACGGAAACATAGTATCCTCTGACACCTTTTTCTTCCAAGATAGCAAGTGATTCGTCACCTGGAGATGAGAGGTCAATGTTGAGGGAAACTATGATTCTGAAAAGAAATAAAAGAGAATTTATAGATCAGTTATTATTGTAAAAGCTGAGAAAGAAGTGATAGGAGAAACCTACCCCGTACGCCGTTCCTCTTCAGACAGATGAACTACTTGGAGGATGGTGAATACACGGGGAGAAATGGGCGGTGTGAATTTATAATGAAAAGTCGAAATCGTAGCGGTGGGAGAGACTTCCTTGACTTTAGTCACCTTATGAATTTCGTGTATGAAGCTGAAAACCGAAATATCAGTACACCAGCACTCTGTCTGGCTTGTGGCGCCAGAACCATAGGACGAGTCAAAGACAACTCACTTCTTCTCGTTTGCTGCCTTGTTCACTGACAACTTAAGCCAAAGGTCGTCAAAGTCTATCTCGTCTTTCGGATGTTCACTGATCCGGCAGTGCCATGGGGCCCCATCACCTGCACCTTTGGCACGGTAGAGGGTTTGGACGTGGCCAAAGTAAGTCCTGCCTTTAACCCAACTTGAGGTGGATGACATCAGCTGTATGCCTTCAGAGATGATTTCTGACTCTGCCGGAATTTCTGCCAGTGATAACCAGTGTATATGAATGGAACTTTGAAGACAGAAACACCTACCAGACGGTTTGAAAGACTTCAGTATTGTAATCATGGTTCCAGAACGAGCGCTCGTCGTGGATGGCTACCAACAATGCACGCCCTTGCAAGCTATTAATAGCCATATTAAAAGTGGAGAAATATAACCCATAAACCTAAGTTCAAACATGAAATAGCAAGAAACAAATTCTACATTAAAAATGATATCACAAACGTGTTGTATACTCCGTACTATTGCGATCCACTAAACCACAATAACGATCCCGTCCTTGGGATGCCTCATCTCGCGGCAATTTTTCGCCTCGTTCGAGGACAACACCAATATATTTTCGTTCCCCACGCATCCATTTCTCTTTATAAAAACGGACATAACCAGGAACCACAGCATATATTGTATGGTCGCGACCCATTTTGACCTACAAAAGTGAAACTTTAGAGTTCAAAGCAACGGGTAACACATTTGACGAACATATTGACCAGGATGGAATAGAGTCCCACGTTGCCTGACAATGATATTACCTGGTTGAACGTATTGATCTGTCATTGTGAGCTGATTTTGAGTCATGAGACAATAACTTAGGTTGAAACAATACCAGAGAATTTTTTTAAACCGAGACGCTTCCCAGGCGAGCCACCATGGTTATGCACAGTCCCGCCAGCGCGTTTCGTTGCTGTGCGAATGGCACCTGTTGATTTGTTAGATGGTATCCATAATTTACAAAAACAGCATTTACCAAAAAACGTAAAGGGTGAGCGGGCGGACTCCAGACAACGAGTCAAAAATGACATTGGTCGAGTCTAAGTTTCAGGTGATACAAGACACAAGTGAGCCGGCTATCACCGAGGCAACAAAAACCGCGAGGTTAAAACGCTCCATTTCACGCTCCTACTACCACAACCAAAGACTCTTTTTTGCTAGAAATATTTCATCCGGAAAATGGTTCTCCTCGTCACCTCTGATAACGAGCAATTTAATGCGGACAAGGAGGTTGTTGAGCGTTCAGTCCTAATTAAGAACATGTTGGAGGGTATGTCTGTCACAGCCATTGCCTAGCGATCGGTGCTCACCTATATTTTAGATGTTGGTGAATCCGATCAGCCTATCCCCCTTCCCAACGTCTCTTCCAGCGTGCTCAAGAAGGTTAGATTTTGCGTGGTATTCCGGTGTTATTTCATGTTAAATCCAATAGGTCCTGGAATACTGCGAGCATCATCGCGGCGAGCCTCTGCCATCAGCTGACGCTGACCAGAATCAGGACGAGACACGCAAACGAACAACGGATATAAGCGAGTGGGACCAGAAATTCATCACTGTCGATCAGGAGATGCTTTTCGAGATCATTCTCGCTGCGAACTACCTCGATATAAAATCTCTTCTGTGTGTATTCATTGGCATCTGACTCACTCGTGACGTTCACATTTGTCGGTTGTAGTGATGTTGGTTGCAAGACCGTAGCAAATATGATTAAGGGCAAGACACCTGAGGAGATTCGCAAGCTTTTCAATATTGTAAACGATTTCACCCCCGAAGAAGAGGTGTGTAAATTACACTTTTGTACTCCGATCTCCTAACTTTTTTCTTCGTTATCAGGCTCAAATCAAGAAGGAAAACGTAAGTCATGTATCGCTGAAGTTATTAATTTGCTCACTATTCTGTTAGGAATGGGCCGAAGATCGATGAACGAATGTATCTGTAGCTACTTTACCTATTGTTTTTTCTTGTACACACAACCCTGGCATAAAACTCTGTTCTAATTTGACACATTTGGGCGAAAGGATTATTACATAAGATAATCCATTTTGGATGCAAGGAAAATACTACATCGTTATACCTTGGAAATACCTGTGCTCATAAGATAACCTATCTTGCATGAAATTTTTCTATAATGCCAATTCCAGAGCTACCAGGAGAGCTCGTCCAGCGCTATTCTCAAGAAGAGTCGTGGCTCAAGAATCATGTCGCCCGCCTGTGTAAATTGGACAACCCAGACAAGCAAGTCACAACTCTATTCAGTCAATTTTAGCTCATATTTAACTAGCCTTTAGGTTTCCTGGCAGTCAGCCTGTAAGTTTCGGCAGACAGGATCTCGATAAATTAGAAAAACAAGAGTGAACCTCCTTTTTTTTTTTCGTTCGCTTTGAAACTGCGACTCACGCTGGGCGATTGCTTGTTTCCCCTTTACCTAGTTATTGGGTTTGCGAGAAATCGGATGGAATTCGAGTTCTCTTCTTGGTTGTGACCGACTCTGAAACGAAATCCCAGGCGATTTTTCTTGTGAGTTCGGTGGTGCCACTCATGCGGCTTTTTGGGAAACTGAACATCCTATCTAATTGGAGATTGACCGACACAACACGTATCGTCGACAAGACGGGTTTTGCTTTCCGCATTTTGAAAACCCTGCAAATCTACTGGGGAACACACTGATTGATGGAGAGCTTGTTATCGATGTGGATAGGGCCACAGGGACGGTGAGTGAGGTGTTTCTTTGTGTATGTCTTCCTTCTTCTAACCGTTTGCTTTGCCTATGAAAAGAAGCAAATGAGATTCCTGGCTTTCGATTGCCTCATCATTGACGAGCAAAACGTTATGAAACGACCACTGGATAAGAGATATGGTGTTTGTGTCGTTGTTTTATGACTGTCTTGCTTATTTTTAACTTGTCCCATCCGGTTGTTTTAGCGACTGGATCTATGGTTCTACAAACCTTACAGGAAGATGCTGACCGACCATCCATTCATGGCAGACAAGCAACCTTTTGCGTATGGTAGTTTTTTGTCTCTCTCTCTCACTCAGATCTCACGTCCTTACTTCCTAGAATTCGGGTGAAGGAAATTAACTTTTCCTATCACATTGAGAAGATCTTCAATGTTGACATGCAAACGCTACAACACGAAAGCGATGGACTCATCTACACATGCGTCAGTACACCTTACATGCCTGGAACAGATCGTAATATGTAACCTTCATTCCCTCACTGTTTTTTTTTAACTTCTGGCTTATCGAATAATAGTTTGAAATGGAAACCCCCTTCAGAAAACTCGATTGACTTCAAACTCGTCCTGAGGTTTCCTCCGTCTGGTCATAGCCTACGAGAACCAGATTGGCACGCGAAGCCCGTGTTTCTGCTATATGCGTGGTGTGGCGATTCGGGTGGAATACCACAGTACGAGCAGTACGATGACATGCATGTGACTGATGAAGAATGGGAAGAGTGAGTGTTTTGCGTTTTTTCGCCCGCATTCTCGGTACGAATTTATCTTGTGGGTTTCAGGTTGAAGACGACAGGGGAACAGATCGATGATCGAGTAGTCGAAGTTCACTGGGATCCTGCCCTCTCTGGCTGGCGGATGATGCGCTTTAGAGATGATAAACCTCATGGAAATCATAAATCGGTTGTTGAGAATATCATTCAAACTATCGCTGACGGGGTTGAGAAAGAGACTGTGAGATCCCTGTTTTTTTTATCCTTTTACGTCTGGAGAAACTTCAATGGGTATCTTTTTTTTTACAGCTCCTCGAACGTTGCGCACCCATCCGAAATGCATGGAAAGCTAGGCTTGGCCAGCAACCTTCACAATCCGGTCCGCCGTCGTCGCTACCACATCCACATCCGTCTCTGCCACCATCGCATGTACAGCCGTCACAAAAGTACTCGCAATGGGGACCACCTGTACCGTTCAAATACGGCCCGATAGCCCAGTCACCCTGGAGTAAAGTTGCTGGCCCTACTGTTATTGCCGGTCTGAAGCGCTGAAGGGTGGTATCGACGACACATGACGTCCTTTCCAACTTCACGATCAATTCCAACTTTCCTTCCGCAGCTTTTTTTTTTTCGCGCGACCCTCGCCCACAGGCCCCTTGACATTGATAAAGAATTGCTTTCGAAAACTATTAACGACGGGCCACCTTCTAAATTTAGGGGCAAGTCGACTAACATCCCATCTCAGAGGAATTAATCCACCCACTTTGCTTGAAATTTTTTGCTTACTACCTATTGGTTACTTATTCAAGTCATGCAGATATACATCCCGTTAATAGTTATTGTACTTGAATATTGTAATTACAGTCGAAGAATCGCTTGAATTAGTTCCCTGGCTCAAGATATCCATACAATGCCAAAAAAATTGAAAACATCTCGAAAATACCGTACTCAAAGACGGTCATTGGAGTGGAAAGTCTTTCCACCGATCAACCGACCTTGGACATAAACCCTTCTGATATTCCGATCGTCACCACAGAACAAGAAGCGTTCCAAGCATCCTTCCAACAGATCCTTCTTATCACGCAAACCTACCACCTCTGAGGGCCCGGTTCGTACACCCCAAACGAAGGGATTCCCCGCCTCCTCACGAACACTGACGAGCAAAGCGTCAAAACTCTTGCCTACTTTGAAATCCCCTATTTGGTTGTCCAGCCCACACACTCTTGCGCCTCCCGCCGTTGCAAGGTACAGCAAAGTAGCGATGGGTAAAGGTTTGTGGGCAAAACCAGTGGTGGTGGTGGTGGCTGGTGACCTGACGGCTCTGTCTTGGATTGAAATCACCTTGGACGCAATGCTTGCATTTTGGATTGCATTGAGGATGGAGATGCTAAACCCCCCAGAGACGTCTGTACCAAGGCCGACCTATAGTTTGTAAAGAAAGTGCGATATATGTGACAAAGGGTTATTTTATTTTACCTTTATCCCTTTGTCAAGGAAAACTCCAACCGGTGCAACCCCACTAGTGAGGTTGAAATTGCTCGTCGGGCAATGGCTTATCCCAGCGTCTCTCTCTTTGATCAAATCCATCTCCTCCTGCGACAAATAGACGGCATGTGCGAGGATAGTGTTGTTCTTCAATAAACCGAACGCGTCATAAACGCCTGCATAGCTGGGAGCAGAAGGGAACAGAGAGCGTGTGTACTCTACTTCTGAGGGGTTCTCCGAGATGTGGGTTTGGATTCGGATATTTGGTTCTTCTGCAGCTAGCCTTCCAAGTCCAGTTAAAAGGTCGTCTGTACAGGAGATTGCAAAACGGGGTGTGATTATAGGCTGTACTCGTGGTTCATGGCCGGACGTTGCTGGGAGTTGAGGAAGGGCTCGAATGTGTGCGATAAGTTCGCGAACAGTATGAATAGAAGTTTCCGGCGATGCTTCCTTGTAATACGAAGGCGAATTGCGATCCATGCTACATTTCTAAGGTGTTCAATGTTGACTAGACAATCATGTTGCAATTTTTGCTTTCAGGACTCACCCCCACAAAAGCACGCTGACCAAATGCGTTGATTACGTCTGCTAGGACTTGAGTTGCTTCCAGATGTAGTGTACCAAAATAGCAGCAGGTCGTCGTCTATGAAGAGGTCTGAGTCTCGATAAAAAATTTTAAGTAATGAAATAGAGTTGGGCGTACCCCTGCGTCAATGACACGTCTAACCACGGATTCATAGGTATCTCGTGCAAACTTTAGGTTGTCAAATTTCGCTTCTGTCGGAAATGTAACGCGCTCCAACCAGTCAAGTAGTTGGTATTGTCCCCCTCTGTAAAGAGGGGATTCAAATTAAAGTTATAGCCAACGCAGAGAGTAGACTTACGTGCCAGCATTTGGGTATTGAGGTGCATGCTTGGATTTTTTTAAAAAGATTAAAATTCCAGCAGATGCATTACGATAAGCGATAACGTACGGTATGTGTGTCAACAAAGCCGGGAATGATGAACTCTCCATCCTTAAGAGCGAAGACTTCTGCATCGACGAGACGTTTGGAGGCCAGAGTTTCTTGAAGGTTATATGGTTTTACATCTTCTACGATCCATTCTATATAGCCAAGGGCATCAACCGAGAGGAGGCAACGAGGCAATGTTTGATAGACATCAAGGCTTGTCGGGTTGATGACTGCTCCGTAAAAAGTTGTCGCGGAGGAAGACATTTGGACGAAACTAGAGCTCTAGCCCAGCCGAAGCGCTTGCACAGAAAAGGAGGTGGAGACCAGAACGTGATGAGATAGATAAACAATTCGGGCGAGTTCGGACATGGTGATAGTACCCGGTGCCAAGGCAGGAAACTGGCGCCATCGACTTGAAAGTGTATTTTCAACTATACGTTCTCAGGCTTGACTTCTCGTCCCCCTCATAGTCTCACGACGTCAGCTCATTCATCTCATACTTGTTGTCTGAGCGGCCTTTGGAATACAGTTGGTCTCCTTATCATTGGCCGTAGCATCTGTGTTGCTTCCTCCGACACTGAAACCATAACATGCTCGTGAAAGTTCTGGATCATGTACTCAGCACTACACCATAGCTGTTGATTTTATGCGGAGTGGACCATCAAACTCTCTCAAATTCATTATTTTGTTGCTCGTCATCGAGTCTACTCAATGATGGTTCCCAGCGTCTTCATAGAAACGCGCAGCTCTTTGAATTCCTTGTGGGCTTTGTACCTGGTCGTTACATAAAAAGGGGGGGAATTTATGTAAAAGACTTGACAATCCGCGCTGCGCCATGTTGTGTTCTGGTACGTTGCGGACTATAACTTCAAATGTACTTTTTTTTTTTGATGTTCTGCCGTACATTGCGATGCCAACGAGAGTGATGGTCCGTTTCATTATTGAACAATCTCTTCTCCTTGCATGCCTTGTGAACAATTGTCTTCTCCTGTTGAAGACTCGGCGCCACTATTTTCTAGTTGTTGCCCGATTACTCAGGGTTCTATGGGCAACATCTCATTGGGCTATAGGTGCTGCATTGGACAACAAAAAATATAACTTCAATATGGTGTCTCTTGAAGGAGCTTTCGCCGAATGAGGATCACATTGTAATTTCCGAAGTGACAAGTCTCGATCAATTAGGCATTTTCCCTTATCCGGCATGATTTCAGAACCCTGGATGTTTTTTATCGTGCTGCCAGTATTTGATTGAACGTCTCAAGTTACACCCACGTGTTGCGTGAACCAGTTATCGATTGCGAGGAGCAGAGCCCTATCCTTCCAAACACCTGAGCTTGAGCTTGGACTTGGCGGTGAATGGAGGAGGTGAACTTGAAGGTGAAATCCTTGTCGACGGGATACGAGCACAAGTGACACAAGGGGTGGGGTGTTAAAGGCTGGAGCTTATTGAAATTTCAAAGCTGCTATGCTCCCGCACGGCCAAGTTTCTTCAGCAACCCTCATATCTCACCCCATCAGGGGATAATTATGCCCCCCCGTGAAAATTCCTGTCAAAGCACCCGAAAAACGAGTTGGTTCCGAGTCTTGGACTGAATTTATTGAGGCCCGTAAAAATTAATCTGAACTTTCTTGAACGATTCAAGAGTTTCTCTCAAACACGGCAGCTTGTATGATCATGGTATAACTCATGGACCTATAGTTACTTATTACTATGCAATGTGGACTTCTAATTGCATTAGCAGGAGTGCTCTAACCTGATGTGCTCTATTTGATTTACTTTTCGAATGCGTTCACGAAGCGGGCATCTCAAGTAAAGTGGGAACAACACCTTCTTAGACCATCAAGTGTTGACCGGGAGTTTGCATCAACGTTAGTGAAGAATTTTCAATTTATAACAGGATCATTAGAAGAAGCCTTTTAGAGAATTTCTCGTGCGATGTGAAGGGGGGGAAAAAAACTCTAGAGTCTTGATTTCAGACTCGCTTGAATTGAGATAAGGCAACGGTAAGTTAACCCAGTCGTCTGGTGCAAAAATACCAACTACGCGTGAATTGGGCATTTGAAAGAAGGATAGTGCAATCGGTGGGTGCGGCGTTGCGTGGTAGACAGGTTTCATCTGAATTAGATTTGATAGCGCTAGGCACGGTCACGGACATCTTCACCCGATAAATTAGACGCGTCGTCCTTATGCAGTTCACGCGCTTTTACGCGTTTTTTTGAGCGAAATATCATTTCTATGAATCTAGAAGTTATTTCAGACCAGTGGCGAGCTACTTTTTTGTTGCGCGGTATAAGGATTTGAACACAGTTCGGTTGGATGCCAATGCAATCTGTCACCAGAACCGGGCTGCTCCGGTAGGTTGATCGCAGATGTGGAGACTATACCCATGGAAAGGCAATTCATGGGACTGGTATGAATCATGATAAGTAGACGTCTTGCCTTCTACATCTGGAAGTCAATGAAGAACAAAAAATTCTTTCGGAGAAAACAAGAAGGCGTTTCTGCGCCAACGAGAAGGTAAGGGCGCAGATGATGTTTGAAAGCGACCATTGCAAGGTTCAGGAGCAACAGCGAGTTGGTAGCTACCGTAGGACTGACTTTCAATGTATAGTACTTGCGACAAGGCATTGAAGGTCAGTAATGAGGTAATGACAGCGCCACTGCACACTAAGCTCTTGCGGGTTTTTGACGGACTCTCCAGAAAAAAAGGGAGAAATGCATAGAAGAAGCATCTATTACATAGTAAATTATTTCACTGGACTGCGAATAAGAATGGAGATGATAGGCTGCGCGCTTGAACTTCATATGCATGTGAGAACCAGACATTCGCGGGCATGTGTCGCTGATGCCAGATGCAGATGAAGGTCGTCAGCTGTCGAGTGCAGGGTTCAGATGCCGAATGTCTGCACCCAAGGGTTGAAATATGAAAAAAAATAAGCCACAGTCGTTGTGGAAGGCGTTCTGGAGGGGATTTGCTGTTGCGATGTCAGTCAGGGAAGTCGGAAAAAAAGGAGGCGTCAATGAAATAATTGGGGAGAAGATCTATGCTGGCCGATCGGGCTCCGTTCCTTTACAAAATGTCACGTACTTATATAAAACTCAAAAAAATTATATAAAGAAAATGTGATTTCTTGTGTCCTCCCCTCCTCCTCCACCAACTGGCACTGCGTTAGGCGGTCTGCCTTTTATAACATACCCCCCCGAATTCGACACAATGCCCTCTCTTCGTCGCACTTTATCTACCCCTGTTGTTCGTGCTTCTCCGTACTCTACCAGTCCTCTCGCTGCCAGGGGTAATGGCCATAGGCGTTCCTCAGGCTCTGAGACGTCCAACAGGCGGGTCCTTGCTGACATTGAGTGGTGGAGAGTTACGGAGGGTCAGTGCCACCAAAGCGATGAGGATCGCAACCGTGGCATTCAGGATCTCGTCAGTTTAGACATGTCCTGGAGTCTTGGCATTCCTGTTATCCATGTCGAGGGTGGTGTCGTCTCTCTGCCACGAACCACCGCTGACGGACAAGACTCGAACGAGGTATGTATCGCGCTCGCTTCGTTCTATTCTCGTCCTCATTGGCTAATATGTTTTTTTTTTCAGACTTCTGCGTTTGAACCTCCAACTGAGCAGTTTTCAACTCTGGCAATCACGCCGCCACGCCGCCACGATACTCTCGAGTCCTTGTCCTCCTCTTTGGAGTCGACGCCTGAAACGGCGAATACATCTTTAACTTTCGACATTGAGGTTGCTTTCGAAGATGCTCCTTTACCTCCGCTGCCTGTTCAAAGACGCAGTCGCTTCAATATTCCGGTCATGAAGCGTTCCTTTACGTTCGCTGACTGCCTGTCTCTGAAAGACGACCATCCGTGCCAGTACGCTGACTTTGCCACGTCGCCGCTTTCTTCTGCCCCGGACTTTCTCAACTGAAAGGTCTACACTGGAATGAAATGTACTGTCGTCTTGAGACCACTCGAGAGATGAATATTCTTTATCCTGCCTCCTTGCTCGATTGTTCAAATGGAAATGCCGTCTGCAAACATGTTCCTCGATGTCACGCTTCTCATCGTACTTGCATTCATATCAGTTCTTACCCGACCCGACCATAGCTCGTTTTACCTGCGCCAACATCATCAATATCTCGCATTCATCCTTTGTTTTGCTCCATTCACCCGCATTGGCACGAGAACGCTTTTTAGGAGTTTTTCCGTGTACGAATGCACTTTCGGTTATTTTTTTAAAAACTTCAAAATTTACCTTATACTCCTCTCCATTTTGTTCACGATCAGCGGCTTTGTTTCCTAGGGACCCCTAGACTCCTCATTCCTTGCAGAAAATCGCAATCTAGAACAGGTTTCCCTTTGTTGGGCCTCCGTTTACATTCCTCTCAGTTATTATCACGACCTTCCCTGGAGCATAGCTGATGCACTTTACGACTTGTTATTTCTTTGTTACGACGGATTGCTTTATCTATTTCTATTTTTACGCATTCATATTCACATTTTTCTTTATCCATCTTCATTGGTTCATTTCTCATGTTGGTCGTCGGAACGAGTTGCCATATTCCTTTTGTTCTCAACTCTTTTTTTTTGCATTTTTTCTTCTTTTTCTCTCAAATTTCATTGTAACGACTAGATATGCACTCCCCCAATTTGTCTCCCTATGCTGCCCATTGTTATCTGTCTGCTTTGTTCTTGTCTCCGTTACGAAACTCCCCTACATCATTCCTTCCTACCATCAGGATGCGGTTGACATATACCACGCGTCCATGTTGTTACGGCCGATCTTTTTTTTTACTCTATTCCTGACTGGTATCCACCACTTCACCCACAAAAATTACGGCTTCGATTCTCCTTAAAGCAGTTCGCGTCTCATCACTTGTGTTGTTTCCATTCCACGGCGCTCGGAATTTCTTTGGGGAATTATCACCGCCGTTGTCCTACTCGTCGCCCACATCCCTTTTTTTTCATCTTGCTTGTCCAAATCTCTTCCTTGTACTCGCTATCCCGTCTACTCCAACTAGTACACAATTTTTGTGTTGCGTCGCGTCTATCAATGATAATGTACTCCACCTAGAAGGATTCCACTAAGTTGAAAGATGTAAAACATTGGAAAGTAAGTCTCAACATCAAATTGAATAATCAAGACGCGGCTACACCGATTTCTTGTATTTAGAGGCGCAGCCCCTGAAACACAGGACGCGCTCTTAATTAGGCCACGTGATGTATGTCAACATTTTTGTGGGTCCAAACGGACAAATATCACAGCTGTGTCTTGTGCTCACATTCCAGTCATGATTACTCACGACGTGGGACCTATGTCGAGGTAATGAACCAAAAGGGAATATCCGATGGGTTCGATGCTTATTGGCAGCCACATGTTTGTCTTCATTTGATTTTTTTGGTCTACTAGGATTGGCCGTCTTGCTGTGTCTAATGAAAGGGCTGGGCGTTAAGCGATAGGCTTTAAATGCCACTCCGATTCGCCTCTTTTGCCTTGATCGACACCAGTACTCGCCATGATGTCCGAACAAGCTTCACTCTCCAGAGAGGTGTGGGACATCCACGCAGGCTTTTATCGGGATGTAGATGCAGACTTGTCTCAACCCTGGCAACATTCGCCGGTTGTTAAAAATACGCCGCTACCGCTTCGGTCCCCTTTGCGGCCGGTCTTTGAACTTCCCCGCACTACTTATCCTCCAGATCGCAGAGACAACGCCTCGTCATCGCAGACTGTGACGATCGGTATACCAACTAGAAAGCTGGGGTTCTGGGCACGTATACGACGATTTGTTAAATCTGGTGTGCCAATTGATAATATAATTCGAGGGGACTTATTGCTTTGCCTTGTGTGGCGTTTAGGAAATTTCGCCGCCGTAGAGACGGTTAGATTCGACATTCCACTCCATAACCCTTCGTTTGTGCCCGGTCATGCTTCCAAGGACGACAGGGTCAAGCCTCATGAATGGAAGGCATATGGCTATTGGGCACGTCCTCGTGTCAATGGCGTGGAATGTTCAAACTCACGTACGTTGAGATGCACCATCAATAGTTGTTTTTAGCATGATTTTTTTTAAAAAACCTTAGCTGTCATTAGTGAGAGGTCAATCTCAACCACAGATCTAGAAGAAGTTTCTTTGACTCTCCGGGATGCGGACGGCAACAAACACCCAGAAAATTGGATACCAGGTCTCAAACACCGCGCTCTTCCCCCACGACCGACTCGATGGAAGACTCCACAGCCTGGCGAACCGTTGCCATTTCCATGGGAAGTGCAACTCAACCCACTCTTGCAGCACTACATTTGGGGCCCTTCCCCACTTTCCTGGTGTGTGTATACCAACCCACACGAGCAAGCATACCACGGTCGCGCCACGAACGACGTCCCCGTCAACAACGCTGATCTTGCTCAACCAGCCACGTATCCCTTCCTTACGCACATGCACTTCAACGCCGTCGCGGGCGACTCTGCGCCGCATTTTCCTTGGCCGTTTACCGTCGAGAATGAGCGAGGGATCAAGGTTGGAGATGTTCTCATGGAGATTTGGATGGCATTTAACAAGGAAGTGTCGGATGATGAGTTTTCTAGCTGGCCGCGCTTGCGACAGAGCATGGCGAAATGGGCTTTCGAAAAGAGGTGCCAGGTGCTTTCTCTGTGTGATCCGGAGCACCCCTTCTTGGATGAGATAAGGAGGTGCGATTCGTTTGGGGCGATAATGTTCTTTCGGGGCATTGAGCCCACAGTTGATGGAGGTGGGTGGACGATCACTTTTGGGACGCATTGAAGATTTGAGAGATGTTTTTTTTTCCTTTGAGCTTTCTCGTGTTTTCATCATCATCGCCTTTTTCTGCATTTCACACCATGTTCTCGTTATGCAATTCATCTTTTACATAATAATAATAATAATAATAAATTGAATTGTTTGCCTTTAGGACATCATTTGAAAGTTGGTTATGACCTTCCGAAAACAGAAAATTCTGTTGCTTGTCTTTGACAGCACGTAGAAGAATGGGTTCATCATTACATGAGATGGATAAATCATGTCCTGGATCTTGGAAGGTCTACAAAGCTACATGGATATGCAATGATGAATACGGACCGACATGCTAAATGGTACTATTCTCACCACCTTTATTGTACAATCTACAAATGGGGTCATCATGTTCAAGAATTTCTACTCTCCCTCATGCAGGTAAGAAGCTTTCAAAGCTACATCACCCGTAGTTAATTCGAGAACGAATTGGGGAGAAATGGATACTACGTCGAGTATCAAAAGTTGCAATAATAAGTTATTTTGCTTTCCAAATTTCACGGCCCCCTAAACTGTCTCCCTCTCTAACACTGGCCATCCGCTCCATGGCCATGGATCGGGTTGCAGATCACCGCCTATCCAAGCCATGTTAATTTCTCAGAGTGGCTTTGACAAACAGAATGCCTTTCTCGCGAAGTAAAGGTAAAGCATCAAGGACAGGTTCGATGACTTCAGTTTCGTCAGGTTCCATCCCGTCATCGTCATAACCAATGCAGTATCTGATGTTAATGTCGACTCTTTGTAACCGTGAACCGGTTGGATGAGTGATAATGGAGTCGAGATGGCTCCAGACATCAT
>QDKV01005231.1_pt1 | contig 37677 bp, 46 predicted proteins | sample 1861101 | NCBI WGS metagenome assembly QDKV01 (sample SAMN04275158, study PRJNA302643) | Fungus metagenome, whole genome shotgun sequencing project. | isolation source: fruitbody | host: Mallocybe terrigena | place: Sweden | collected 2013 | reverse complement strand
TTTGTCCAGCTAAGGGAATTGATGGTGGCGTTTTAGAAATAGGTATTCAAGATAGCGTTACGGGAAGTCACCCAATGTAGACAAAGATGCGATGATGACCAAATGCAGAGAAGCCCATGCCGAAGTTGGCATGTGGGCTAAAAATAGAAGAAAATTTAAGCCTTCTGGCTTGATCCCACCCTCGGGTCACGGAACAGCGGTCCAGTCCCCCCCTTGCTTTCTTGAGAACTCTTTATCCGCTTGCCGTCTGTTGCCCCGCTCATCGAAGTTCTTTTCCTTGACAGAGTAAAAGACGGATCCAAGTTCGGCTAGAGCGACATCCGTTAGCAAAAACGACATTTCGATACAATCACAGTGAACGACTTACCAAGCCAATACGGCAGTCACTTGAGTCATATACTCCTTCGACGTCAAAATTAATTCATGGTAGACCACATAAGATGGCGTATCTAAAGCGAATTCCTTCCATTATATTGCTCATGCTTATAAGCAGGAGTTCAAAACTTACAACCAAGGCCGTAAAGAGCGCTCGTAGGGCGAAGATGTGTCGGAACCCCGCTGCGGATGTTGACAAACTCCCCAATACCCTTGACTCTGGCGGCTTGATGAAAATAACCGGCGGATATGGCCTTCCTATTTAAATGGGATAAGTAGATTGGAGAATCAGCACCACATCAAACATTCAAAGTTACTCGCGTCTGAAAACGAACCTCAAGATATCAAAGTCTGTCCCAGTAGATATGATATCCATTTTTTGGAACTTCATGATATCTCCCAATTGTGCACGTACTTCTCTAGCTTTCCGAAGCAATTTGGGATGAAGAAAGTGTCGCATGGCCCAATCGTCCCGGAACCTTGTCACCAAAAGTTAATCTAAAGCGATTTGAAAAGAAATATCCTTACGCGTGACTCTTCCATTGATTGAAGACGTTCAGGAGCGTCAAATGGTCACTTTCAGGAATGTTGAACTTCTCTCTTGCAGCATCTGCTTCTTCCATTCTCTCTTTCGGCCTGTAAAACATGCTTGGGACTGACAACATTGAGACAATGGTCAGCATTTCTGCAGAGCATCTATATTCCACGGATGCAATAAGCATCTTCGCCATCGACGGTTCCATCGGGAATTCCGACATTTTTCGTCCGACGGGTGTTAAATCGCCAACATTGTCCAAAGCACCGAGGACCCAGAGTTGGTACATTGAGTTTAGGATGTTAGCCTAAAGAATCCCATCAGTCATTGAACATTCAGCATCCCGCGGTGCGAACTTTACCTCAGCAAATTCTTGACCCCGAGAGATTTCAACAGCGAAACTGTGTTCGCCAAATTTGTTCGCTGGATTTCTGGAATGGTATTTTCAAACATCTCGTTGCGATAGGCCATCTCAGTGTATAAGCGATAATAAAACCTATCGGTCAATGGTGTATTCAATTATATGACGCATGATCAGACGGCACATTGACACAAACCCACTACCTGTTCGTCCAGCACGTCCAGTCCGTTGGTTGGCTTTCGCTTGACCGATGGGTGTTATTTGAAGGGCGTCCATACCAACTTTCGGGTTGTAGACCTTCAGTTCTGAATACCCCGCGTCAACAACAAACAAGATGCCGTCGACTGCAATGTGATTGGCATACCCACTCAAGGAAAACGATAGATAAACTTACCAGTCAATGATGTTTCCGCAATGTTCGTAGCAACAATAATTTTTCTTCGACCATCGCTTGTTGCATCAAAAATTTTGGCTTGTAAGTCGGCAGGCATCTGTGAATATATCGGCAATACGGCCAACAGAGGTGGTTCGTCTAACTGAGAAAGTCGCTCTGGCGAGTCTTTCAGTACGCCATATAGCAAAACTTAATGTAGGACAAACCTTGTACGACTTGGCATGTGATCTCGATGTCTTCTTGCCCAGTCATAAAAACGAGTATATCACTCGGAGGCAAAGATAGGTGGATCTGGAGAACTTGCTTCACTGTACTGTCGACGTAATCTTCGCAAGGTGATTTAGAGTGGAAAGTTTCGACGGGGAATGTCCGTCCTGGAATGGTATAAGTCGGCGCATTTCCATAGAAAGATGAGAACTAGGTATTTATTAGAGGCATTGACGGTATGAAGTGAATTCCTGACATGCCTTCTCAGCATTCATTGTAGCCGATGTCACAATTAGCTTGAGATCTCGTCTTCGAGTGAGTACTGAAAAAGTGTTGGTAAGTTTTCTTCAGTGCTAAGATAGGACTTTACTCTTGCGAAGTAATCCCATGAGCACGTCTGTACTCAATGATCGCTCATGAGCTTCATCGAGGATGATGACGCTATGTCTATCTAGATCTCCTTCATTCAAGGATTCGCGGAGTAGAACGCCGTCGGTCATGTCTGGCATGAATAATAAATTAGCGGCTTTACCAGAGAGGACAGAGAGAAGAATACATTTAATTTGCGTTTCAGGAGAGGTGCAGTCTTCGAAACGGATAGCGTATCCGACGGTTGTGCCCAATTTACACTGAGCAAGAGTGGTAGTCAATGACTTATATAGAAATGACAAAACAAACCTCCATCTCTTCACTGACACGCTTTGCTACTGACATTGCTGCTACGCGACGAGGTGTACATCCGATAAGACCGTGGTGACAGTATCCATCTTCGTATAAGAATTGAGTCAGTTGCGTGGTCTTTCCGGAACCGGTCTCTCCCACTACTATGACGACTACAGAATGCTTTTCAATATCGCTAAGAAAAGAAATTAAACGCGCCAACCTTGATTTTCTCTCAATACCTTCAAAAGCTCCTCTCTGCAAGCAAACGCTGGCAGATACTCTCTTTGCTCTTTAAGAGTTCGATTCTTAGCGAATAAACTTACACCAGTCAAAGTTTTTAGATGTGTAGCAAACTTGGAGTCGCCCTTGTATTCATCCTCTCCTTCGCTTCTCGAGCCTTTTTCTCGGCGTCGGCTGGATAAAAATTGGAGCTACGTGAATGTTCCAGAACTTAAGATGTCTAAAAGCGCATACGAAAAACATACCTTCCGCTTCGGCCTCCTCGTCTTTAACGCCCATTATGTTGCCTAAAGCTGTACCACCGAGTGCAGCCAATTTGGCAGCGGCTTTGGCCCGTTCCGCTTGCTCTCTCTTTTCCTTCACTAAAGCACTACCTTTCTTAGAAAAAACGGCCATGTCACTAGTTGGATCGCGAATAGGATTAATGGGATCAAGTTGTTCTGTGAATACTGTTCGTCCATCAAGGAAAGGTGGTTTCAGATCATGAACCATTACATGGACAGTGGATTCTGATTCATCCTCAAAATCTAGATCAATCTCCTTGCAAGTGGCTACACCAGATGTCACCATTCGGTTTGCTTCCCAAAGGTCATTGTCTGCGTTCTAAGAAAGTTGTCAGCTTCGGGGCTAAATCAGAATAGCTAGATGAATCTCACATATTGTGCCTGTCATGCCGATATTTTTTTCTAAAAGGGGCGATTAGCGTTTTGGAAGTTCAATTAGTAACAGAGACTTACAACTTGTTTCTTAGCAATTTCTGCATCCTTCAGAGCGCCAAGATCCTCGTATTGAGCAAGAGGGTTATGTTCTTCATCCCCAACTAACGTTCCTTCCTCTGCTCCTGTGTACCAGTCACGATCCAACTTGACTTGTTCTTCTTCCCACTCTCTCATGTCCAGTCCTATAGTTCCATCATCGCCATCCGGACTACCACCCCTTGCAACTCTAGGCGTAGGAGCATCCCATCTACGATTCCTCTGCCTGCCCCAACCCCCTTCGTCCTCCCCCCTGGAGCCACGGGGAGTTGATTCCCAACCAACATTGGGAACACGAACGCTGGGAGCGTCTCGACATTAAGACCATGTGAAGTTTGGGGCGTAAAACCAGTACCACGCTGCTCGTCGTCTCTTCCACCCCAACCTCTATCTCGATCACGATTAGACCGACGCTGGAAGTCTCCTAAACTTTTTGGCACATCACGACGGTGTTCATTTGATTGCTCCCGATTTCCGGAGAAGAACTGAAGGTATTAGTGACGCCTCGTGGCGCTACTGGTGCTGTCGGAGGAGGTTGAGGCCCATTGCATCTTGCATCATTTGAGAACGTCCCAAGACGCTCCTAGCTCCAATAGGACTGGGTGACGGAGACTCATCACCCGATGACCGAAGAAATTGAGCGAGTTCTTGAAACGCAATATAGGGGGGGGAAGTCCTGGAGACAGGTGGATTATCGAATACTCTCGGTTTAAAAGATGCTTGGAGACTCGCAGACGAGTTCTGTGCCTAGCTGAACATCTTAGACAGGCATAGGAACGCACTCGAATGTTACATCCCCGATGGGCTTCCAGCTGTTTTGCCTTTTCAACAACTCGTTTGTAGAAATCCTCCCGAAATTGGTTATGGCCCTTCATCCTCTGACCCTCAGTCATACATGATCTAAATTCTCCGGCAAATCCGTTGTGATCGAGTGAGCTGTCAAGAGCATGAAGCGTACTTGTTGTTTGTTTGAATAACGCCTCAAACCTTGATCTCATAGACACCTCCTCCAATGACCAGGAGAGCACGACTGGGACGGAATGCGACAACTCATACAGGTCCTATGTAATGTAGCCCGACCATCAGCATGTATAACAAAAGAGAGCTGATCAACAAAGGGACGTACAGCACCTATGCCTGCAGCACACCCATGCCGTAATTGAATGCTGCCATTACGAAGCTATGCACTGCATTATCACATCCTTGCTCAACTCGGCTGAACACATAGTTAGGCATGGAGAAGGCGCGAGCCACACGACTGCTATCACATCTCCAGTGGCCCTGTGCAAACCACATTGAACGTGATGTCCTAAAGAAAAGAAAAAAAAGGAAGGTCACACGTTTTCTTCATGGGTTACATAATCAGCAAGCTGTCGGAGAGCCGACATCTGCCGACATTCTTCTTCTACATCACTCTCTCCGACATTGTTTCAATATTCAACTCACTTCAGTCAGTCCAAAAGAATGTATTTTTCTGTATTGCACTGAATAACCAGCCAGGTAATGGGTCGCAACCATCGTCATCGTGGATACCCAAATGCCAAAAAACAACATGAAAAAACGCAGACGTGGATAACTAATGGCGGTCTGGAAGACGCAAACAAGTTCCTTCAAGAGAATACGAGTAGGTTGTTATTTTAAATGCCTCTTTAATTATCTCATGACAGAATAAACTAGCTACGAAAGTCGTTGACGAGTATCCAGGCCATTTTCTTCGAATTAGAATGGGTGGAAAGGCCGTATCTTCCGTCATGCGTAAATCTTTTCAAGGCGTAATTCCGCATAAACTACCCAGTGTAACCACGGAAGGACGACTTCTCATCCCCGTACCATGCAATGTCGTTCTCGACAAAAATCATCCTCCATACTTTGCATTGAGGTTTGACCAGGTTGTCAAGCGGAGTGTAAACAACCGGCTCTTGAATGCATGGGATAACATGCAGTCTCTTGACATCCGCTTCCCCCCCCCTGACCTTACTCGTTCAAAGACTCCTGCCCTCCATCTTGGTGTCTGGGAATTATACAGAAACGAACCTTACGTCACTGGTGATTCCCTAAATCAACCACCTGATGTCGTCCAGGCAATCGACAAGTTCCTCTACATCATTGGTGACCGAATTGCCCCAAAATTGACAAGTTTGCTCCGGAAGTTTTGCCCCAAGCAATATGAGCTACAGACCAGGTATATTTTGATCAATTAAATTATGAGCACATCCTCTAATCTTAGTAGGGCATACAAGCGTATTCAGGAGTTCCTTGCAGGAACGTTTCAGACCCGTCCAACTCTGAATTTTGGTGGGACTTTTTTTACGGTTGCTGTTAAGGAAGGATCAAGTGAAAGGGTCCACATCGATTTCAATGACTGTCGTCGGTGCATCACCTGGGTAGTTCCTCTTGGAGACTGGGAAGGGGGCGAATTCTGTGCGCCACAATTTGGTTTAAAGATTCCAATTCGTGCCGGACAAGTGCTTGGGGTTATGACAGGCATTCTGGCCCACTGCAGTGCGCCAGTCACAAATGGCCGTCGTGTCATCCTTACATTATTTTCGGACAAATTTCTCATGGAACATACCAACTCTCCAGTTGTTAATCTATGAGGTGACATGTAATTTAAATTATAGTCATATTTACTTTAATAGTTATCTCATTGTCTCTTTCAATTTGACGTGGCGAGGACCTCCCTGCGACGTCCGAGTCATTCCTATTCAACGCGATGAGGGGACACATGCCTGCCCATCGCGTTACGTAGTGAAATTTGGCGTCATCGCCACCACCAACACCATTCATTGATCATCACTGTGCGTGGGCGTAGAAGGTACACCCACCATTTTTATTTATTAACTATTCTAACGGCATTGACAGCACAGCAACACACAACAGAAATCCCTCCGTCAGTTCATTTCTCTTTCAACAAGAACGATGAGGTCGTTCGTGTCGTTCTTTTTGACACAAATGAGGGAGGCCCTCTCATTCATATCTTTTCTCTGTATTTGCCGCGGCCACCATCCGTATCTTGGGCAAGCTTGGGACGAAATCGACGCCTTCTTACGAAAGAGCCAGCTTTGATATACCGCCATCACTCAGAACCTGCTAAACTCGCGATCTCGTTCAACGGCATCAAAAGATTGAAATGACTGCGGTCGCACTATTAGCATCACGTAACATCTCGAAGGCATCTGTGGTGGAGTGTGCATGCTTACGGCTACTTGGAGAGTTGCCTATCGATTCTGGTCCATGAAGTACTTTTGCTCAGCTTCGTGTTTGATCGGTACTAATACTATTGTCCAGGGAATCAAACAAAGGGCGAAACGTTGAGGATACCTTTGTCACTGTATTGGAAGGTGTTTTCGATGCCTTGCATCTACCCACGATAGATGAAAAGGCCGAGTTATTCATTCGGAAACTTGCGCACGCAGTATTTGAGCTGGAGCTTCATCGCCCTCCAACTCGAATTCTAGGGGTTCGACCTCCACCAGGCCCATTGCTTTCAAGCTATCTTGACGCAATCCCACACGCGCCTGCCTGCGATCAGGCGGAGCAAGCCAACAAAGCACGAACTGTCATAACTTCCATAATACAGGACTTGGTGGCCATGCACAAGCAGCCGAATGTAGCAATGCAAGATATCTTGCATATTTTACATCATTTGGCAAGCCGATTTACTGCACTCTGTCTCGACGATTCTTGGATTAGAAAGAGCGCAGGATGCAGTGGAATCAAGATTATGGCCAATTTGCCTGAGCTAGGTCCAAAATGGATCTCGGAACGTGAAATTGAGGTGTTTCGCACCCTCTTACATGTTCTCAAAGATCTTCCACCCGATTTACCCCGCAATGTTGACGAAGTTGTTGAGGTCCTTGTTACTGTGCTACGTATCAGTACTTTTCATCTCGATCTTCATGGCGAAAATGCGCGACAATCACGCCAGAAGTTGGTCAACACAGTTGGAATTTTCTTCCCCGAGCTCCAGAGTCCCAACCTCCTTGTGCGACAGGGAGCCCAGAAGTGCATTGGTTTTCTGATTGCCCTAAGTGGCAGACCTGCTTTTGAGCTTTTAATGCCCCATCGAGACCGCTTACTTATGGGAATATATACAAAGCCTCTTCGAGCCCTACAGTTTTCCAAACAAATTGGCATGATCGAAGCAATTCGCTACTGTGTCACATTAGACCCACCTTTGGTGGAACTCAATGATGAACTTCTCCGGTTGCTGCACGAAACTTTGGCGCTAGCCGACGCCGACGACGCACAACTGTTAGGGCCCCGAAATATGAGACAAGGTGGATTGGAAGTGATCAAGCTCCGTGTCGCTTGCATCAAACTTCTAACTGCATCCATGCCCTTGACCGACTTTTTTTCACGCCAGCATCAGACGCGCCAACGGTGAGAAAACTTTGACATTTTGCTTATTTTCTTTTCTAACAGCATTATTTGCATAGGGTGACCAGCGTCTACTTCAAATCGTTGTATTCGCCATCCCCTGAAGTCAAGGATGTTGCCCACGAAGGCCTTCGCATGGTCCTTACGCATCAGAGTCGCTTACCAAAGGAACTTCTGCAGACAGGTTTGCGACCTATTTTGATGAACTTGGCCGACCCGAAGCGCTTGTCTATACCTGGTCTTGAAGGATTGGCTCGCCTGTTGGGACTGTTAACTAACTACTTCAAAGTCGAAATTGGCCATAAACTTCTTGATCACTTCAGGATCGTAGCGGATCCGCACCTTTTGCAAGAGTCTTCGAAACAGTCAATAACAGATAACGACGGTATCATAAAGCTGGTGCGGTTGGCAAACATATTTCACCTTCTCCCTCCCACAGCGAACATCTTCTTGGAGCCTCTCGTGAATGCCATCGTACAAACAGAGGCTCAGATGCACTTTTCAACGAAAAAGCCCGTTTTCTGAACCCTTAGCTCGATATCTCGATCGCTACCCATCCGAAAGCATGGAATTCTTCTTACGCCATCTTTCTTATACCCGTCAGCTTCGCACGTTGCGGAGTATCTTGCAAGCTGGGTTGGCGCAGAATCTACTGCACGAGTTAGCTTCGAGGACGCCTGTGCTTGTCATGCAGCTACGAGCTAGCACCCCGAACGACCGAAACATTGTTACCTCGATCTTGAGCCTCTTTCAAGATCTATCAACTCTCATACCATCATGGATTGCGGAGAACGATTATGCGATTGACGCCGTGGTTGACTTATGGCGGTCTAGCCTTCCTTCGCAAGATAGTCTGCCTTCGATGGTCAATGATGTCATCCAGAAGTATTCTCTTATGCTCAGCATCTTCACTCAAGCATTGAAGGAATCGCCTCGCATCGACCTGGTATTCGAGATCACCTCAATCTACACCTTCAACTTGGGAATTGATATTGTTGGCACTACCACTTTCCTCTACGAACGTATTGCGTCAAATAGGAATGCTGTTTTCAAGCGTAACATCCTCATGCGATTTTTGACCTGGTTCATTCGTCCCTCATCGTCCGAGGCGCAGAAAGCCTATTTTATTCGCTATGTCGTATCGCCCATTTTACTTGTCAACGCAAAACGATGGAAACAGGAGGACCGACTCATTGACACAGATTTTATCAGTCGAATTCATACGCTAATCTGGTTGCCTATGAGCAGCCCTATGTCGGATACAAGCGATGGGTACAAAATTGAGATCCTTCACTTAACGACGATCTTGGTTCAGCACTATCCGGAGCTTCTGGACGATTCTAGGAAGGACATCATGAAGGGCGCGTGGTCATATATCTCGTCGTGCGACGATGCCATTGCAAAGCAAACCGCTTATCTACTGGCTGCTCACTTCTTCGCGGCGTTCCCTACTCCTCAAAAATTCATTCTCAGAGCATGGACCGGCCTTCTTCGAATGCCTCACTCTGAGGGGCGAGTCGGTCTTCGTCATGAAGCACTCTCAATTTTAGCCCCCTCACTCCCCAAATCAGAAATCAATGAGTCGGGTCATCCACTTTGGGCACGGACCACGCGCAAACTTCTAGTGGAAGAAGGTATTGGTACTATGATGACAATCTATCATCTCATTGTCAAACAACCACGCCTATTCTTTCCCGTTCGTTCTTTGTTTGTACCCCATATCGCGAACTCCTTGAACAAACTTGGGATGACTGCTTCAGCAGGCTTGGAATCTAGGCTGTTATCTATCGATATTTTGCAAATCATCTTCGACTGGGAAGAACAAGCAGCCGAATCCTTACGGGAGATCCAAGTCGCAAATGAGCAAAATGATGATTCGAGGTGGTTAACTCCACTAAACTTGCGAGAGAATATGGTCAGCTATCTCGTACGACTCACTACAGGGACTCACGATCAACCATCCCGCGTCGCTCTTCTCCCAAAGTCTTTTTCTCTTTTACACCGTATCGTTGGGCCCAATGGTTGGGCCGATGTGACCGTTGGCTTACGGTTTTTTTCAAGGGCGCTCGAACAGGTTGGTCATTATTTGATATCTCCGGTCACAATTCACTGACATGATTAGAATGATCTTCCGGGTGACAATCCGAGCTTGCTGGCACTGGCAGTCTCAGCAGCCAAGGTACTCCAAGTAATCGCTGCTGAGCAATCAGACACATGGTACTTAGCAAACACTGGCCAACTGCAGAAACTTATCCGCAAAGGCTTGTTGTCAGAAGATTCTAATCTACATGAAACCTTGCAACCAATCTTTGATCAGCTCATTCGACTTTATCCCCTACCCAAGGAAGAAGAAGACCAACACGGGGAAATGATCGAGTTTCATCAATTTGTCTATTCTGCCATTGGCGAAGGTCTACGAAACTCGACTTCCCTTGCTGGTGTGTTGGGTATGCTGAAGTCTGTCGTCAAGGTTACACCAGAACGCATAGAACATTTCAGCCAACCTCTTATGAGAATCTTCAGCAAACTCACCAAGGAGCATATTCACTCATCCCAAACTAACCAGGGGTACGAGAACAACGTTCGTTTGGTCATGACAATCCTCGATATCTGCCAGATGTCCGTTGCCTTCTTATAGGTGAACAAAGAAGATGGCTTCTGCGATATATCTTGGATTTGGCGCGCACCTGGGCTCTTCACCGACAAGAAGCCTACCCTACCATGAAAGAAAAGGCGACTCTCCTGCAGAAGATGACACTATACGAAAACAGAGGAGAACAACTTTCGCATTCTTACTTGGAGCTTATCTATGATGTCTACAATGAACCGACTTTACGACGCAGTGATTTGACCAACCGATTGGAGCAATCATTTTTGCTAGGATGTCGAGCCAAAGACACAACATTAAGGGAAAAGTTCATGGATCTCCTGGATATTAGTATCCCTCGATCGCTATTCGGTCGCTTGACATACATTCTGGGAGTGCAAAACTGGGAGGCATTATCTGACTACAATTGGATTTACCTCGCTATCCACCTTATTTTGGGAGCAGCAGACGGTGATCTTGCCGCAAGCTATGACCATATGCGCACAAGCTATATCTCGTCAACGGCGATATCTCTTCCCCTATTGCAGGACGCAATTCGACCAATGCAACGCCTCCTCTTCCTAGACTCGCAAGCTGCTCACGATACTTGGATTTCATTGTTTCCAGCTATCTGGTCGTGTCTCACTCGGCGAGAACAGTCGGAAATCACGAATCACATGATTATTCTTTTGAGCAAGGATTACCATTCCAAACAAGCATTCTTACGACCGAATATCATTCAAAGCCTTCTCCTTGGTCTTCAGGGCTGTTCGCCGCCGATGATATTACCGCCTCATTTAGTCAAGTATTTGGCGAAAGCCTTTGGCGGATGGTACACCGGCTTGGATATCTTGGAAAAATCGTTGGACCATACAAAAGATGATGAAATAACGGCGTGTGACCATATATACGACTCTTTGGCAGATGTGTACGCAGAACTCGCAGAGGAGGACATGTTTTATGGACTCTGGAGGCGACGCTCCGTTCGACCGGAAACGAACATCAGTCTCGCATTTGAGCAATCTGGAATGTGGGAACAGGCAGCTCAAACTTATGAACTAGCTCAGTCACGAGTGCGTGCGGGCTCCATTCCATTCTCGGAGACTGAATTTTGTCTATGGGAGGACCACTGGGTATTATCCGCCGAAAAACTACAGCACTGGGACATTCTCTACGACTTCGCAAAGAATGAGGGCAACCAAGAGCTGATGCTCGAAAGCGCCTGGAGGATAAAAGAGTGGAACGAGAATAAGGACAACCTCGAAGAACAAATAAAGCAACTTCCAGAAATTGCCACTCCTCGCCGTAGAGTGTTCGAGGCATATATCGCACTCCTCAAACTCCCAGCCGCATTGGAGAAAAATGTAGACTTTACCAAATTTTTAGAGGATGGCATGCAGCTCTCCCTTAGGAAATGGGTTGGGTTGCCCACTCAATTTTCTATTGCACATGTCCCACTGTTGCAACATTTCCAACAGTTTGTGGAGCTCCAGGAAGCCGTCCAGATATTTGGGTCACTATCTCAGACCAATGCTCAGAATCTAGAAAAGAAGTCATCGGAGCTGAAGATGGTTTTGCAAGCCTGGCGCGAACGCCTTCCCAATATTTACGACGATATAAACATCTGGAGTGATCTCGTGGCTTGGAGGCAGAATGTTTTCAGTTCAATCAACGGTGCTTACATACCTCTGATCAATGGTCCCAATCAGAGCGGAGCTAATGGTGTGAACACCTTTGGATACCGCGGTTACCATGAAACGGCATGGATCATCAACCGTTTCGCTCATGTTGCTCGAAAGCATGAACTCCTCGACGTCTGCTTCAATGCACTCACCAAGATTTACACCCTTCCTAACATCGAGATTTCCGAGGCGTTCTTAAAGCTTCGTGAGCAAGCTCGGGCCCATTACCAGAAACCGAATGATTTCCAAGCAGGCCTGGAAGTTATAAACAACACAAATCTCATGTTTTTCTCTCCAGCTCAAAAGGCGGAATTTTACACACTGAAAGGCATGTTCTATTCCAAACTCGGGCGCAGTGAGGACGCCATCTTGGCATTCGGTCAAGCTGTCCAACTCGATATGACGCAACCAAAAGCATGGGCCGAATGGGGGCGATTCAGCGATCGTATGTTTAAGGATTCACCCACCGACTTGAGCCATGCCGCGAATGCAGTTAGTTGTTACTTGCAAGCTGCTGGCCTGTATAAAAATGGAAAAAGTCGTCCTCTTCTGGCTCGCATTCTGTGGTTGTTGAGTCTGGATGACAACGCCTCGACCATCTCCCGGGCTTTCGACACATACAAGGGTGACGCAGCTTTCTGGTTCTGGATTCCTTTTATTCCACAATTGTGCTCCTCACTTTCGCACCGTGAATGGAAGCAAGCTCGGTATATACTTCTGAACCTTGCCCGTCTTTATCCTCAGGTAGGTTCTCCGTCAAGTTCTTTGACTTCAATTCACTGATCTCCAAATGTAGGCCATATTTTACCACCTCCGCACCCAACGTGAGGAAATGCAGATAATGAGAAAGGCAATGGCGGCCCGCGTGGCAGCCGCGCGCCTCCCTTCTGATCAACCGAATGATGTATCGATGGACAGTTCTGCCTCAACTCCTGTTCAAACAAGTACGACCCAAGACAATGCACCTCATGTGCCCGTCGCACTGTCAGAGGCTATGGCATCTCATCCTCGCCAAGCTTGGGAACACGTTGACGAGATCCTGCAGACATTGAAAACGACATTCCCTTTATTGATTCTGAGCCTCGAAACTATGGTCGATCAGATTCAACACAAATTCAAGCCCACCGCTGAAGAAGATGTTTATCGTCATGTCTCGTTGCTGCTTTCCGACGCTGTGCAGGTATGATGGGTTCCAGTTCTTGCTCGTGTGATGGAGTTAAACGGCCTTACAGACTTACGTGGTCAAAATGAATCAGCTTGACGATGATGGGTCGATACCACCAAACACGATCTCAACCCTTTCTCGTGTGCTTGTCAATTTGCCATTGTTCGTAAGAGTGAGTTTGGTTATTTCGTGGTCACTCTTTCCAACTAAACCCGTGGATAGAAGGACTTCGAGAATGACTTCATCACCAACAAACCAAATCATTACGACTATATCCAGCAACTCCAGCAATGGCGGCAAAAGTTTGAAGTCTTTCTTGATGGTCGACCACGACTTCAACCGCTTGCCCAACTCAGCCATTATCTCACTGAATTCCAATACAGCAAAATAGATGAAATAGAAATTCCTGGACAGTACACTGAAGTGTGTATACATCTATCATGGTTTCCCTATTGCCACTAACGAATTCTCAGGACAAAGACTCGAATCAATACTTCATCAGAATTCAGAAATTTGCTCCAAAGTATGAGATGTGTCGTTCAAATGGGTCATATTGGAAACGCATTACGCTGTACGGCAGCGATAATTCAAGAACTTCATTTACTGTTCAACTTCCTTGTCAAAGGCATTATCGTCGTGAAGATAGAGTTGCCCAGATTTTTAGAACATTTAATGGGTCTGTCATTTTCGCCGTTCAATCAAGACTTCCCTTCCCTAATCAACTTTTTGGTAGAGCGCTTGGGCGAAGCAAAGAAAGCAAAAAAAGGGACTTGATCTTCCACCTTCCAGCAGCAGTGTCCTGCAGCCCAAATGTTCGTTTGTATCAGACAGACTCATCCTATGTTACATTCGGGGATATCTACGACCTTCACTGCGAAAAACAGGGCTTAGCAAGAGAAGAGCCAATAATGTTTGTGGCTGAGAAAGTTAGAAATGTTCTGCGGGAATACAGGCAACAGTTTGCCAAGAAGCAGGTATGATTTTTGGTTCATTAGTTTGACACATGTCACTATTTTTTCATTCAGCCAAGCAAAGTTGAATATATTACATTGAAGAAAGATGCATGCGACGAAGTTACCTTAAAAATGGTGCCGGACAATGTTCTTGCAAACGTATGTTGTGTATATATTCAATGTCACACGGCAGGAACCTTACTCATTCTGCAGTATATGGTGCGCACCATGGCTAGTCCCGATGAACTTTGGCGCATGCGTAAACAATTCGCACTGCAAGTGGCCTCTTGTAGTTTTATGACATACACTTTCTCTTTGTCAAGCCGACAGCCGACCCGGTTCCAAATCTCTAGAACTACAGGTTTTATTGCCATGACAGAACTGCTTCCTGGTATGCTCTTGCGATATCAATCAGAAAAGCTCTCACTATTTCACCCAGCCTTCGCCCCTGTAGCTGCAGCACATCCACTGCCCGTGTATGCCTCGAATGATGTTGTTCCTTTTCGCCTTACTCCCAATATGCAGAATTTCTTGGGACCTATTTTTACGGAAGGCATTCTTGTCTCAGGTATAATGGCTATTGGCAAAGCTCTGACGGAGCCCGAGGTAGGCCAGACTATTTGTTCCAACACACTCGGTAATTGAAAGTTATTTAGTTCGATCTCGAGCAGCAACTCTGCTTGCTGAGTAGGGAAGAAGTGGCTGCTTGGCTTCAAATGCGTGGACGCGCTCCTGTAGTCGACGCTTTCTTCCGCACCAGTGTCACTCAACACGTCGATCAGATAGTCAAGCGCGCAGAAACTATGGCATGCAAGTTGGAGAGAGAAACTGTATATTCAATTTTTTACTTCCATGTACAAATCTAATCATATGTCTCTAGGCTACTAACAGTAGTAACGGTCTAACGAACATGACTGTGCCTGTCGTGCAAACCGTCACAAACCTCATATCCAGCGCAACTAACCCACTTCAACTGACGAAGATGGGAGAATTGTATCAACCATGGTTTTGAATTGCTGGTTATCTTTTAGCCAAAGTTTTAGGTCATAAGTTAGTCATGTGTAAGATAGATTTTGTCCAACGTTTATGCATTTATCATACTATTGCCACCGTATTTCAAATATTACAATCGATGACTTCTTTTTGCAAAACCTTCCGTTTGACGAAACACATTGATTTGACTTTCGCTTTCCAGCATCATCTAGGACTGTATAAGTAAAGTTTCGCCAAGAAGCCATTGACCCACATCCTCAGCCATTATATACACGTCAGAACCTGGACGATTGTATATCATCGCATTTGCAAACATTAAATATATATCACGCTGGAACTCGAGGGAATTGGCGATCACGCCGTCCTTGACCCTGCTCTTGATAGTTTTTAAATCCACAGGACGTTTCACGATGTCGTAATAATCTGGAGCTTCAGAAGGCTTGATTGGGTTGTGAAAAATAGTGCCGTTTCTATGCTGAGATATCTGCGAGTGAAGCATTCCAATGACATTTTGGAAGCGTTTCAACGCAACCTGTTCTTCGGATTTCGTGGCGTTACGAGTAGCACGACCACGAGTAATATGGGAAGAAGGTCCTGTGGCCGTGTTAAGACCGGGAATATTAATTAGAAAAGATAAAAATATACCCGTGTCTTCCTCATCGGCAGGTTCGGAGTCCTCCCTTACCCGTTTTCTGTCAGGCGAATCTACGCTGTCCAAGAGAGAAGCCTTTCTTTTGCCTACTTATAGGGAATAAAATAAGTAACTGTTGTGAAATAACTGTCATGATCTTACCATCCCTTCTCCGAATATTTCCGGACTCGAATGGGGAGGATGTCCGCTCATCATCCACAGTTGGCGTACCTTCCTTAGGTTCATCGTTTTCAGAGTCCATTATTTGAGATTCCGCCTCCAATACTCGAGCCTTAGCACGATGTCTCGCTCTCGTGGGCAGCGGAGGTACGGGTACCGCTGAAGACTTGAGCCGACGCGAGGACCCTGGGATCTTTGTTCAAGTAAACGACAATCATTGCTTAAATAAGTACGTACGTCTTGTGGGTACAACGAATTCCTCAACGTCCGAAGATTGCTTCTCGTTCATGGTACTGTCAGCTGTGGGTTCCGATTCTGACTCCAAACCACGTCCTCCAAATTTTGGTGAAACTACGGTGTTATCTTCGACTTGATCCCCCTCAATTTCACCTTGGCCCTGCGACATTTCTTCTTCCTCTTCTTTGCTTTTCCCCTCAAGATGGAGCTCTTCTTCCTCTTCCTGTCGCTGGTCGACGTATTCGTTACCTTCGACGTCCATGTCGTTAGTTGTACGTCTTCTGGATGCACCCTCCACTTCGCTAAATCTGTGATGTTTCCCTTCTCCAAGAATCATTTCGCCATCCGCGGTGCTGTGATCATTGGACTTGCTTGGGACAGCATGGAGATCAACAGCTATACCTAGACTCTTCTTAGAGCGAACATCACCCTGCAATTGGGCTTTCTTAAACCAAATCAGCGGGGTATATACGAATGCTTCGAATGCAGACAAACCCTTATTCGAGACGGTGACTCTGGTGACTCTGTCACGACACTGAGGTCTGAATCGCCAAAGGTCTCTTCTGGTAATTTTCCATCCTATCCAATTCTCATCAACTGTGTTGAGACGTAATAACTCAAGGTGACGCACTTGATCCAGAGGTTCGCCTGTGACTTGAATTCTTGTATCCCATAATCCCGCGCGGATGTCCTCGATTTCTTTGAAAACAATCCTAGAATGATGACGGCATTTAAGCCACATAATAGATCAAATGACCAAAAAAACTCCTGACTTGAATTTGGTTTCCTCTGCAACAATCATTTCCCGTAGCTCTTCAAAGCGCAAGGAAAAATGCGTTTGAGCGAGGTTCAAATTCGTCGCCGCTAATGGAACATTAGCATGAAACAACGGTAGAACGCAGAAAAGTCACCATGAGGAACGGCATTTGCTTCACTTCTGCATAAAGGTTGAACTCTTTGACAGACACACAAAAAAAGTAACTCACAATTCCAATCCAGCCTCCTTCAAAAGAGTTTCATACATAACATGACACGACTAATCATGTCTCTCAGGGATAAAGTAGCACGTAAAGCGATTCTGACTGACCTGTGCCGTGAAGAATGACTTCGGTCTCGCTAGCAATGGGTGCTTCGAAAGCAGTTTCGCAATTGATGGCCAATTTGAGGACGCAGCACCAAATTCCCATGACGCCTGAGCAAGCAAGAGGGCTTCAATAGATGCCAACGAAGGACTGCTTTGTGGACGTCTGGTCGAGCGAGTGGTCATGATCGTTGTAAGCAATGAAATATTTAATTAGTAACCAATAATTGATAATTAATAATTTAATTCAAAGTCCGCAACGTTTAAAAGTCCTGTTGAGCTGACCACATTCTTTCTCACCCCACCATGAAGCTCTCCTACGTCTTCCTCGCTCTGTTACCTTTCGTCTATGCCAACGGTATCCACAGGCTCAAACTCAAGAAAGTTGAGTCCGTCAACGATGCAGTTTCTTTTGATCCCGAACTTGAGAGCGCATATTTGGCCCAAAAATATGGCGCCTTGAATCAGCTGCAATTACCTCTTATAGGTGCTGGCGGTTCAGGTCGGAGGACGAGGCGACCCACTGTTAAAGATGGAGAGCAACTGCTTTGGACACAGGAACAGCTAAAAGGTGGTCATGGAGTACCACTCTCTAGTTTGTCTATTTCTCTTGTTTATTGTGTTGCCCTATTTACCAAGTGGTAAGACTTCTTGAATGCGCAGTACTTTGCCGAAATCTCTCTTGGGTCACCGCCGCAGACTGTAAGTTCTATTTTGCTCCAATGTTAACCACGTCTTAATGTCTCGCGCAGTTCAAAGTTGTTCTTGATACCGGGTCTGTCTTTATCATAATGTCGTGTTTTTGACGATTCTGACTTTGGCTGTGGTTAGTTCAAGCAACCTGTGGGTTCCAAGCACGAAATGTACATCTATTGCATGTTTTCTCCACACCAAGTATGATTCGAGTTCGTCTTCGACGTTTAAACCAAATGGTTCCTCCTTCGAAATCCGTTACGGTTCTGGTTCTATGGAAGGCTTCGTTTCAAATGATGCCCTTTCCATTGGAGACTTGACTATTAGAAATCAAGATTTTGCTGAAGCCACTAGGGAGCCTGGTCTTGCTTTTGCTTTCGGCAAGTGAGTCGCGTTGTGTCATTACCATTAGTCTACGGAATCTAATTCATGTGAAGATTTGACGGCATTCTCGGCCTAGGCTACAACACGATATCTGTCAACCACATTGTTCCGCCATTCTATAATATGATTAACCAAGGTCTTCTTGATGCTCCTGTCTTCTCTTTTCGCCTGGGTTCTTCTGAAGAAGATGGTGGTGACGCCATTTTCGGCGGAATTGACCATTCTGCATACGAAGGGAAACTCGCTTATGTTCCTGTTCGTCGCAGGGCTTACTGGGAAGTCTTGCTTGAGAAAATTTCTTTTGGCGATGAAGAAGTTGAACTTGAGAACACAGGTGCCGCTATCGATACTGGTAAGAAACATGGTTTATTTGCTGTATTCTCGTTACAACTCTGTTCTGTGTTTAGGAACTTCGCTCATCGTTTTACCTACTGACATCGCTGAGATGCTCAATACGCAAATTGGTGCCAAGAGGTCTTGGAATGGTCAATATCAGGTTGACTGCTCAAAAGTTCCGAGCCTTCCTGACCTTAGCTTCAATTTCGGTGGTCGTTATTACCCTCTTAAGGCCACCGATTACATACTTAATGTCCAAGGAACTTGCATTTCGTCCTTCACTGGAATGGACTTGAAGTTGCCGGGTGGTGAAACCATTTGGATCATTGGTGAGTAGTAGGCCGAGTGTTTGAACTATTCTGTTAATCCAAGTGCTCCAGGTGATGTATTCCTCCGCAAGTATTATACCGTGTACGACCTCGGAAACAATGCTGTTGGTTTTGCGCGAGCTGTATAGTAAATTGTACTCCGAGATCTATGTATATGCACACTTTTGGTTCCAATCGTTAATACATTTATATGCATACGTATCTATCAGTATTTGGTCGTTTTCGTGACTTGACATGAGGATGTGACTCACTGAGTGAGGCACTTTCCAAACTCTCCGTCGAGCAATTATCAGTCGCATTCAAACGATGTCATTACTTGAATCATCATCTATTGACACAACTAGTGTATCCCCTGATGCAATGGCCTCAGCCGCCGAACTGAGGGTTTGTCAAGCCGTACAGCAAAAATCTGTTGCGCAGGAAGTTTCTGAGCACGAGAGGCGTCAGAAATTCCGGAGAATGATAGATCCTGGCATCATGCGACCTAATGCCCACGATCAAGCTCTTCGCTCTCTCAAAGTATATATCTCACCAGAAAATTATCAGTGTACTTACTTACCAACAGACACTTTTAACGATTTCCGAGAACCTGATCCGTGAACCCAGTAACGAGAAGTATCAGAGATTCAAACCTACAAACTCGGTAATAAAGAGGGATCTCATGGATCCCAAGGGCACTCTGGAATATGCAAGAGAGGCCAGTATTGTCCCATATTCTCCGTCGAAACTGGTTTGACGCTAACTTCGATTAGATGGGCTTCCACCCACAAGTATGTAATCCGTCTTCACTTGTCATCTGATTTAACTGCGTTTAAGGTTATTGATTTCCAACCTCTTTACATCTTTAATCCCAAATTTATGCAAGACTTGAATTTGGGCGCCGCGATCCTAAAGGACTATATTGGACTTACATCGGAGAAAGAATTAAGAGCTGAACTGGCTAAGAAGAACGAAAAAATTGCGAAAGAAGAAGCAGCAAAAAAAGTTCATTTGTGTAGTACCATTTTTCTGTTCCGTTTTCTAACATACATCTTTTTAGGTCAAGCTTGCGTTTATGGATGACAGGAAGATGAGATCTATGCGGGACGAACTTGAAAGAGAAAGGCGTGCAGGACGTGCAACGACACCTGAAACATCGCCCGTAGAATCTTCCAGGCAACAATCCATTCCATTATTGGACACAGTTGATGTAGCACCGCCAGCTTACGACCTTGTTGACTCCGATTAATTGGTACACTTATATGGTGAACATTGCTTGGTGGGACCTTGTTTTACAGCAAGACGAAAAGTAAATTATGACGCCTGCAATGAAGATTGTAGATACGAAGTCATTCAAGGGGTTTCAAGATTATCCGCTACAACGACAGAGAAGACTTGCCAAAACGTCATATTTCGCGATGGCGAGATAAGTGAGTTGGGAAGAATGGGAACGAACGCACTTAGCAGCTAGAATCTACTCATGCTACGTCAGTGACGGTTTGGTCAGCAACTTAAGAAATCCCGATCACCTCTCAAGCGAATATTTTTGTTGGAACAAGACAGTTACAAGACATGAACATTGACCAATTGATTTGATAAATACCTTTATAGCAGTTCTAGCCCTGAGGTAATTGGACTTCATATTGCTGTAGGCCAGACCCCGCTTTATGCGATTACGAAATCCGGAATTGCTCATGAACTTGAATGAGGGGTTCCTCCTGGGCCCTGGAGGTAAACCAGTGGTTGGACACCTTCAGTCCGGTGGTACGTTTGGATCGTTGTTCGGACAGTATTTGATGGGATTTTGTCATTGAGGCCACTAAGGGTTTATCGAAGAGACAGAAAGTATATAGCCGAACGGTACCTGAGGTCGTTCTCCGAAAAAGGCGCATACACAAGACTCCTACAAACTTGAAGACGCAAGGACCATTGATTTTGATAGTTTGAAATCGAGGAGGTCAATTACCCTCTATGTCGTGGAACAAGGGAACCCTCTTAGAAAAGGAGACTCCGCCCGGGCTATGTGTCCAAAGTTCCTACTCCCTATTGTTGGTTGCAGGGTGGATCGACAGTCGCTTTGACAAGGAGACTGAGCCACAGCTACGCGCGCCAGGAACGAACAATCAGGACATCATGGACTCTCCCTCCGTCGTGTTGACTCACGAACCCACGACTATCATCACAACAATCATAGTGAATTTCAAAAGGCAATAGTAGTACACAAACATTCAGGCATCGGTGCGAACGACAAGCTAGATTTTGGACCATACACCATTAATGTTCCCTTCAGTATCACGGAAGGAACCATAGTAGCCCCTACCACTTCCAATATCTGTCTTTCCACTGGATCGCAAGGTTATCAGATACAAAATTTGTAATTCAAGGAAATCGGAACTTGCGTGATGATCTTGCCTCCAACAGCTTCGATGGTCTTCAACGCCGCGGTGACTTCTTTGACCGTCAAGATGATCCGGTTCGTAGCCTGAGCCTGGCCCTTTTCGTCGACCTTTGGCTGGATCATGTTGTCCTCCTTGACATGAAAAAGCCCCCCTGAGAGCTTGGTGTTGGGTTTGCTGAACATCGCGTACGTTCCATCGGGAGGGCCCTCAAATTCCCACCCGAAAACGGCCTTGTAGAATGCCTGGCAACGGGCCATATCAGTAGCTGGGATCTCCAACCAGCAGACGTCGCCAACCTACGGATCGGGTAAATTTAAGACAAAACGGACGCGAAGGGGGAAAAGGGTCGGCGACGTACAGTTGATTCACCACAGGGTTGCTCAGTTGGTTCGGACATGAGTTTCGACAGGTAAGACACGCAGAGGGGACAAGGGTCTGAGTGGAAGGTTTTTATAGGTTTTTACATAAATGGTTCCTGACAAGTCACGATGGCATGTCATACATGTCAAGATGTGGATTGAATTTCGAATACGTTTGAAGGATCTCTGGTCCTTGTTGCCAGTGTAAGGGCGCAGCGCTTGGCTGGCGGCGATGAGGGTGAGGGCATGTTGCAAGTTGGGAACAGGACGGCAGTAGGGGCCAAGAGCAAAGTTGGGTCTTATCTTGGCCGGAAAGATAGATTTCTAGTCGTTCTCTAGTGCATACACCGTCGGCGGGAATGGCAAGGTCCAACGACTCCGATCCTCAACTCGACCTGCCGGGACAGCAAAATCAGATGCTGGTTTGTTCTCTCCAATTCATCGGCCCTGCTCCTCACCTATTTCGAATCTAGATCACATCTTTGAACAGACATATAAACGAGTTCTCAAGGATAATAAACTTCAGCACAAGTGAATGACTTTCCACAGGATTTACAGCACTAGAATATTTTCTAAACGATCCTAACGGGGTGCCAGCTTCGGAGACTGAATCATTAGATTTGTCTTCCTAAATAGTGGTTGAACTCCGCCACCATCAATATCTCTCCATGTATGGCAATATTCGGTGTCGGCAGTTTATCGGCACCTGCCATGACACTTAGAATCTGTGTTTAGAACTCGAAGGGGGGGTAGGAGGCCTCGTCTAGATTTAAGGTTTAGAAAGACTTCGGGACGCAAAATATTTTCCGGGGTCTCCAGGAACTGATGGGAACTACCTAAAAAGGTTTGCTTGGCGACATCTAGAAAATAATCTGTGTTTCTAAACGCTGTGGAAAGTCATCCATTCATTCTGTATAGCAGAGGATCTTGTGTAAATTTTCCTAATAATGTCTCTTAATGTGTGAAAACCTGTCCTGCACTCAGCTCCTTGCAATTAGTGATGATGTTGTTCAGTGCTAGAACAGCCTCCACGTCTCAATTCTGCGTCCATTTATTCAAACCCTCTTTCAACCTTCCTCACAACTCCAATTTGGAGCTGCATCACAGCTGCATCTTTGGTTCATATTGCATTTAGTGCCCGTTTTTAATTCCCTAACTATACACATTGTCTCGCAGCACCAGAGACTTGTTCCTTGTTTTCTTCCGCATCTAGTACGTACCCTGTTCAAATATCCTCCTATCCTCCTCCAATGGTGGGATGTTCATTTATTTCCTCAATCCACTTATTCAATCAACCTCCTCACCGATACTAATTCAAATCTGTATCGCGGCCGCAGCCACAGTTCAATTAATGGTCACTGCGGGTTTCTACCATGATACTTCTGTTAATAAACTCTGACCTTGACATGTTTCATTGCTTTTTCTCCTAGATGAAGAAGTAACCGATCAAGGGAGCACAATGGCTCATCCCCCAAACTTGTGGATTCTTTTCCCCCTACATTTCTATTGCTTAACTATGACCAGTAGATGTTGGGTCCTCCACTATATTGAAACCTCAAAACCTTTGTTGATCATTACCGTTTCATCTCGAGCTTGACGAGTGAGTAGGGTAATAATTGCCGGTTTCCAATTTTTACTATCTGGGCTTAGATCTGTAAGTCAAACAACCGAAAGAAAACTAAAAAATGATATACGACACCACCAATTCGAAGGTATTCAAGAAGGCTGTAAAGTTCCTATCCTTTTGAAGTGCCCTCTTTGTGGCTAATTCTCATTTTAGTCTTCCCCACTAACACCGTACTTCAACGACTCTCAACTTTGCTGGAATCATGTCCAGTCATCTCCAAATTATCAGTGAACCCTACCGCTGCTGCTATCACCTACGGCTTCAACAAGAAAGTTGCTGGTGAATTTGATCAAGTTTTCAAATACATGCTCGAACCCGTCAGAAAAGTTTTATTCTAAAATCGAAAGGTCTATCATTTCTCACAAAATTACTAGTCTTGTCGGTTGTACTCGCATTCCCTGTGTGAGGTTGGCATCTAATTACATCAACACAAAGAGCACCAGGGTTGTCACCTATGGTTGTACTGCCATTCTTTTGGCAATAAAACACAAGGTCTGCTCCTTCCTCTGTTCTTTGCTATCGAGACCGCTGGCGATGTCAGCGCAACACCACAGAACCCACTGAGACCCGTCGTAAGGACACGTCCTGGGTATGTTTAATTTTGATACAGATTTCGTCTGACAAGTGCATAAGACCCTGAGACTCTGCTTCTCGCTTCCGGCAACTGGAACGTTCAACTACATTCTAATTCTATCCTGGAGTGTCTCGATTGTCCCCAACTTTGACCCAGTAAGATTGCCGCATTTCATCATCTATGAGACCCTTGAAATGGGTGCGAATGCTTACATTACATAAAGATCTCATTCTCATCGGGCACCATGAATCTGCAGAACTCTTTCGAGTTAAGATTTATCTCAGCGTGACAGGTACACGACTGGTCATCATGCTAGGATATCTAGCATATAAATTGTCAAGTCTGTTCAGCCAATGACCCACTCAACTTATTTTGGCTATGAATGATTTCCCAGTCAGAGTCTCATCCACGTTTCACCTCATCCTACTCACTATTGATTTTCTTAGCCTGGCACACGTGTTTTCTTCTGGACGTCAGATGGACAGGTTCAATATGCAGTTGTCCAACAGTTGAATCGCCTTCCCGACGTGAGTATCTTCCCGAATTCTGCCTTTCGAATTTAAGCTTAGGAGATTGCCACCTTTAGGGAACTCAAATATTGGTGTTGAAAATCGAGGGCAAATTGGACAAAACTGCCACTTTACCGTAAGCGCCTAATTTTACCTTGACACGCCCATTGTTGTTAATCCATTGTCTGTGCTTATATATCTCTCAGGGCTGTTGGTGTTACGAAAGTGTTGTGAACTCAGATGGTATAAAGTGCTCTTCACATCTGTCCCCTTTCACAGTCTCGGTCAAATCAGTATTCCAGTATTTAGATTTTCTCTCTCGCACAATCAATTTCCACTTTTTTTGGCCTGTTCAATGAGTAGATGAAAATCTTGCAGAATAAATTTTACTGAGAAAGGCCTGACTTAGGTCGAAGGTTGGCCACAGTAGTGTGTAAAACTGTGGAACAAACCGATGGGTTCAGAGAATAAAATAGCTTGACAGTTGAAACGGGAGACAAACCAGCTCAGAAGTCATGAAATGTCAGCATGGTTTGGCTGGGCGGTTTGTTAAATTGCTCATGATTTTGCTGAGAGCATAATTAACTGATCGAAAACTGGCTAATCATGGTTCCTTTTCTGTCTTTGAACGTATGATAATATCCCGGAAACGTGACAGCTAGAGTGAATCTCTCTAGGGTATCTGTTTTGGTACGTTCACACTCCCTCTTATACTGGCAGTGCCGGTAGTAAGTTTCTTATTGAATGGGAATGAGACTAGTAGGCTTTTTGATGTCGGACTTCCACCATCAGTGGATCTACTCTGTGTTAATTAAACTTTGGAAGAACGGCCCTCGGGTAGATTCAGTGGGCCGTCGGTCCTCGGGTGCACGGGCCATAGATCCCATCAAAGTTACGTCTATGCCCATATATCTAAAACTTTGCCTGGCCAGATTTTTTTATTTTTCCCATTTGCAAAGACATTGGCCGTGCAAGTTAGGGCTTTACGACCTGATTCTAGGACCTGGCATGGCCAGTTTTTTTGCAGAAACGAAAGGGCCATTGGGTTGCTTCTTGCCAAATCAAAGCATGCGACCAGTACCTTTCTGGAGTTGTGTCAATCTAGAATTTAGATCTCCATTTGTACTAAGATCTCGTTGTAAACAGAGATAGGTGCAATTCCCATTTTCATGTATGTCGTCAAGAATCAATGGGAATGGTTGGCACAAACTACTGGCAGTAGAATGCAAGAGAAAGTTGTTGGACGTGTCAAGCAGGGATATCATGTCAAGAAGAACAGAGATGAAGGGCCTCAATTATCAGGTAAAGTTCCCATCTGAGTATAGGTTTCAGGCTGCAGTCTGACCCCAAATTGACCGGGTATCAAGGCCCTGGAATAACACCAAGCCAGGAAAATGGCTGACCACATCATTTTAGCATTCCAGGTGCACCCCTTATTTTCATTTCAAGGCGCAGCTCATGTTTGCTACTTCAGCTGGCGGGTCTAGCGATTCCAAATGACAGATATATGACAGGCTCTTGGGTCCACTGAGTATGAACTTTTCTCAAAGGAAAATCTGACTGACACCGTACAGAACGGGGACTATCAACCAATACCGCTAGTCTTGAATTCAGTTATCACCCAGGTATCACTCTTATGTGCTGCCATCAGTGTGAGATATTGGCTAATGTGATTGTAAGTCGCAAACTCAAACACACAGGCCGAAGACAATTTCGATCTTCATTAACAAATTACTAGAGATCTACTCTTGAATTACAAACACAATTCCGACCGTCTAACTCAGCGCAGGGTCTACATATGTTCAGATGTTAGCAGGGCAGTGATACCAAGTAAGTCGTCATTAAGTGAATCTGCTGCTTGGATTGAATGTCACTTGCAGCCTTGCAGCGTGCCATTGGACCCTATTCTCCATTCCAGGACCGATGGATATTTTCAATGAGTGTCATGACATTGAATGAGTGCTATAAAACACATATGATCCTCAAATATTCCCCTTCAAGTTCTCATCGGGTCATCGGACGGAGTCTGTCATGTCCTCCAAGAGAGGAAGGAAACTAAACGTCAACTTACCCCCAAATCGGGCTCGGGACGTTCAGAGGGCGTTCCGAGCAAGACGAGCTGCTCACCTTCAGGTTTGTCGTTTGGTGACATTTATGATTCTTTTTTGGACCTCATAGTAATGCATCACAACACTTGCAGGCCTTGGAACGACGAGTTGATGAACTTGAGAATGAAAACGAGTGTTATCGCGAAGCCTTGAATTTACCACCATCCTCTCGTCCACCACTCGGTAGAGGTCCAACTGGTAGAGATCAACGGGATGATGATCATGCGGACAAATCTCAACGCCAGACAGTCTCTCCTACCAGGGAGTCCGCTGGCTCTCCTTCGTCATATGCTAGTTCCCCTGAGCCAGGACGCTCGCTGATCGCTCCATCGATATCCTCCCATGCAATGTCTATGGATGTTGCTCCTCCACATCTGACTATGGATTCAGAACAGGGACATCCCATAGGAGAGTCTATTTTAGCGCCTTTGCCATTCAAGACACCAAGATCCCCAGATCGCATCCTCCCTCCACTCCATCCTCCTTCAATTGCGATTTGCTCTCAGAAGACTCCTACTAGCTATTCACCCACTTCAGAGGGGTTCATTGAGAGCAATTTTGATGCCAGGCAACCTTGGCGCAGGGAGGTTCAACATAATTTCTACGGTCTCTCACCCAATCTCCCAAATTCCGATCAATATCTGCACAATGCTGCCAACATGCATTCACATTCATACCACGGTCCAAACCAATTGCACCGTCAATGGAATTCCCTTCCTTCTGATCACGTCCACACACCAGTGACATTTCGTGACCAAGGATTTTCGGAAAGTCGCCGATTCCCTCAACCTCCGGAACAAGTGCACCAAGGTAGAAAATTTGTATAAGTAGAATATTTTGTGAAGTTAAATAAATAAAGAACACACCTCGTTGGGGAATGGGTGAAGCATATCCCCCGGCCCTCTGTTTGACTTGGATGTCGCCGTGTCACCGTCGCACGCGAAAACGAGGTGATGGGTGCTAGGCTTTCGATAATTTCATTCAATATGCCAGTGCTTCCCAATTATGCCTCAATAAGAGGAGTTTCTATTCCTAAACTTTAGTACTACATACATTATTCACAGGCATAATATTTATTGTACATGAAATATTACCAAAGGAGTAAGGAGTGAGAATGTGACAGCGGAAGCTTAGGAAGATGAACAAACGCACCATGATAGGCGTTTTGAGCGATGAATTGTGTCCCACCACTCGAAATTCGAGGTAGCCTTGCTGCACAGTTCTGCAATGTCTTGGAGAAATAGTATGAAATCAATAGACTTTTCCTTGCTGTGAGGCTGTGATCCAACCGAGAGAAACACGATACATCGATACCTTGACAGCTGATATCCCTGACCTTGAAGATCCAATTTATCTGTATATGCCTACCTCACAGACCTAGAACAATGTTGTCAGAAACTGAGGCTGTGATGAAATCATCGTAATCTCACCAAAATATCGGGACGCCCGCAGCAGATCTGAGATCTGAATTTCCAACTCTCAACATAAAACGATATAACACAAAATGCGAGGCCCGGAATTAATTAAGAATACAATTTGTACGGTGTTGAGCCGGTTGCGTATCGACAAGCGGGCTATCAACCAATGGAGTGTCCGAACATAACCCAGGTTAAAAGCCCTGTCGGAGAATCGTGCTCCATTCATCCCATTCTTACGTCCTCAATGGCACCACGGGTGCTAATCTGCGGTAAGGGCATTTTCTGTGCTGTCGCTAACTTATCGGCCGTATTCAGGCAAGATAGTATGGGCCCACCAAGAGCTTAATGAGCTTGCGACCTTCACGGACATCGTTGTATGTCATTCGTCCTGTGGGGACCTTCCTCCTTCGTCTGATCTTTTTCCATGCTAGTACCTCGATTCACCTAATCGCAAAAGCTTCCTGGCTGAATTCAGTTCAGGTGGCAAGTATGAAAACACTGTGGGCATTTACAGGGAAAACGAGTCCTCTGAGAAGATTGGAACCTTCGATGAGGACCTCATTAATGGGTTTCCTGCTTCAGTGAAATGGATTGCGCACAATGGAGCAGGTTATGATGCCATTGACGTTCATGCCTGCAAAGCTCGAGGTAACGTCGCCGCCATTCTAGGAATCCAAGTTATTTCTGATTGATTCTGCGGATTGGAACAGGCATTTACCTCTCAAACACCCCCACAGCTGTAAACGATGCAACTGCCACCACGGCGTTGTACCTCCTGCTCGCAACATTTCGTCAATACACCCTCGCAGAACGTTCCCTTCGAGAACTAAAATGGAAACCGAGAGGAATCAGTTCGAAAACCCACGACATTACAGGCAAAACTCTCGCAATTCTCGGCCTCGGAGGCATAGGGATGCGCTTCGCGGTTCTGGCACGTGCATTCCCAATGCGCATCATCTATCATTCGAGGCGCAAAAATCCCAACGCGTACGGTTTTGAATATTTTGAGAACGTAGAGGATATGCTTAGGCAGGCAGACGTCCTGAGTATTCATGTGCCCGTTAGAGCTGAAACAGTTGGTCTGGTTGGTGAAAGATGGATCCGGTCATTGAAACCCGGAGCGGTCATAATCAACACCGCTCGCGGGAAGATTGTTGACGAGGATGCGATGATACGAGCTTTGGAAGATGGCCATGTAGATCCGTTGCTTCAATGGCTGCAATCAACTGACAAAGTCTCAAACAGCTCGGTGCAGTGGGTCTAGATGTCTATCCAGATGAACCAGTAGTCAATCCGTGTTTGTTGAGATTCCCAAATGTGACTCTCTTGCCACATATGGGAACAGAAACTAAGGACACCCAAAAGGTCATGGAAGCGCGCGCTTTGACGAACTTGCGGGACTACTTCATGGTGGGCATAGGGGAAGACCTGGTAATGGAGTACAGGATAACGCCAAAGCTCTAACTGTTCTACAGAGGACATTATTGTGGATAGGGTACTGCAGAATATACGCTTTGACCTGCCAAAATAACCCTTAGAGTATCTTATGATTTAAGGAGGGACTTACGATTAGCATGGTCCGTTTAGGTCATAAAGGGCTCCAAGGTTGCACACCAGAGTTTGTTCGCAGCACCTAGCCAAAAAAAATCTGTGCCCAAAAAATTGCTTGGGAAATGCAGGTGTCTGTGTTGGGTGATGGTGTTGGAAAACAATCGAAAACGATGTTAAAAACAACCACCACCATCAAAAACGAGCACACATGCTCGGTTTCAATGGAAGTAGTAAGTCTGTAGGTGGTGTTTCCTTTTCGAAAGAAAAGTAGTCCGTGTCACACTGTGCTTTCGTCTCTTCCTTCCCTTGTCTATTGGGTTGGTGGCTGGACGATCTTCGAACTATCTTGGCAGCTCAATACCGCACGATCAACCGTGGTGGAAGCAGCGTATACGAGGAGATCAGGGAAGCTGGATATGAGCCGTATGCTTTTTGTTACGACCTATTGAAGTATATATCTCGCGATTATTATCTTCAATAGGACGGACTATATCATTTTCTACCCTCTACGATCATACGATCGTATAAATGCTCCCAACAGTAAGGATATCTTGACCAATGTGACAAATTTGTTGGATGCTGAGGTGATCGAGCAGATGGAAAGAAACCCAGGCGTCAAATTTTCTGAAGCTCAGGTCGCAGTTGCTCGCCAATGGGTTTCAGGGGACAATTACCACACAAAAGGAAGGCATAATCTCCATGCCGCAAGAGGAGGGCTCTTTCCTTCTGATAAGCCTCAGGCAACAGAGACGGTGGCCATCCCGCCGGATGACAATGCCGCAAAAGAGACGATAGATAGATTTGAGAAAGGTGCTGAAGGCGTGCGGGATGATAGCAACGTCTCAGATACGGTTGCTCGACACATCAGACGAGCCTTGGAGATGGAATTTGGTTAGGTAAGAAACTTTATGAAGTGGCTTTCTGGTCTTTCTCTCTCTAATCTGTTCGTTCTCAATATTCTTGCCAGATATGTTTCTTGAGTTATTATATATTCACTCTAAGGTCGTGATCGTAGATGATCGCCGTGTCATTGTACGTATTAACGAACAAATAAGACGAGGCATGCTGAGTTTTGTCTGCAGATGGGATCGGCTAAAGCCTAACATCAACGATCGCAGCCAGAAGGTGAGACTTGTATGTATTTTTGCGTATCTGTTTCTTCACTTGGTATGATAGGGCGACGGTGACTCCGAGCTGGATTGGGTGTGTAACAGTCCCTCCCTCACCTCCCCTGCACCCAAACACGAAAGTGTGGCTGAATTGACTATGTCTTTTGTGCTTGGATGCTCCCTCCACATCCCACCAATATTTTCCCTGTTGATTAATCTGGAAACTAAATGTATTAAATATATGTATTTTTGTACAACTAATTCATATATTCAAACCTAAGTGGCATTATGATTATATATCATGATAAAAATAAAAAATACGAAGGAAGTTGGTTCAGTGAATAGAATAATTGTGTTTGCTGTCTCTGACATCGCTGGAGTTGAAGCGGCGGCAACGCGGAACGGCTGACTGGCACGGAGCTCGACCTTGATTTTTTGCCGAAATCTAATGTCGTAGTACTCTCCCTCTTCGTCTTTCTCTCCCAGGATTGATTAATTTCATTGTTTGCTACTTCTTCGCCCCATTAACCTTCTCGTTCGACGGTGCGTCCTTCCTGGATAAAAGGGAAGAAAAGATCGGGTCTTGAGCCAGGAAGGGCGTCACAGATATCTTACGCAATGACTTACGGACGTTGTTTTCGAGCAGGTGATTGAACAATTTAAGAACTTGGATTTGAAGCAGAGATCCACGACGACAAGAACGTCTTGACCTCGCATAGTGGAAGCGATCGAATGCATTCTGAGATTTTGAATGACGGAGTGCGGAGTTTCTGGTAAAGCAGAAAATTGTGATAGAATAGCCTTCTTGAAAGAGGACGAAAGTGCCCGAGGAATTCGAGAAGATGGGCCGTTACCGATGTATAAGAGCTCATCAAATTTGTTCCCCGAGCAACTTTGAGTAGGTAGGGATTGGACAGTCCACCCATTATGGAACCAACTCTCCTTTTCATAAGTTGCATTGACCTTTTCTTTGTGCACAATGCCACTAGGAACACAAGCTACAGAGTATCTCTTGCAAGAAACGAGAAGTTCTCCCGTAATGCTGAATACCTCAAACGAAGCACTCAGGAAACGACCACCACGACCGATTTCGAGAGGGAGATAGTATCTACACAAGAAGTTATAAGGTAAATCGTTGCTGTGAAGTCTGAAATCCTCCAGAGAGGTCGGGAGGTAGGCGCCATTTGTGTCGTCCATGGGAGGTGCTAGTTGTGAAGAGACTGCAGCGAACATATGAAGACAAGCGTCCAGTTTCCTAACCTAATGCGGTCATGCGGGAGGTCGTTTGTTCTGTCAATATTCACATCACCGTCCGCATGGGTGTCCCAGAAAGAAAAGTGTTGTAAAATCCGAAAGATATCGCCAAATTGTACATTCCGCATCTACTTTCAACATTGATCGCATGGGACCAACCTTGAGTTCCTTCGTACTTAGCAGATAAATAGCAGATTTGTCTCCAATAAATTCAGAGCATATCTTGACCTTTTCGTTAGCGTGCAGATACAGTTGGCAGAAACCCTTGTCGTCAATCTCCGTGTGAACCTGAGTCTCTGGACTATCCAGCACCAGGGGCACATGAAACTGGAAGCTTCTCAGCAGGTTGCTTTCAGCAGAACGAGCGAAGAAATCAATCATCGCCGCGCCAGGAAGAACACGACGTCCTTCGATACGGTGGAAGTCCAGGAAGTCGCATAGTACTTGGTTGATAACGAATTGTGGAATAGAGGGAACGGCTGGAACTGGCGGGGATCCAACACTAAGGGCGTTGTTGTGGTTTGCGACGAAGGTGGGATAATTCTGTGCGCGTATAACGACACGAAATCCAGGCCGAACCCGTTCTCGAACAGCGCTGCAAGTGCCGAGAGCATGGCAAGATGCTGGTCTTTGCCGCGTTTGCCCGTGAAACCAATACGAGGCTTGCCAGCGAATTCCGCAGTTTGCATGTTTGACCAAACCGTTGGTTGAGGTCCAATATCAATGATAACGTCAACATTAGACGCTTTGTGGACAAGTCGAGCTGTTTGGAGGAAGCACACGGCATTTTGTGCGTGATCAACCTAAAGGAAAGGGAGGATCAGTGGATAAAAATCCGGCCGACCAGACATCCATACCCAGTACTGTGGATCCAGACGCTCGTGCGTCAGAATTTCTCGGGCGCACGGTTGAAAAAAAGGTTTTCCCAAGACTCTTCATTGATCCCACATGCTCATCTAGCCATTCCTTGAGAGCTGGAAGGCCCGGTGCAATAGAATGACTGTGGAAGCCGTCAAAAGAGATGCTCATGACTTTGAAAACGAACATCATACCTTGCTCAACAGCCAACTTTGTTGCACGTATACCGTCCCGATTGACAGCAGCCATCAGCTTTTCGAGAGCCTTCATCTCGCCCGAAACTACGTTGCTGTCCGCGGCATTGTAGACTGCAATAGACACTTGATCTTGCTGACCCATTTCTGAGATATATTGAGCAATGCGACTGTCGGAAGTCGCGATGGCGGCCATGCCGCCCGGACGAGTATGGTCCGAGCGAAGAACGTTTGCTCTTTTGACCACAAATTGCAATCCCGTCTCAAAGCTGAGGGCATCGGAAATGACTGTTTCATTCAATGTCAGCCTGGTTAAACAACAAAGCACAAAACTGCTTACCGGCTGCGGTGATCTCTCCCAAACTGTGGCCCATAACGGCTTGAGCTTGAATCCCCAGGGTTTCTAACCACGAAGCCATAACGTATTGATATGTGTAAATACAGACATGGGCAACTTCGCTGTTGTCGATTGGTAGAGGGCCAGTAGCGTGATCTTCAACCAAGTAGGGTAAGACAGGATACCAAGTCAGCTTCGATGCCTTCGTGGCTGCCTCTATCATGGTGTTTCGGAAACCTGAGTACTGATCGGAAAGATAACGTCCCATCCCTTGGTACTGGCAGCCTTGACCAGGGAATCCGAAAAGAATTCTACGGGCATTCCCCACAGATGCAGTGGGCGGATTTTGAATCCGGTCCTCAAGGCGACCAATGAGGTCTTGCAGGTTGTGGGCGACGCACGCGAATCTGTAGCAATAATGTTCACGGCCAACGCAACTTGTATAACAAAACGGCATGAAAAAGTGAAGGCAAGGTATTTGTTCATGGTCCGAAAGAGCCTCAGGACTCTTTGCGCTAACGACAAACATCATCGGCAGAATCTCGGGAATGTAGGACGCAGGTTTTGGTTTCATAGCCTCGGAGGGTTCCTCAAGAATAGCGCTAGCTGTGGAACCGGCAAAACGAAGTAATCAGACCTTGTAGAAATTGTTCAAGAGGGGCATAAAAACTTACAGAACCAATGTTCGAAGGGGTTTCGTTTGGTCCTGCTTCAAGAAAACGTTTTCGTGTGGGATTAGGAGAGGTACAACAGTACAGTCAAGCGCAGGGTTCATGTTATCCTTCGTAAGCTGAACCAATCCGGGAACTGCACCATCAGTAAAGGTACCAAGCGTTTTCAGAACACCAATTAACCCGGCGATCAATTCCGTATGGCCGATGCAGGATTTAGAAGCGCCGATGAGAAGTGGTGAGTCTGCTGTGTGTGACGACTTGAATACGTCGTTGATCCCTTGAATCTCGATAAGGTCCCCCAACGATGTTCCTGCGATTTCTGAAGTTGGCAACACAAATATCATAGAATTATCTCGTGCTTACCGGTACCATGAGCTTCCATAAAGCTAGAGAGCAATAGGATGATGGTTAAATTTACGTGAATTCTGACGTGAAATGATAGGTGCTTACTCGATTTCAGAAGAAGAGAGACCGGCCCCTTCAAGGAGCTCGATCTGCATGCCAATTTGGGCCTTAGCATTAGGAGCAACCAAGCCTTGCGATCTTCCATCGTGTTTGGTGATTGTGGCTCGGACAACACCAAGAATCCTATCACCGTCGCGAAGAGCGGCGCTCTTAGTCTTAAGGACAAGGCCAGCAGCACCCTCAGATCTTTCTGAGAGATTGGGAATCATGAGATAACGTGAAAAGTGATTACTCACCCGTCGGCTTCATTGGTAAATGTTGCGCAACGACCTTTCATCTTCTGAGCAGTCAAAAAACCGAGGGTACCAGACCTGAGTAATTTTTTCAGGAATAAAACGACGACATTGGGGAAAAGAAAGAACATACCAACAATGAACGTTAGCTCCGCAAACAATTGCTGATTCGCCCTCGCCCAATTGCAGATATTTAACCGCTGCAGACAGTTCACCAACGATAAATAATGAGTGTTGTCGTGAATACCTTCATGAAGGGCGATCAACCCAGAGCTGCACGCCGTGTCAACCGTAATAGATGGACCGTGTACGTCAAGAAGGCTAAACAGCAGGTCGGTAAGAAATTAATTTCGGGTAACAATTTCACAAACTAGCTTAAACGGCCACAACGGTCGTCGCTGTAGTCAGTTGTCGCAGTAGTCGGTCGTCGCAGTAGTCGGTCGTCGCAGTAGTCGGTCGTCGCTGTAGTCAGTCGTCGCTGTAGAGTTGTCGCTGTAGATTTGTCGCCGTAGAGTTGTCGCTGTAGTTGTCGCTGTAGTTGTCGCTGTAGTTGTCGCTGTAGTTGTCGCTGTAGAGTTGTCACTGTAGTTGTCACTGTAGTCTTCGACCTCCAAGAGGATGGATGGAGTCAGGAGCAGGGGGAGAGAGTTAATCTCAGCCTAAGCATGAGCGACTGGCCTCCCACCCAGCCTAGCGGCAAAGGAGGGGGCTCTATCAGGCCTATCCAGGGAGACGCGCATGAGACAACCCAACCCCCAAGATTAAGAGTAAGTAGACCGGTAACTGGTCCGTCTAGAAGACACATGACCTTTGGATGGGATAGGGTATATCTGAGTTTAAATCCTCGAACCGCGCATTTTCCACGAGGCCATACTATTACTATTATATTTGGTTTTGCCGCGTGTTAGTTCTTGCTTTCCATACGATTTAGCTGCCATATAATATTTTTTAAAAGTAGTCGGCCCAGAGTCAAATGAACTCAAAGACGAGGTGCGTGCTGTCTTGCTATCCGGAAAGTTTCTTCACTGATGTTGTATTCATCGTATTGACCAGTTTTACGTGGAGATTTTGGAAACATCTCCGGTTCTAACAAAACCACGCCAAAAACTTGGCCACCAGAGCTTGATGACCAAGAGGATAGTAATACGAAAGGCAAGAATTATGTTTTGACGCAAAACCCTTTCGATTTTGACAATGACGACATAGAAGTTGTGCTGCGGTTCTCCTCCCATGCAGGAAGCGCAGTAATGTCGCGTCGGTTTCGCCCGTTACCATTCCGTCTTGGAGCCTTTTGGAACCTAGAAGTTGTACCAACCTAACCGTCGATTCGGTTGTGTTCTATACCTAGGATCCAAACTGGTGGATAACGACAGACTGGCCGAGTTGTATCTTAATATGACATTAAAAGCGAGGAATATTGGTGATGAAGGTCAGTCATTCTCAATTCTTGTCAATGCGCTCTCTGAATTAATCTGCAGTTGCACGGAAAGACGTTTATACTAAATTTCTCACGTTCATTGCTTCGGATACCAGAATCAGTTTGGACAGACTCTGTATGTATTGTCTGCTGGAACGGGTGAGTTTTGTGATCCACAATTTACGTGATTAATGAACTCTATCATTTCTCAGACTTTCACAATGCTCGAGCCATTCTCTTGGGGCGACTCGGAAGACACAACCAAGCGCTGGAAACATAAGTAATATGTGTATAGGTTGCAGGACTACTCGAAAGCGGATGAGTAAGTAACATCATTTGTGAGACCATTCGCGCCCCAATCTAGGCTCTTTTTATATTAGGTATTGCAAACGCATCCATAAACTTGAAACAGAGACCACTGGCGTTTTCTTGACTCTCATATCTACGACCCAAAGAACAGACCACTGCTGATCTTCTTCAGCCTGCATTGGATTTGATCAGCCGCCACGGCCCCCGACTCGACACTCTCCAACTTCGACCCCGATGGACAGCATGTACACATTTCTGATTGACGCTCCCCGCGCTCCTGTGCTCGATGCAAGTGTGATCCGAAATATTAGCAAGGCAAGAAACGACCAGCTGTCCAGGAAGTTAATGGCATTGCAAATGAAAGGAGTGAAGTTTACGGACAGTCAAATGTGTGTCTACATCATGCCATTGAACTATTATGATACAATTCCTATTTATTTTATAGATGCCCTCAATGTCACAAACGAATTATGAATATGAAAGAAATATCGACGGTCAGGAGAAGTCGATCATGGCAAAGAAAAAAGACAGGCGATCACAGGGGAATGCGATCCAAACTACAGCCCCAGTTCCGAAGATGGCGCCTTCAGCATTGAGAGCGCCGACCATTGACCCAACACCGCTTTACGCCCGGTATGAAGTCGCACCCCGTCGTAGCAGCTTGCCTATGACAGAGCTTATTCGTCGAGCCAGCTCTAAGCCAGGCTCGCCTTTCCTAGGGCCAGCGTCCTATGAAGGATCGATATCAAATTAAGAACGCAGAATCGAAGGTGACTCACCCGTTCAACGTCCTCAACGACCGTAACAGCTAACTCGCCCTACCTTCTGCCTTTGCCGCTTTTCAATCTGCTGGCTTGGTTTTTCCTGCAACAGCAGCTGCGAAGGATTTTCGGTTCGGGGGTGATGTCGTTGGCAGGGGTGTTGAGCTCGTTGGCCTTGGCGCCGAGTTCAAAGGCTTCGGTGTAACTAGAACAGGGGGAACCTCTATCAGCGAGGTCTGTAGTCCCTGTACGACCTGACGCTTTGTCAGGTTCTTCGAAAAGTCGGAGGTGTTGTCTAGCTCGTGGATGAGCTGGTCTAAGTCTAGGTGCTTTGTCTTGGTAGTGTCTTCGGTTTGGAAGGTGAGGAGGTATTCCCCCACT
>QDKV01005232.1_pt1 | contig 37690 bp, 33 predicted proteins | sample 1861101 | NCBI WGS metagenome assembly QDKV01 (sample SAMN04275158, study PRJNA302643) | Fungus metagenome, whole genome shotgun sequencing project. | isolation source: fruitbody | host: Mallocybe terrigena | place: Sweden | collected 2013 | reverse complement strand
ATTCAACATTTTTAATTTTTAATTACCAATTAAAAACAAATATAAATGGCCTATAGATATTGGTAACCCCGAAGTGTCTGTATCAATTTCTGTGAAGCCTAATGACCAGATTAGTGTTGCAGAGGCCTTTGATAGCTGGTAAAGCCCAGAGGATTGCAGGCGATGATGTTGATGGGAATTGTTAACAATTTTTAACCCGGCCCAGGTGTTAATAACATGTTAATATTAATTTTTAACATGTTAGTAACTTCGTGTTTATAAACCTTTATTAACATTTATTATCAGTGGTTAAAAATTGGTCTGGAAATTGTTCGTGAATTTCTCACCATAGGTGACCTGTATCTGACTTGTGACACCGCGTCACGTCTAGTTTTTGAGGCAAACATACTTACCCACCGACTTTTTTCCGCAACCCTATTGTCTCCCAACAGTCAACCTGCATGGATTCTTCTCATTTAAATTCTGTGCCTCAGAAAAGGAAGAGGTTTGTTGTAGTTGTTAAATTGTAATTCTCTGCTGATTATTTCAGGTCCTCATCTTCTTCAGATAGGTCCAATGAATCTCCTTCAACTCGACGGCGGTCCAGGTCACTGTCTGAACGTGCCCCAGGACTTTTTGTGGCAAAAAATACCTCAAATGTACCTGCTATGGAATCTAATGACTCCAAATCAGTTCAACAGGACCAAGAAAAAGAAAGTGTACTGCGAGCCGAATTCGCCAAACTGCTCAACACTCGCTCTGGCGTTTACATTCCCTCGGCAAGGCTGCGGGCACTGCAAGAGGCAGTGTTAGCAGACAAAGGTAGCACAGAATACCAACGTCTGTCATGGGATGCATTACGAGAATCTGTAATGGAAGGACAAGTGGCCAGGAACCACAAGAGTAACCAATCCGACGACGGTTCAAGGACGCCGCCTAGACGAATCCCGACAGATTATTTGCGTCTTATGGGTGCTGTATCCATGAACCGCAGGGGTAACGAATCCGACAACGGTGGTTCAAGGATGATTCCGCCTCGACGAATCCCGACAGGTTCTTCGCGTCGTATTGGAGGTAGGTCAATGAACCGCACGAGTACCAAATACGACGATGGTTCAAGGACGCCGCCTAGACGAATCCTGACAAACTCTTCGCGTCGTATTAGGGGTAGGTCCATGGACCGCAAATACGACGACGGCTCAAGGACACCGCCTAGACGAATCCCGATAAACCCTTCGCATTGTCTGGGGGCTGGGTCCATGATCCGCGAGAGTAACGAATCCGACGACGGTTCGAGGACGCCGCCTAGACGAATCCCGACAGATTATTTGCGTCGTATGGGTGTTGTGTCCATGAACCACAGGGGTAAGGAATCAGTCGACGGTGGTTCAAGGACGCCACCTCGACGAATTCTGACGGGGGTTCTTCGCGTTATATGGGGTAGGTCCATAGACCACAAGAGTAACAGTTAGGACACTGCCTAGATGACGCAAGGGGAGACGAGTTTTTTCTCTTCTCATACCGTTCGCGATCACCCTCCGCCAACTTTCAACCAACTTTGTTCCCTTTGAATTTCAATTTTTTCCTTACAAATTCAATCATTCCGGCACTGATGGTGCTGAACAGAGGATTCTGGATAGTGAATTGTGTAATAATATTGTGAACTATTGCACGAGACCCTTTCAACTTAACTTCAACGCTTGACTATGGATCCCAATTTCAATATGATTTATGTGGGGGAACATTCGTCTGAAGAAATTGAACCAGCCTTGCAGCTGGCTCGTAGGTTAAGTTTAACCCTCCTACTGGCTGACTGCGCCTTGTATTTGGTGTATTGAGCGTTAGCTTATGGTCTTAACTATCGGCTGTGAATTTCATGGTGAAAGCTGATCACGGTCCAGAATATCAGGAAGCTGCTTGGATAAGAGTCTTGAGACGGACAACACAACAGGGCATGATGCATGATCTCAGTTCTCTTTCCTAATCTAAAGTCCCTTTCCCTCCACCTTCACTTCGACACATCCTCCCAATCCTTCCGGCCCGGCCGCCACTTCCTGCGCAACAACCACTTACATCTCACCCACTTTCCTATCGGGAGAATGAGGAACCTTCGGGCACATGGCTCATCGGATTGGTCAACGATGTGCCGTTTCTCTCCTTCCAATCACTCGACACCCTTACTGTCCATACTGAAAGTTTCTACATATCTACTAGATGGAATATCACTGAACTTTCTTCGATCTGCTGGCTCGTAACCTCCCTCAACCGGAAAACTCTCTTTTTGGATGTTCCAGGTTGTTGGAGGTTTGCTTCTTCCCTCCGCTCTTTCTCTCAGTTTGGCGTATACCCTTTTCAGAATTCGTTTCACAAGCAGCTTGAGCCCCGACGGTGCAAGACCTGGCACATCCACCCAAGATGTACTTCATACTTGGAAACTGTGCGACCTCAAAATTTACCTGTTCAAAAGGAGTCGTGAGTTTTGGAGTGTGCACGCACTCCGCGCAGTGGCGGGTGATGTACCTGCTTTGGTTCGCCAGATGGCGATATATGGGTGACGAAGACGACGACGGTGAAACTTAAGCCCTGTCGCAAGTTAGATGAAGAAAAGTGATATCCGGCAGTTGGAGTAGTTGCCAGTGTCATTTATCTGATATGGAATATATCTGGAAGAGATTGAGTTGTTGTCTTGTTGGTTGTGATTGAACTCGGGAACCAAGACGCTTGGTTGGGGTTGGTCACTCTTTTCGGCAGTCTCAAGCTCATTTTCGTATTATTTAGCCATCCTCCATTCAAGCGCCATGAACACGGATTCAGCACCAGCTTTATATGAACAAGCCATTGACCTCCCGGCGTGTTCTATGGGTGGGCGAGCGGTGTTACTTCAGGTACGGATATGTGTCAAAACACGCAACCTACAAATCAACCTAGTACACCATCCATAATGGCCAGCTATGATTGGCGGGACAACCCTCATCCACCACAATTCCTTCGTCACGGCTGGGGGTGGGCCCCCCACAAAAGGGTAGGTTTTTAAAATTTCATTCTGTAAATTAACTATAAAATATTGTAGGTTGTACAAACGGGCGAGTGGGAAAGCCCTCAACATTCAACCTTCACATTATTTTTGTTTTTCGAAGCGATAAGAGGGAACCTCCCCCCCCTTCGTCGCCTCGTTCCCTGTCTTTTTCGACGCCTCCCCACCATTTTCCATTGACGAGGAGTTTTACCTGTGTCTTATCGCACAGGTGGACTTACCTTTCTTTTCTTTGGTGCGGCAGGGTGTATCATCGTCGTGTCTTATCTCAAATTTTAGCACACTTGCCTTCCCTTTCTTTTCCATACGACGAAGGGCGTCACCTTCCAAGTATTTTCGCCGCGTCGCCTCGATGCAGTAAATATTACATACATTTACATATTTAAAGTAACCCCATTTTAGTGAAGAATGGACCATGACCTAGCTGCGGCAATCCTGAGGAAGGCACGAGGCGTCTTAGTTCAATCCGAAAGGCAGTTGCGGCGCCACACCTTTCTGGAGTGCCCCATCATTGACCAATGCTCGTGAAGCAGATTTTATTCGTCTTGCCCTTTCTTCGCATCGAATCGGCTCTCACTAATACGACTGCTGCATATGGTGATAGTCAGATTATGTACAGTCCTTTGACAACAGTCCTACTGGCTAAAATTACTAACTTGATGGCTGTAGTACGACAGGAGTGTGGACTAAGGCAGACACGGGTTGTGGATATTCCACCTCAAAGCTAAATAGCTCGGTGTCTCTCACGTTTAATGGTACTTAGGTATGCAGCAAGTTGGTAGGCATTGTGTCTCACGGATTTGATTCAGGGGTGTCTATTCATGTCTTGGGCGATCTCGGCCTGTATGGAGGTACAGTGCAGATTACGCTTGATGGCCAGCCCACACGATTGATTGCCAATGATCCCTACGGCGACGCGAGATGCGGGCAAGTGCTCTTCTCCAGAACCGGTCTCACGAATGGTCAACATTTCATTAATTTGAAACTCACTGGGGAGAGTCCGAACGTAACTTCCACCAATGGTCCAGCCAGATTATTTGTTTTCAAAAACTTCATGCACGTCTTCTTTTCGTCCGTCAACTGCTGGTTTTTAACAGATTACACAGATGGTCGTCATTGACTCCGAATCCATCGTCTTCGTTGTCACCGTCTCCATCAACTAAGCCACCGTCGAGGATAATTTTATGGAAAAGACAATCAACGGCGACCCCGCCTCCTGTGGTCTCTCCGCCTCCTGTCTCCCCACCTCCCGTGGTCTCTCCACCACCTCCACCTCCTGTGGTCTCACCACCTCCACCTCCTGTGGTCTCTCCTCCACCACCTCCTGTGGTCTCTCCTCCTCCACCTCCTGTGGTCTCTCCTCCTCCACCTCCTGTGGTCTCTCCTCCACCTCCTGTGGTCTCCCCGTCTCCCGTGGTCTCTCCACCTCCTGTGGTATCTCCAGTGGTCTCCCCACCTCCCGTGGTCTCCCCATCTCCTTCAGTGTCTTCAGTGTCGGTGTCTTCGGTATCTTCGTTGTCTCCTTCGCTGTTCACATCACGTCCGTCGTCTTCGTTGTCTTCTTCGTTGTCCACATCACGTTCGTCGTCTTCGTTGCCCACATCACGTCCGTCATCTTCGTTGTCTCCTTCGCCGTCCACGTCACGTCCGTCGTCTTCGTTGTCTCCATCTCCTCCGTTGCCTCCATTGTCCTCGTCGCGTCTGTTGTCTTCGTTGGCTCCATCTCCATCGCGTCCGCCGTCTAATTCACCCACTGAGTCGCCGCCTAGGTTGTCTCCATCGTCGACAACCTCGTCGTACAGGTTGCCGAAATATACCACCCCCCCAACAAGTACATTGCCTTCTGAATCGGTCCCGACGGTAACGGCAGTTGCATCCGGACCTCCGCCAGACCTATCGGGGGTTATACAGCTTTGGACCTGCAAGCCGTATGGCCCCAAAGACTGTGTATTTAATCCTCAAGTAGCTCATCTCATCTATTAGTCACAATTTACACTAAACTCCCAAACTACAGGTTTCCGGAGAAGTCAACACACATTCGCTTATTGTTGGTACCCCTGCAAAAAATTGTGGCGGGACGGCCGATTCGGTTGCTGTGGTTGGCGGACAGCTGACTATCTCTGACACATGGAGTCAAGATCTTACTGCTGGGCTAAGTTTGGGCGGGGCAGCGGGCGATTTACGCCTAAACACTTCTGGGACGGAATTATGGGAAAATTCAAAAGGTCAGTACCTATCTCAAGTAGTCAAAATGACTATCCCGCCCAATAGCCAGGTGAGTTGTGCGACATTAATGATAGTGAACCAAATCCCTGATGCGTACTTTTGAGGGGGCACTTGTTGCCCAAGTGGCATACGATTCGACAAACGGGACCATGCAGATCGGAAATGGGTGAGTTTTTCCCACATTCCACTAGGTGCTACGTACTTACCTTGGCCCAGAGTGCCCTTCACCGTGATAGCCAATCGGCCTCACAACGATGTAGAATACGTGGCAAACGTCATTCCCTGCGACGCCGAGTTCAACGGGAATTACACTCCATCTTTATTACCATCCGCTGCCACGCAAAGTATGAAACCATACAGCTATGCGATAGTGGTCATTGTGGCACTCGCTGTCCACATCTTGTTGTGACTGCTCTCATGCGGCGCTCGCAAATTTTACACGTATGAGATCAAATGTACACTCTAGTTTTGACTATTTTTGGACAAAAAGGACTAGTACTAGGTTTGAGGGAATGTAATCACGATGTGTTTCTTCGATGCTGAATCCTCATTTCAACTTATATTAGAATCTATGCAAGGGTTCATTGAGAAGCCATGAAAGGGATTTACAGTACACTTTCTGTAATAAAATATTAAAATTGTACGTGTGACATCGTGACTTTACACGCAGTCACAGTAGGCTGTCCTCAAGAATAAATCATCGTTGAGGACGTCCACGAAGTATGTCAAGCGATGTGGAGCGCTCGGACTTAATTGACACGTACGTTCAGATCCTCAGCTTTAAAGCTACTCTAATATCTGCATAGGTCATACGCTGATTTATACACTCAACTCTCCAATCCGAACTACACTTACCCGCCTGACCTGGTTCTAGAATCCCTAAAGCTTCGCAAGGTACAGCTCAGTAACATTACAGATCCATTTGGGAGACCCTCCGACGCGTCGAAGAAGAAAATCGAGACGGGAAATGTAACTCTACCAGATGGCATCGCAATTCGCGTCGGTGATGTGGATAAGACATACATTTTTGCCATAAGCGAGCGCTATCAGATCGATGAAGTCCAAGCACTCATACTCATGCGCGCGTTTTTCTATAATTCTGGCATGCCGGATGTTTCAGACAGCGAAGAAGCAGCAGCCGAGCTTGCGGAGGCCATTGGGGAATTCTATTCTCTTGAGCGTTTGAACAGTATTCGCCTCCTTATTCCTCTTTTTCGAGCGAGGGAAGACGATACTGAACCTTTTTACAAAGTCGCTCTCGGTTTCCTGCCTCAGATTATTCCAGACGGTCCAACATTCGCTCAACTACTTATTGATGAATACCTGAAGAAAACAAATGCAATACCTCCCGATGCCTTTCGGGAGGATCCGAAGGCTGCATCGGGGTGGGCAAGACAAAATCTAAAGGAGCAGCTGGTCTTGTTGGAGGTCCTTTTTTGGACAATGTGGGGATTTGTACCATGTAGCGGCCCTCTTGTCGTCGCTATTTTCAACACCGCATACGCCACGAACTTAGGATCGATTCAAGCGAACAACACACTCCTTCTGGATGACGAAAGCCGCAGCTCCATTGAAGATTGTGCAGCTATCTGGATTCTCATTACAGTCGAAGTTCTTGAGCTTGAGGCTCTCGGCGAACAACACACCATCGAGTTGTCAGACACGCCCTTGCACCCGGAGGTCTACTATTCTTCACCAAGCAGCCTAGAAAAACTGCACGACATTGTAACCACACATCAAAGTAGTCAACACAGCGTGACTTTTCTGGCCTGGACGTATGTAATTTCGCGTCTGATTCTCCGTGCAGAAGCGTATTCGGATATTCCAAATTCATTTTCTTTGTTCATTGGTTCCCTTAACCGGTCGTTAAGTCGGTCATATTCGAAGGAAAGGGAACCCCTACACGTACAAATGGTGAAAGCGTGTCTGGCCTCTGAGGTTGGGTTGTTGAAGCTCCTGGAGCACCTTTTAACTCAGTCTCCTCTTTTTGTGACCGCGATGGCATGGAGACAAGCCTCCTCGATCACGGATCCAAACGCCATTGCCTACAGATCCGTCATGAAAGGTAAAATATTATTCTTTATCCCCAAGATCTATATGCTGAAAGGACATGATCAGGACTTGTCATTGCTCTCGTCGAACTGCAACCTGTGGAATTTCTTCCCGATTTTGAGTCATTCGTGGAAATTTGGATTGCCCTTTACGGCCGTAGTGAGGGTCATTCGGTCGCAGGGATCTGCAATCAATTCTGGCGAGCCGATTGGCAACGTGGCATCGCAAGACGGGCCATTTTCGATGTAGCCCGGTCTCGATTCCCTATTCAAGTCAAACCCCTTCTACGGCTCCTCCGAGTTATGACTGGCTCAGGTTTTCTCGACACCGATCCGTGGTATATCGCGGACACCAGTCAAGACCACGTTCTCTCTGAGGATCGGGATCTCTGCGGTAGCTTTGTCTATCAGTATTTCCTGAAATTGTCCTCCTACACACAGGTTGTACCGATTTCTGCCTGTACTGGTCCACATGCACTCTACGAGAGGCAAACAGAACGTTTCGGGGGGTCATCCACCAGCGCCGTCCTGACTTACCATAACCTCCGCCCAATCTGTCTTCCAGGAGGTTCTATTTTACCCACGAAAACTTCAGGAACACTGCTCAGTAGTGACGGGGGAGATCAATTGGTTATTTGCTGGCATCATCAACATTCTGGTTGGAAAATAATTCTAGAGATCCTTACAGATTATCTCAACAGGCGGAGGATTGACTTTGGTTCTGAAGGCAATTGCCGTGGTGTATCTTTCGCTCCTCGAGGTGGTACACAGCTAAAAAGCCTGCGTATTGAGGACATAGGGATGGAGTATGATTCGGAAAACGACGAAAACACTGTCACAGACGCCTTGGACCTCGTACGAAGCGTTATCAAGGACAACCCAAGTTTAGCGTCTACGCTTATGCGCGACTTAGAGGACGATCAGCCAGTTGTATCTCACACCATGATCGAAACTCAGCCACCAGATCTTGTCCAGCTGACAACCATGATCCTCGAAGAAGCACTGTCTCGGTCGAACTTACCGGCCTCTCCGCAAAGTTCTTCCCGGACGAAGCTCGTCACGTCGACCATGGCTGTTCTCTCCGCTTTGCTTGTTATTCCCGCATATTCAAACCGGGTGTGGTTGTATGTGAGGAGTACGACTGCGCTCTTTGGTGGCAGTGGTACGGACAGCAGGGCAGCTGGATTTGCTTCAGTTGCGCTGGCAGCTGAGAGGGCAACTGGCCAGTATACGATGACACTTGGTCTCCTCCATCTCGTAGAAAGCCTTGCTCGGCAGGCTTATTCCACGATTTTGCCTGAAAATACCAAATTGCAGCAGTTAAAGGAAGAAGTACTACTTAGGGCAATGCGGTTTGTGCATTCGGGAATCTGGGTCGAACATCTGTCATGGAAATATGTGCGACTTGGCGATCGATTCGAAATCGGGAAGACAGTATTGGGATTATATATTCAAATTTTGATCAACTCACCTCCTGCAGCCGCCACGTCTAAGGATGTGGAGGGATGGCCGTTTCCTCTCCTCAGTGGAGCTATCACCGATGTTCTGTTGTTCAGGGCCACAACGTCGACCGTCAACCCCATCGTTTCCATCATCAGTACTGGCGAGCAGATATTGAAGATGCTCTGGTCTTCGCGAAGATATGGTGATATCCGCAGACTCATTTTTCTCCTCCACAGCAATCTGCGTCTATGTCGGTTGATTCTGACATACAAGCTCAGTTCGACTCTGATTACCTGGCCGTGTTTACTGGAGCAAGTTCTTTCCGCCCATGTTGGAAGTGCACCAAAGGATAGTGCGCATACGAAACACGATCCCATCGAAGTTCTTGCCGGTTACATCAAAAACAGAGCAATCGGTACTGAAATACCTGTTGAAGCTGCGGGGTTTTTGTCTGTCTTGATTTCTTCACTGTCGGCGTCGCAATCGTCACCTCCGACTATCATAGGGCATCTTTCCAACCCAGAAGCAACCGTATCTTCGCTTGTTAGGATCATCCAACACCCATATGATGAGCTTGCCCTACGAAAGGCTGTCTGGAATTTTGTTACCATAGCAGTGGATAAGGAGCCCGCATTGGCACGTCTATTCGTAACTGGCAAATCGGGTATCCCTGGTGGGCTTGAAGAGAAGGTGGGAAGAGAGGGTGGAAAGGAAGGGGAAGTCAGGGGAGGGAAAAGCGAAGCCGGAAAAGGCAGAACTGGACTTCTTGGGCTACCAGAACAATGCTCTCGATGCTGCGTGCGATGTCCTAGTCCATTGGAAAGAAATGTGGGAGGCAAATCCACTTATCCTCTCTTGTGTGTTGCATTTCATCGATGTTGTCTGGCAACATGCACGGGAACACAAGGTCGTGTTGGAGCCTCTTCGGAAGAGTGATGAGTTCTGGGAACGACTAGTGAGCATAGGGTGTCGCGAAGTAGGACCTGTGCCGGAATATACTCCTGTAGAGACGGTAGTTGATGGAGATCGAAGGTCGACCTTGCACGACGGCGTCCAAGCCCATGCGTATCGAAGTTTAGTCAAGTCTTATGCCATCAATATAATAACGCGCGATATTGGCATCCATCTCCAGTTACACCGTTCAGAAGTGCCTCTGAAGAAGCCCGTAAGTTACCTCAGGCTGGAACCGTTCCTGAAGTCGCAAGAACAGTTAACGGATCTTTTGGCTGAAGCTGCATCTAGTTCGTATTCACCAGGGTTACACGATCAGATCGTAGCCATGTTACAGAAATATTTCGTGGGTCTCACCTTGTCGCAACTCGAGGTTCAAGAGCCTACTTCTGAGAGGGAATATGGTGATAACTTCGCATACGCAGTTCATCTTCTTCGCGTTCGCCTGCGTGTATACCCGCTGGCACCCGATCGCATGGAAGACCCTACCGAAGCTTTGGAAAAACTCATGTTGTCGATGAACCTCAATCTTTCTCTGGCTCACTCCGAACTTGCTCTCCTTGAATCATGGAGTTCATTGCTGAGGCAAGTTATCCCATATGTGAGAATGGACACCTCTCTCCGACCCCACATTTTGGCTATCGCCGCAAGCATCTCTTATGACATCGCTGCAGAGTCGAGGCAAGGAGATATGATGGCCACCATCCATGGAGCAAGACTATCGCTCGTCCTAGTACTCCTCGAAGTTGCTTGGTTCTCCTCAAGTGACAAAAAATTGGAACTGGAATCATTTATAGAACTCACCCGCAACCTTTCTGGCATCATCTTTAACGAAGGACAATCTCCGGCTCGGTCGTTACTCTCCCCGTTACCTAATCCCTTCCATCGCACTCTTCTTCAAATCCTATTCTTCTTCACAAAGCAAGGACGAAGTCTTTTCAACAGGCCGAAAACGTTGAACGCTGATCAACGCTTGACAGTCTCTTCAACAGTGGAGGCTGTTCTCACATTCGTCATCCAAGGCTTACGGATCGTGTTCATTGCAGCCTGCAGTCGGGCTGATGTTGACCTGGACAAGGACATGGAGCTTTTCGTTGCTGTCTTCGAGCAATGTACACATCCAGACCTAGCCACCTCATCCCATTTCTGGCTTGCGAAATGTCAAGAAAACGATGTCATCCGTGCTAGTCTGGACCTTTATGTCCATGTCGATCTCGTCGGGTTGTCAGATCTGTCCCTTTTGCTTTCGAAAAAGCAACCCCTCTACGCGCCTCATATCCTAATCTTCCACATGGCTTTGGCCAACAGTCCAATCGCGGCTGAACGACTGGCCAGTGAAGGCGTCCTCGCTGCCTACAGCAACACTCACATCAGTTCGGTCATCAGCTCTGGTAGGGTGGATATCGTACTACCCGAGCTTCCGGCGCAGCGTAGTCCGGCGCATGTGTCTTACTGCTCGATGCTCTCAATTGTTGCCACCGTTATCATCGCTCTTGGACGACAGAATCACTATTTCGACGCAGAAGCGTGTGGGTTCGTGCAACTATATGGAAATCAAATTTCTCGAGCTCTCTCATGGTCGATTGGCGATCCCATCACATTACCTCTTCTTGAAGAAATAGATCAAGTGGTCAACCTCTTCTATGCTATCTCCGATAGCATTCCTTCCGCTGCCAAGCCAAATCCTGTCGTTGACAAAGTGCTGCGCGTATTTACGACCCATGCCCTGCAACTGCTTCAACAAGTGAACTATGCAATTACACACCCTAACCATCTTGCCAGCTTGTATGAGACGATTACGCAAGATGAACGTGTCAAGTATGAAAAAGAACAAACACATTCCGATCCAATGAAACGACCAATCGTCATGCATCTTATCCGTCGATTATTTCAAATATCGAGTAATGTCGTTGGAACATTGCTCGTCATTAGCCGGGCGGATATTGTGCTCTCGAGTGGAGTTGATGACTGGCCCTTACAGGAGTCATCGGTTGTACCTGTTCGTATTTTTTTTAAATTCACATAGACGACAAGCGGACTAACGCCCTACAGCACTCTAAGGTTGTCTTGGGAGAGGCAGCATCGTTAGGCACTCTATTGGAACTTGGCAACCGTTCATTAGATGTCCTTAAGAACCTTGTCCAACGGCCTCCTGGACAAAGCATCTCCGATTTTGCTGCTTTGCCTGGCCCCTACTCCACTGCTCTGGGCGTTAAAGAGGGGGTTGTCATCGTTCGACGGAATCTCGAGGAGATCCTCTTGTATTCTGTAACGCAACTTGCAATGTGGCTCTCTAAACCCGATTTCGAGAGTGCGGCGACCATAACAGAGGATGATGCTCCTCCGATCTTGGGTTCAGGAACGGCGTTTGACAGTACTCGTATCGACAGTATAAAAGAGAAGAAGGTTGTACCTGCGGCGTCGCCGAGAACGTCCATCACGTTAGCTGAAAGGTTGAGGAGGGGCATGGGTGAAGTTGCGGGTGATTTGCAGGCACTGTTGGTTAAGTCGAAGCCAGCCTTTGCAGCCAGCGATCAGGTGATTGGGAGACCCTCGGTGGATCTTACGCAAATAATGTTGAGTTTCTTGCACGAGCATGTCGGCAACTCTTCATAACTTTTTATCTCTGTTGTTCTTTACTTACTGCATATATTGTCTGTTTTCCTTTTCACAACTTCTATAGCTGACTAAAAAGTAGTCCCAGTAATAATTTTGTGTGTATAATAACATTTTTTGTGGATTACCGAGTGAGTACATCGACGCCGTCATTCGTGATAAGGATCATATGTTCGGCTTGGGCGCAACGTGCGCCATTCTGAGCAGTTGTGTTGTACTAAGTTTTGACTTTGCGACTCAACGAAACATACCTCTGTTGACGCTGTCCAACCGTCTGGAAATATCCAACCCCTGGAATTATGCCCCTGGATGATGGCAGGCTATCAAAGGAGTGAGCGGTTGTCGAATATTCTTTAAAGCTAACAATACTTCAATGGTAAAACAATGACCTGGTTCCATAACACCAGGTTCATCATTCACTAAAGTAATCAGAACTCAGCAAGCTCTCGAGAAATATAAATGAACAAAATGCACATTGATGGTGGATCCATGGGGCAGAATGAAACACTCTGCCGATTCCATGACCCATGAATAACGGTGAGACAGAATAATTCTTGTCGGAAAGGAAGTTATGGATGACTTTCCCTATATCCCTGAAAGGTCTACCTGGTCCACATGCCGCGATTGCCGTTTCGAGTACGGTATTGGTGATGTTGACAAGTTCTTTGCCTTGGTTATCCTGAATAAAGAATATTAGTAAGTTGTAGTATCAGCAATTTTAAATTCATACAACATCGCCCACGAGAAAGGTTTGTGATGTGTCCCCATGGTATCCGTCCAGGTAGACGGTGATGTCGATGTTGATGATATCGCCGTTTTCTAATTTTCGGCTGCCAAAGTCCCTCTAGTTGAACAGAAGAAAAATAATCGAGTATACAAACCCTTACTCGTCTGGTATTCCATGCGCGATGACGTTGTTGACACTACAAACGGTGAAACATGCGAACCATGCACCTAGTTGAAAAGAGATCACTGACCTGGTACAGCACGAGCGAGGAAATTGTTGGTAGAGCAGAGGTGATGGATATGCTGAATGTTTGATGATGAAATCATGTATGGCAGAATCGATGGCGTTCGTAGTGACACTAACCTTGTGAATAAATAGTTTACTAGTTAAGTGTCATTTCGAAAGAGGCTTGTTACCATACCTGTACCAAAGATTTGGCGAACTCCCTAACTTTCCTGGCCAATAAAGCTGCTTTACGTAGTCGTAATTCTTCTTGAGCTCCAAGTTGTATTTTACCAGTGTCTCCATGAACTGCGAGATTTTGAGTCGTGTCGCTTTTAGTGGCGGCATAAGAAGGTTTAACAATATACTCTGGAACCAACCGGGGAGTTATCCGAGAAGTGCCAAAGACAAAGGGTTCCTTTGGTAGAATAATGCAGTAGTCTCCAAAGTCTTCGTGCGTACCGTCCGCGGCAGCTTCAGCACGATCGCTGCGACTGCGAACCAAGACTCTGGGCAAAGAACGCCGTTTGAATGTCCAGAAAAGGTTTGATGGCAGAGAAAATGGCGAGCACTTTCTCAACATCGGTTTGAGGGCTTCAATTCATGCGTTTCCTTTATAAGTGGTGATGCCCAGTGAAAACGCGCTCTGGGGGTTTCTGGAGAGAGATGGAAGTGACTGGGCAGAGCAGGGCGTATCGGTGCTGTTTGAGTGAGGAGGAGATATCCGCGGAGATCTGACATACTAAGCTGTTCAAATATTGCCACTCGTTCAACTAGGAGTCTGCTCTGTTTCACCCAATTCTCATTCATTTTGTGCTTGATACGATACCAAAAATCAGAATACCATACAGGAACATCTACCACCAGAGAGTCCAAAGAGATTTTGGGAGTAGGGTATAGTAATTTTATTTGCTGAGCTGTATGGAGTATAATTATGGTACAAGAATATTGTCATTGTTTATGCTTGAGAGTGACTGCGGACAAGGTGGCCATGAAGGTAAAAACATTTGTGTGTAGAATTGGAAACCAAACGCATGAAATCTAAGTGCTCGAGAAGTAACAAAGGTGGGGTATCACATTAAAATCTTTCAGGCAGGATGACGGAGTCAGTTGCTTCTCTGAGCACCTATTGTTGAAAGTAATCGAGTCAAATTCATGCAAAATAGTATCAGCTACGTACCATCGAAGAGCTTCTCCCAGGACTTGTCGACGAGACCCGGAAGGTATTCTGTGGCCAAATCTTTCTCGTCTTGTTTAATCCGAGGATCGGAATCAATGATGCACTTTGCTTGCGCAATAGTTGGTTTAATGTGCACCATCATGTTCCGGAGGGCAGGGCGGGACAAGAACATAGATATCATGAGACTCCGGTCACAAGGTGGGATTGCACGCCAGACTGATTCGACGGAATCGCCCAACTTTTTCACCAGTAGGCCTAGTGCCCTTCCAGTATATGCCTCCTGCTCCTCTCTACCTAATTTGACATGCTTGGCAGGTTCCCTTTCATGATATACGGCCCATGCAGACAAGAGATACGGAACTATCACTTAGAATTCAATTCACTGGTGCAAGAATAATTAAACATAACTCACGATACCCACATCCTTCCGCCTTGAGAAGCTTGTATGCATTCCCCGAAATCAGAGTGGATGGGCCAATAAATAGATAGTAACCGTTCACACCTGGTAGTAAGACGGTCGGTCAGCAACCATACAAAGTTCAGATGCGACCCAGACCTTGAGCAATTCGGGATTTTGTCTCCCATTCCAGTAGTGCGTCTCTGTCGGCTTGACGTTCGACTGCAGATAAGAAGTCAGAAACAGTTATATATGGAAAAAATATAAAACCTACCTTCGAGAATGCGTAATCGGGTATCTAAATCCCAAATTCTTAATCGTTGAGCCTCTGGAGTTACGATAAGTTAGTAAAAATATGTGGGATATCAACACCCGCACCCTCGGATCACTTCCTGTCCTCTAGGGTACGATAAGTTAGTAATTATGGATGGGATGTCACCACCCGCACCCTCGGATCTCTTCCTGTCCTCTAGGGTACGATAAGTTAGTAATTATGGATGGGATGTCAGCACCCGCACCCTCGGATCTCTTCCTATCCTCTAGGGTATGATAAGTTAGTAATTATGGATGGGATGTCAACACTCGCACCCTCGGATCTCTTCCTGTCCTCTAGGGTATGATAAGTTAGTGATTATGAATGGGATGTCAACACCCGCACCCTCGGATCTCTTCCTGTCCTCTAGGGTACGATAAGTTAGTAATTATGGATGGGATGTCAACACCCGCACCCTCGGATCTCTTCCTGTCCTCTAGGGTACGATAAGTCAGTAATTATGGATGGGATGTCAGCACCCGCACCCTCGAAAACCGACAGTCTCTTCCTGTCTAAACCGTGTTCTAGGCGTTCCTCTGGATAAGACAGGTGAGTACGGATATGGGCAATGGCACCAGAGGGCCGCACCCTGAATTCCTGAACAAGTTCATCAAAGACTCGACCTTCTGTCTCCAATTTTTCCTTCGTGGCCTATTCAAGTTGGAAAAATCAGTCCATGCCACATGTGAACCAGCAAGCCATCACCTTCAAACGCTCCTTATAGGTAAGGCAGTGTTTAACCGCAAGCGTGTTTGAATCCACCTTTTCGACGTCATAAGAGGCAATTGGGGAGGACAAAAGGTGGGCAATATCTGCCATGTAGTCCATGTTTAAATCAACTTGGTACATCCTCCGCGGTGCTTCGGAAACTGTAGAAGTGGTAAGGATTTTCGTAGCCGCGGTGGGATGAGACAAGATGGTCGTGTCGCAATGATTCGTCGTCCGATCCGGCCTGGGGTTCTACTACCATTTCATAATATAAGGCAATCTTGATGCGCGGTCAAATCACAACTCGACTATTGCTCAATCATACTTGCACAAGTCCAATAAGTTTGTTACTATTTTCGAAGGTGAACGACCATAGCCTTGCATAAAAGCTGCTCGAGTTGCACAAAGGGACTGTAACAGGCCGGGATAAACTGAGACGTGTGGGTCACGTGCAACAATAATATCGCCGTTTCTGTTTTCATCCACCATGGTCGCCTCAAGTCCGTACCACTGCTTGACTCTGTCGCTGTTAATTTTCCCTCTTCTACTACTGATGGCGACATATTTTTTGGCCGCGTTTCCTCACCCTCCATTACCTGTCCACGTATATCCTTCGTTGGCGAGCTTACCACGGACGGAAAAGTCGTGGTCAATTTACCCTGAAGACTTCTATCCGGGTGGTGGATATGCTCAGTTTCCAAATGGAAAGGTGTGTATACTCACATCTTTGCTGTATACTTGCATATAGACTCTAGATATCAATATAGATTAGGTATTGGTTGTTGGGACCGGTTAACGGCAAGAAGTTATGTTTTTAATCGGTCTTGGAATCTTTTGCCTTATCTAAACTCTGCGCACTATTTAGGTTGTCTTGATACACGGACTCTCTATCCCCGCTATCATATGGAAGGATATCGCACCCAGTCTAGCGGCTCATGGCTATCATGTCTTGGTATACGGTGTGTTCAACCTTATTCTCCGTGAAACACGGAATATTCATATCTTTAATGCCTTGTGTAGATCTCTATGGAAGGGGATATTCAGATGCACCAGAAACAACCTACGATTCCACTCTCTACACAACACAACTCGCGCTTCTTATGCAATATTTAAAATGGGATAAAGCTAATATTGTTGGTTTATCTATGGGAGGAGGTATTGCGGCCGCTTTCACGTCCCAATTCCCGCATCTTGTTGATGAAGGGGTAGGCCTTATCGCATCAGCGGGTCTCATGGAGGTTAGCGCGTTTTTCTCGTTCTTTGCTTCAGGTTTAGTAATCCTCACACTTTTATTGGCTCTCAGTCAAACGAGCTTTCGCGCACTGCAAAATTTATGTCGTCACCTCTTGTACTAACCTTGGCTGCGAGCAAACCCATCCGTGTAAGTCTTCCTGCATCGTATATATTCCCCCTCCCATCGTCTGTTTACTTGACTAACCGTTGCTCTATGCTAGTCATACATTCAGCGCCTAGCCAACAAGGACGTTCCAGAGAAAACGAAGAATGACGCTATTATCGAGGTAGACCTTCACCCTCTATGAATATCCTACTTTATCATTCATTGTCGTTCTTCAGATTGTACGCCTACAATCAGCGCATTTGCCTGGTTACAATGCAGCCCTGTCTTCATCACTAAGGGACGGCCCAATACGAGGGCAAATATCTGCCTTTCGGTCGAAAGGGTTTGAAGGAAAAAGGGTATCGATAGTTCATGTGAGCTTTCATGGTAGTTCTTTCTTTATTGTAGTTGAATTCTATTTTTCAGGGCACGAACGACTCGACGGTCCCCCCAAGATACTCGTTTCAGATTGAAGGGTCCATTACCCAAAAAGCGCAGAAGAAGGTGGTGATTGTGGAAGGAGCGGGGCACGACCTCACGGTTAGCCATCCGAAAGAGGTTCTTGATGCATTGATAATGTTGTTGAGTGGTAGTGGTTGGAATTTATGAGAATTTACGATGGACAACGTTCCCAAAAATCATTCTTCTCTTTCTAGACTTTTCTTCAAGCTTCGCAACCCCTATTTCACCCCGTCTTCAATAATTGCCATCCGCATTTTTTACGCATTTCCTTTTAACTCTTCGTTGTCCAGTTTTTATCCGCTCATATCCAGGCTCTAATCATACTGCAAAATCTATGGTACTTGTACTTCTATATCTTTATTACTTCGTTGTGTTGTATTTCCTTTGACGAACATTCACGTTCTCACTTTGTAACATTATACAATAAAACTAGTTTATTTCGGCGAGTTAGTTGAATACTTTTTATACTTGGATGGGATTCAACCGGCTGGATGCCATCGGCCCGCAAATTATTGGCATCATGCATTTAGAATAGCAAAAATGTTTTGTACCAACCCAGGCTTCAAGTAAACACTGCCGAACGACCGCAATGATAGCTTGTATGCATTCCTTTTCTCTTCAGTTTATCGCTCTGTGAGATATCAAAGTAACAAAGTAGTGTCTGGAAAGTCCATACATATGCTGGATTATGTAATCGTCATAGTCATTTCAGAAGTGCCACTTTGATCTCTAGCAAATTAGTAGTAGCAATTATTCCAGGCATGGTACGAAAACTCAGTTCATACTTTAATTCTTTCATTATCTTTTTTATATAATAGACTGTTTGTCAGTTTTATCTTCGGGGACAATGCAAGTTTGGCGATAGTTGCAGGAACGAACATCCACCAAATCCACGGCAAACAGACTTTGGAAGTATGTATCCCAACCTTGATGACCTTCCTGCAACTTCTCTGACACTTCACATATCTATCTTCAGCAAGTTCATGGAATTCCTCTTCTTCAAATGCTCCCAGATCAGAATTACCATATAAGTTCGGACATCAACACTTTCTAACTTAGGAGCTGCGTCTAAATTGCTGAATCCGTAGTGCGGCAAATATTGCAAATGATCTAAATCCCAAAGGCGAACGACCTCTGTGGCCGCTGTCAAGTTATGCCCCTTTCAAAAACGAGACTACGTTGGTTGAAGGTCTGGATGAATCGCCTGAGGAATTGCGTGTCAGAGCTGTAACCGCTTTAGCGGCGGGGAATGTCAACGAATACGTGCGATTTTCGTTTGTCTAAATGGCTTAATTGTAACTGGTGCATTCTTCAGATACAATACGAATCCAACCAAATAGCCAATGCAGAACGTGTATACGGTGTCAGTAATCGTTGACTCATTGTTTTGGCTTTTTTTTTGTTTTGACGATCTGATTTCTGTGCTTCTAGGCTGCGAGAAACAATTCATCTCAAGCATTTGAACAGGCCATGAAGCAAAGCAAGCTCTTAAAAAATGCCGCGTCTTCAACGTCCACTTTCCCTTCCACTTCATCGGCTTTTAACAATGCGTCGTCGTCGTCAATACCTTCCGCCCCTGTCTTTGGTTCAACATCGACACCATCAACATTCGGAAACAATTCTACCACAGGCCCATTCGGAGCTCCTGCCACCTCGACTTTTGGTAAATCGACTTTCGGACAAACGACTACTACTCCTTTTGGCCAATCATCATCATTCGGACAAACTGGATTTGGACAACCGTCAGCTCTTGGCGGCCAACTGGCAAGTGCTGGACAACCTTTCTCTGTTTTTGGTCAACCTTCGACATCCACAACGTCCGTATTCGGACAGTCCACACCCACTGGGATAACTCAACCAGGAGGTGCCGGATCGTCAATTATAAAGCCTGCTTCTGGTGCATTCGGAGCATTCGCAGGTACAGGTGCATCTTCGTTTGGTGCGGGTTCCACTCCAAGTACGAACGCAGCAGGAACTGCAGGTGGAGGCGGATTTTCTTCTTTCGCTGGACAGTCTCGTCCACTTGGGCTAATGGATGGGACGGACGCTTTTGGAACAACCGCACAGACAACAGGGACAACTACTTCGGCATTTGGGTCACCCTCCGTATTTGGTCACCCGCGACAACAACAAGCAGGAAGTGTGTTCAGTTCACTTGCTAACAATGGCAATGCTGATACTACCGGTTCTGTCTTTGGTGCTTTTGGTTCGCCTGCTGCAGCGACGACGCAGCCTGCTTCTGTATTCGATGGTGGAAACGGGCAGACAACACAACCACCGGGACCATCGACAATGTTTGGGGGTGGAGGTGCTTCACAACAGCAGCCGGTTTCGGTATTCGGACAACTCGCTCAAACAACGACAACTGCCTTCCCAGCGTCGTCGTCATCGGCTGATCTGGTTCCGTCCATATCAATGGCTTCGTCCAACTCGGGTGGATCCACGTTTCCTGCTGCATCACCCATGTCTACATTTCCTCCTCCCGTTTCCGCTCCGCTGGTTTCCAACAACCAACTTCCCTCTTCCTCATCTTCACAAGGAAAAGGAAAGACCAACCCCATCGATTTTGCATCTCTCATCGCAGGAACGACGTATCAGCCAGGCTCAACACCTTACGATTTGCAGTTGCCACCGAATTATTCAGCTTTGTTGCCTGCGAGGGTTATGGAGGCGTTTAGAAATGAGAAGTTTAGTTGGTGGTGGAAGGACGATGGGGCGGCAGCTGTGCCGGAATGGGTTCCGCCTGTCGATATTAGATGAGCGGTCATCTAATTTAAGCCCAAGTTCGAGCAACGCTTTGGGTTCAATGAAAGCAGTACCTCGGACATAAATCCATCTTGGATTTACCATAGTGTTCAACTAAGTAATGTTTTTGTAGAAACTGTGCTTAAACGAGCTGCTTTATCATTACGTCCGCTATCATTCACCGGAAATTCAGAATCTGTCTTCGTTTCTTTTGCAGAAGACTCCCTTTCAAAGGGCCGCAGTATTTCTCCATTCAGTTGGACTGAGTCGACCTCCTCCCCCAGAGTGCTTTGCTCCCGGCTGTTGGGTTGGGGACTCAGGTTCTGCTCGCTTGTGAGCAGAATGTGAAGACTGTCTGCAGTCATCATCATCTTTAAATTTATCGTCATTCTTTGAGCGTTGTCCTTGATGGAATCCCCTGAGTTCGTCAGCCTCGACTTTCCATCTGTTAGACCTCAGTGATAACATCGACCAGCCTTTGTACGAGAGAAGGGTTATTTCTCGGAAGTGGTCTTCTCAAGTTTTCCTCCAGCATTCTCGATATGGTCATTGATTTCACAAGTCTATTCTATAAGTGAATGATATACAGGTTGTAATACTACCCTCTTAGACCCCAATTCAGATTCTATGACCAGTTGATCCATCTACCAATCAGTGTTGTGTTACCAGTTTTTTGGACAGGATAACATCTGCCATAAGGTATTCACCCGCCACACAAATACCTGCTGACCACAGAAGAAGCAAAGAAGATACGCAAAAGAAAGTGATTGATTGTCCGATTTCAAGCCACGATCCCGTGTCCTGTACCATGTAGAAGAACATTAATGTCATGCCTGCAGAACAGTGATTAATATCCGATTCCAGAAGTAGTGACTTAAAAAAAGATATACCATCAGTGAGTGTCAATGCAACTAGTAGGAGTGAGAACGGTGGTAAGTGCAATGCTTCGTTTAGGTCGGCAAAAATTACTGATAACATAATGTAGGGTGCGATTATTTTTAAGACCTTTCAAAAGGATTTCAGATAGAACTCAAGCAGAAAATGAAATTCGATATACATACAAGAAGTGTTGACATATAGAATGGATTAAATATGGGTATCAACCGATATACAGGGGCTAGGTAGAAGGAAGATATGGACGCAAAACTAAAAACAGGTCAATAAAAATTTTGGCAAAAATGTTGACTGGAGCTTACTTTCCGGTACCAAAAAAGCCAACCTGCACAAAAAATAAAAAAAATAGTGCAATTCTTAGATCATCTGGCTGGAAGCTGTACACCCGGCTCCGTGATAGTGCCACCTCTGACTCTTTGATCTCCTTTCCGGCAAGGTGTTCTTTCTTTTTGAAATCCCTCTCAGGATGCACAACACACTCGACTTTGACCCAAGTGAGCAAAGTCACTGAATAAGAGACAAAGAACAGTCCCTCAACACTGATGGAAAGGATAATGAACAAGGGACAAAATCCGAAAAAATACATAAGAATTTTAGTGAACTTGATGTGAGCGTCGCATCGAGAAAAGAAAGGGAAAGCAGTTGAGACAACTAGACAGTAAAAGGGAGTTAACCAATAGAAATAATGGAAAGAAAAAGAATATACCAAGAACAGTCCAACCCGTGATCTGATTGAGCAACGGAAGACCTTGTTTAGCCTGAAGACTCTTGACAGATAATACAGTAACGATCATTGCGAATAAGATGAAGAGCGACTTGCCCTAATTTGAGAAGATATTGGGACAGTTACACGGTCCAGGACTCACTTGAATAAAGAACAATCGGAACAATTGTTTGGAAGTCCTTAATGTTTCGATGAGCCCAGCCAGTACAGCCAGTAGCATGACGGAACCACCCAGGACGCTAACAGGGCATTGTGAGAGATATGAATACAAGGAAATGACGAAAAAATACATAGTACTTAAACTCTCGTTCTTATTAACCGAGAGCAAAGGAAAAATTGCCGTGACAAGGCAAGACACCATCCACAACGAAATGATGCCGCAATTTTGAGAAAGTTGATGACGATTCCATGTCAGAGGCCATAAAACACCGATCAGAACGAAGCCAATGCTCCAAATCGACCTATGGGTATAAGCAGCCTAAGTAAATCCAAGACACTCAGTACTGGTCGTTCAATATACAAGACATCTTCACGTACCACCATCCCGAGCAATGTTCCAACCACCACACCACCTTTGAAAAGGATCCGAACGAAATGATCGCTTATCGTTACCCCTTGCGAGTAGTAGTGCATGAATGGAATAATCTGAACCAAGAAGCATTGCCAGAAGTAGCAGGGAAAGGTAATGTACACATAGAACATCAGCGGTGACCGTTGCATGACGAACAAGGCCCAGAAAGCCAAAAGGATGGCCCAACTGGAAATTCTAATCACAAGAGTCAAAGTAGATGTGGAAAAGTATGTGTTGGGGGTATTATCTTGCGGTCGGAGAATGTAAAGTGACGCAAACGCGACCCATCCGGTGTATGCGGCTGTGACAAGTCCTTTAATTAGGAATCTGTCATAAGTTTGTAGGTAGTGCAGGCCATCCAGGCTGTGCCGAATCAACTCTAATGAAGCATTCCGTACGGAGGACCATTGCTTCGCCATGAGAAGCGCTTCGATGATGGTAACTTGTGGAGAATCATCTGTCGAGGATACCCCGGCCAGAGCAGAAAACGGTCTGTAAAAGAAAGTATGCCGTTTCTTTAATTCTAGTGCGAACATGTCAAGAATTGATAAATCCAAATAAGACCGGAATATACCATGCTTAATTCGATACTGCTCCAATATTACTTTCGCGTTTATGATAGAGGCGCTCGCTATTGACCCGTTATCAACATCTAAAAAACCTGGTCGAGAAGGATCGACATCTGGGAGGACGCCAACCGAATTGACAGGCCAGTCGATGCCGATAAGAGTAGCCATCAAAGGTGCGATATCAGCCTGATCAAGATCACGTCTGTATAGGTGTCCGAGGCCCCAAGGCTTCGAGTAGTCGTCATGCGAGGAAAGAGAAATATCGGGAAGAGGACCGCGTATGCCGCTTCCCCAGGCAAGAATGGGCGTTCTAGTGTTGTCTGGATCTATTAGTTTTCCGTAAGTAAGAAGAAAGGCAACACGCAAAAATACACTAACGCCCATCGCCGTGATTTCCTATTTCTGACATTCCATGGTCAGCAGTAAAAATGAAAGCTGTCTCATGGTCGCCGTAGAAGCTTTCGAAAAGTTTCTCTGTCTGGTAGACAATGTTGTCTACGACGCGAATGTTCTCCATATATTCCTGGATAAAATGAGGTCAATAAAACTCAAATGGAGAAGAAAACGAAGCTCGTACTTTTGAATGTGGTCTGTACGAATGCCCAGTTGTGTCCAGGCCCAATAAATGCAGGAAAAACACAACTTTGTCTTTATGGAGTTCCGACATTAATTGTTGATCTTTTGTTGCGTTCTTAAAAAGGGTTTTCAAGTGACTGAAAGACCAGACATCCAAAGCTGTGGCGTCTAAGCAAGATCATGAGGATACACAAATTAGAAACAAGTGGATAATACCTTTAGTGAAATCCTCTTCATCTTCGTCATAGCACCAAGTCTTCACCCTGCCAGGAATAGCACCTTTGGCAAACATAGGTAATATATCTGGAGAACCAAACGAAAATGTCGTCGACGACTGATTGAACACCGAGTCGAAATCTACCTTCACGACATGGTCAGTATTGAAAATGGGCGAAGAGTCAATGGCATCTCACCGGGTTTGTTTTCCAACCCTTGAGAAGTGTCGAGTTAAGTCAGCGCGAGATCAGTAAATCTCGACTGCTGAATACCTTTGTTACTGCTGAAACATCCTCATACATGCCACCTGACAAGATGTATTAAACCAGAAACCTTCACAATTATAGGTGTAAATTTACCAATGATCGCGACATGACCAGGTCGACTCTCAGTCGGCACTCTTGTGTGGGAGATGCCGAATGCCCCTCGTCGAGTTGCTATAGACCTTAAATAGGGTGCCACAATTTCTGGAGAATCTTCTATGCCAGAGAACGCGTTAAGGTTGAACAAGAGGTCAGCACGAAGGCCGTCGCCTAACTCATTGTTAGCAAATGTGTTGTTGCGACTTGAGGAAAGGACTCACCGACAATCAAAACCAATCGTTTTGCTGGTGCTTTTCCTCCGCTGGAAACAGTTCCATAACTTTTCATGCCATTGACCACCGGACTTGTAAAATAACAGTCGAAAACCGAACGAAGATACACAACGTGGAAGATAAGTCCTAATATAAGTAGCTTGGAAACATGGTAATGCGTTCTTGAGATCTGGGCATGGACGTCGTATTTTGCTGACCCGTTTTCTGCCATTTCTCTAATTCATTGGAACGGTGAGTGGCATATCAATTTCCACACCAACGTGATGTCCAATACCTGACACGTGTTGTTTACTGATGCATTTTCTTAGTCTTCGAGTCGTCCTTCTCGCCTCAATTCCGTCTTTTTGTGAGCGACTTCCAAGGCCACGTCAGTGTCCTGATGCACTTGCTCAGCCTGAAGCTAGTGTGCTGCAACCTTCTAAAGCTGATTGGCCACAGGACTCGATAAAATGTGCCCATGAGTAATGTTGGAGAAACGAGCTTGTCAACATCTTTGACTTGGATACCTGCAGCTTACTCAAGGAACACTTTGATTTTTTTTAAAAATCTATATCATTCTGGAGTTTATGAGTTAGCCCTTATCTGTGTTAAAAACTAGGTGGTGTGTCCGTCTTCATCAACGCCGTTGATTGTCTCCTTGGTCTTTAGGTTCTTTTTTCCTTAAACATTTTTTCAAAAATGTTCGATTTTGTATTGTCTTCCATTTCCGTGTCTACAATCGATGAAATATACAAAAAGTATCAGGTTACAACAATCTCTCTTCCCCCGTTGCACAATTTTTTCATGCTCTGGCGCAGGCACCTTGCAGCTCTAACACAACCTGGTGGGGTCCTTTGACGCAACTATTGGGCAATAGCATTTGGAGACCCAGGACCGCTACAACAAATTCAATTGCTCTGATTCAATCGGAGATGAGGCATCTCCTTACTGAGAACCCCCCGAACATTGTCATGATTTGCGGTTTGGAGCAATGCTACAGTCTCCGTCGTAAGCGTGCCGACCTTTGGCCTTTCATCACTATGTTCGTCTATGGATGGATGCTGACGAAGGATCGGACGAAGCGTCAAGTCTCAACGCCTTGCTTATCACTTCTATCGACCACGAACTCGGACACTGGGTCCATTCACTCGTAAGCATTTTTTCATTACTGTAATATAAATCCACCAAAGAAAGCTGGTTATTTCTTCTCTGATGAAGTGAGCACAGAAAGCTTGAACGACTTACAGCAAAACCCAATGACACCAAGATTGCCGACCCCGCGCACTAATGAGCAAAAGAATATGCCAAAACATCGACGCACCATGGGAGTTCCCTGACTCAGAAGAAGGGAATGGGGAAGCAGGGAATTTTGTTGAGGTTTCAAGCCGCGGAGGGATTATGGAATATGAACCTGATTCGAAAATAGGCGAGTTCTAGTAATTTCATCTGGACAGGCAGTCACTGACTCACATCCTATGTGTAGCATATCTGGTGACGAGTTGACGTGACACATGCACCCTCCCAACCCCATATCTGAAGATATACCGGTGCAGGCTCACTCATGTATTTCCCCCAACTCGGTTCTGAGGATGATCCAACCTGTGTCAAGAAGAGTATTCCTTTCGAGTCGACAACTGTCGACAGTCCGAGCCCTTCTTGCCTCATCATCATGGTCCTCTTCGAGACAAGACTTTTTTGTAGGACCATAACATCTCTTCCTTTCATTCCATGGTTGCAGGTTTTCCGGCCTCTTGATATTTTTATCTCATCTTTTGAGGAAGACATGTATTCGCATGGAAATAACCCGTTTTTGCCATTCGAAGGTCAGGACTTCTTAACCGAGATCCTCATTTCAGTAAAACTCTAGAAACACAGTTTTAATCAGAAACATATCGTTCTTTCATCCCCCTTGTTCTCATCGACCACGAGTTCGAGTTTTAGATGAATTGATAGCATTTGCAATCGAATCATAAAGTAGTAGATTGTTTGTCTAATGCCGGCCTCACGTAATGGTATTCATAGATATCCACCGCGTAGAGCGAGTACTAGATGCAGAACGGCACCAGCGGTTATATTATATTCCTGAGCCGTCTTATCATCAGCCCTATGCACATCGAAAGCAAGGTTAGATCACAGCTTGATAGAGGTTACAAGCATGTGTACACACAATTGACGCCCAGCATAGATCAGACGTTGTTGGGGAGGGGGAACGCCAGATTGTTCTTCAACCTTCTCTTTTATCCTTGAGATCTATGATATATTTGATTGATTTTGTCACCACCGACCCAAAGTTCAATGACATACCTTGTCTTCAGGATCGATATCTAGCTCAATCTAGAGAAATCAGATCAGAACGATGACGATAACTGTCTCAAAAACATACCTCTTTCCCTGTGAGCGTCTATTAAAGACTGAGTGTTGCAAGAATTGTGGCAATTTCAGAATCTCTTACCTTGACTTTGATCAGCATGCTTAGAGTAGTTTAGTCTCTTCAGGACTAGATTAGAGAGAAGTATCTATGTTTCAATGCGTAGAAAGGGAAAGGCAAAAGATGTTACAAGTCACATGTATAAATAATCGTAGCGGGCCGTCAATTTGCCATTGCTCTCACTCGTATCATGGATGTGGACAACACTGGGCATGCTGTATTAGACAGAACAAAAGTGAGTTCTCGACATATAGTGCTACCGTCAGCTGAATCCAACTTCTACTAGACAGCACCGTTTCTCGTCCGAACATTCGTCAAAATTGGGGGCTTTCATCGTCTCAATCTTTTCGAAGATGGAACTTTGCCAACCACAGACGAGCACCAATTGTTCACATGGTACGATTGGTACATTGCATAAACGAAACTGTATATTCACCCTGTATAATAGGAAGGATGCCACCCTTCGCGAAGTATTGACGACCCTTCGAAACACAGCGTCGCATGTTGTTGAGTACCGACATCCTCTCGCGCGCTTTTCGTTTCGAACGGTCTACGCCGCCCCAGGAAATAAAGGCAGCTTCTCGCAAAAGGACATTGGCATGGTCTATTCCCGTGATATTCTCGGTGAGCCTGGTTCACTGAACAATGCAGCCCCTCGGTTGCAGCAGGACACGGAACCTTTGTCACGAGGACTGAATGAAAGAGAAGATAGAACCCTGGAATTCTTGAAGTTCATCCCGGGCGACTTCCTTCTCGTAGCTGTTCTGCTACCCAAAAATGTTACAGTTCCTCAAGAACTTTTAATCAAAGGCTCTGGAATGCCATCAGCGCAAGCCGCCAACGGATGGCGGGCGACAGGGGCGGGGGCTACATCCGGAAAAGGAGATAGCGGTTGGGGAAGAGGCCTAGGTCCTGGGACAAACCGCGGTGGAGGAGGCCATTGGAGAGGAGATTCAAACACTCCCACTGGGCGGGCAAGAGGTGGTGGACGAGGTGGTGATTTTGGGCGTGATAGAGACGGCGACAGGCATGATTCACGAATTCCTCCGCCAAGAAGGAATGACTCTCCACCACGGGGTGGACGCGGAGGACGTGGGCGGTCGCGGTCTCGATCTCGATCCCGCAGTCTGCCTAGGAAAAGGCGATACGATTAAGGTTTTGTGGTCAGGACAGCACGCGTTTTTTTAAAAAAAATATACCTTCCTATCTTCAGCCGATGCTCCTTTCGAGAATACGCAGTGAACATGTATTGCCATGTAGAATAAACGGCTCCCGAAGCCAGTGGGAATTAAATTGTCCTTTCGGGGCTGCCTTCGTAGTTCTGTCATTCCTTCCTTTCTTAGGTTGAATTGGCCCTTAATAACCAATATCATTTTCAAACGAGTACGTAGCATGTGCCATGTCAAGACCTAATTGCATCAACATAACTTTAATGTGCGAGAGCATTGAAAAGGCCCTCATTTCTCTTGGAATGATGCCTTTTGGGGTGCTGCTCGACTTATTACGGAAATGTGGAGTCCTCAGGCAGAAGCTACAGGAGAACCATTGTGCACAGCTATTTCAGCGCTAATAAGATAAATGAATCGGTGCAGTTGGCTTGCTAGGATTTCTGCTGGATCGCAGGTGATCGCGGCCATACAGACCACACCATTGAGACTACGATTGCACTTGTAGTCACTACCGAAACCCCGCTTGATAGACTGGTGTTCAAATTCTGCCTCGAGTTCAACCCAGACCAAATCCACTCATTCATGAAATTTATCAGATCAGTAAGGTTTCGGTGTTGTGAAAATAATAACGAAGCGCAGTTGTTGACTGAAACCATCACGTCGGTGATGTTGGATCTACGGCAGAAAATCACAGCTCAGATTGTTTTGTGACGGTGGTAATACATCCAAAATCCTAAAAGAGAGATGATAAGCAAATGTCCAACCAAGGGTAGCTATTTTGAAAAAAGAAATCAGACTAAAATAGATGATTCCGGATAGACATAATTCCTCATCGGAAAAACTCAGCAGAGGGAGTCTAGAATAACATCCCGAGACAAAACAAAATCCATGAAGAAGACAAACAACCGTACTCACTTTAACGATTCTTGAAGTAATCAAGGAGTACATGGAGACCCTCACTTTCAACACCATAATCCTTGACAACAACACATGTACACCCAACAATTTTTCTCGGATTGCCTTCGCGGTCAACCTTGCAAAGACCCGACCAGGTCCCCAGGAGCTTGGCATCCCCAACCTTGATAAGATTTATTTTATGCTCAGCGCAGAGCGCCTCGATGAGCTTGAGATATTCCGCTTCTGTACAGGTCTCAACAAGGACGCACAGATGTGCTTGCCGCTTATCCAGAGCCTTGGCACACTCACGCAAGCCGCGAGCAAGACCATCATGTACGAGGGCGTTCTTCAAAACTTGCTGATCAAGGTGAAACGGTGTCAGATCATAGAATAATTAGAGGGGGAAAAAAAGAAGCAAACTTGGAGAGCAGCTTCCACCGTAAGCTTGCCTTTCGGAGCTTCGGTTGTGACTTCGACCTCCGGGGAGGCTTCAAGTTCGACATTGGTGTCATCTCCAGCGTCAGACATTCTAAAAAATGGAGTCAGACGCCAACCTTCACCATAGTCACAAAGAACTCACTTTTGAAACTATGAAAGCTATTCGCAAATTAGCTACAATTGGCAATGTCTTCGTCCGCTATCGTTGATGTGAAGAAAAATAAAGTTTGCTACCGAGACTGTTGTGTTAAGTTCAAACTCAGAATCGGGTACAACCGAGGCTTGCTTGATCTCGTTTAAGCGCTTACATTGATATTGGAAGCGACTTGGTTTTGTGAATCATGGTGAGCGAGCAATGTGGGTTTAATATAATAGCACTCTTGATTCTTATTGCAGAGTCTAGCATTTATCCATGCGCATGATTGCTCAGAACGTATTGCCCTTGTTTCTAATTATTGATACTGGTCGAACTTATTTATCTACATAGCTCATTCAGACGCTGTATGGGGTGTGTCATGGACGCAGAATGATACCACTATATCTATTTCTGCTGATGGCTCAGTGAAACAGTGGTCGTCAGCGGTTGGTCAGCCTCATCCACCAAATGCGAGTTTTCCCAAACCCCATACACTTGCCCAAGTCTCTCTTTCCGTCTCTAGGGACGGAAAACGGGCTCTGTACAACAGTATAGAAGGATTGACGTCTCTTTGGAATTTGGAGGACGGTGAAATCGCCGGACCTTTCGAAAGTTATGCCAGAACGAACGCAGAAGCTGAGCCCTGTAGGATTCGCGTCTTCTTCCAACGTCCGATAGCTTAGAATAGTTCTGATTTCCAGCTTGGTCCGTGTCATTGCATCCACAAGGAGAAAACTACGCGTCGACTGGCAGCTCAGGCAATGTGATCGTACATTCTGCTGAACCTGACAATTTCGGACAGAAGTTGTCTACTCTCATTTCTGGTAGGGAGAAATTCGGAATGTTTTGCGCCTACGTTGGTATATTTTTATTACTGTTTCCTCGTACTCATATATCTCTACAGAGTCCAGACGGACGTAGAGTGGCAATGTCCTCCGAAACAGGTCAAATTTTCATTTTCGACATAGAATCTAGTGCTCTATCTATTACCTTCACGTCTCATGCAATGGCTGTCCGCTCCGTAGCTTGGTCTCCGGATTCCAATGTAAGTTCTTATCTTTCTTCACTTGTTCCGTGCGACGAACATACTATGACTGTAGTTGTTATTGAGTGCTTCAGAAGATAAACGCCTCGTGTTGCATGACGTTCGAACTGATCCAGGAGGAGCCGTTGCTTCATTTTCAGGTCATTCCTCTTGGGTACTATGTGTTGACGTATCTCCAGATGGACGTCTGGGTCTTTCAGGGTAACTGAACCCTCCGCAACGTCTTCCCACATATTTCTAAGGTTTTCCATTTTTTTCTAGATCTGCAGATAAAACTATAAAAATCTGGGACATTGGCGCTCGCGCTGCCGTTTCTACCGTGCAAGATTCAGGCGAGGTGTGGTCCGTCGCATGGCGACCCAAACCCCCTGCCTTGGGCAACCCAGGGGCCTTTGTGACTGGCGGGGAAGATGGCGTCGTGCGGTGGTGGCGAGGTGCTGGTGCAGGAGGGTCGTAATCTGTCGTAATGAAAGTGTAACAGATGCTTCCTGTCTTCAATGATATTCCTGCTGATGTCTCCAAAAAGTTTGATGGCGTTTGCTTTCCGAGAAAGTGCAATACCGGTTTAAACCCAGTTGATTTGCCAACGGTTTGGCGGTTTCCCTGTTATGAATCAAGTATTAAGTCGTCCTCCAGGCAGTACATTTGTCTCTTGTAAACGATTAGTGATGTATCGTGTCCCTGGACAAAGGACGGTTCGAGGGACCAGAGACATGAAACCTAAACTGCGAAACATTCGCACAGTGGACTGTTGGTTAATTGCCTATCGTTCGGGCCGTTAAGCAGTACTCATTCCCGACATCACATTCTTTTCGTGTCATCAAACTCTAGTGCATAATACATTTGTTTTTGAATTGTGGCGTCTGTCTATTCAATGAACGTTCAAGCATTCACGATGCCATTTCCTAACTCTCGGTTAATCCTTCAATTTACATGTACACTAATACTCAATTTTTTTCCTTTTGTGACTGGTTACTTAGTACCGGCCACATGAGATACTCTTTTTCCTTACTTTCGACTCGTTTGCGTTTCAGTTCCTTCCCGCGAAGTTGCTCTACGATACAACAACCATCAACGTAACATCTGATCAATGTTTTTATTTACTACAGCCTTCATTTGGTTCCGTCGCCTATTCCAGACAATCAATTTTTGATGCAGGGACGGAAAAGACCTGAAGGTCTTTTCTCTTAAGCTTATACCACTTAACTTCAGTCTTAACCTCCTATCCCGTTGGAGGCGTTCTTTTTGCCTGACTATTCCTTGCGATTCTATCTCCGCCGCGGCTGTGTTTAGTACACCAGAATATATTTCGTAAAAAACAATTCGACACGTGAAGTTGGCTACGATAAATAGTGCTATCGACTATATTATATAATTGCGATAACGTTGAGAAGATACACAACCTGCATTGTGCGTCATGGGAAAAGGAATTACTCGCGGGGTCTAGGTATGGATCCCGTTCATCATAGTTGCGAGGCGTTGATCGTCGATGCGTCTGCCTACAGCATCCAGGGGCATGACAGCTCCCATCAACCAGGCTAGATGCTTGGTTGTATTCCACCCTTGTGATCGTTGAGCTGGTAAAGTAGTGAGATAGAATTTTTTAGTCCGAAAACCGTACGTACATATCAATTGGTTGTATCTGGCAATGATTTGGTCAATCTGGACCTCAGAGAAAGGAAAGATGGAACCATCGGCAACGGCTTCTCTCGCTGAAGGAGACAAGAAAGTTCTCGAATAATTGGTACATATAAAAAGGATCAATACCCACCGTTGATGAGGGCCTCACTAAATTCAGCTTCCGTATTGGGTGGGAGGTCAGGATGGTGGGAAGGATATCCGGCCAACAAGGTCCAGAAGTACACCTTCGATTTCATGGTGAATCCTGACCATAAGAGTTAGATATTACCCTTGAATCGGAAAGTTTGATCCCACCATTTTCCTCCCACTTATAAGCAGTACCGGCTGAACGAGAATACATTTGGATTTCAGCAGCGCTCTCGCTGACATTGTAGATTACAAGTTCGTAGTCAATTGGGAGTACGCCCAGATTTTCGTCTCTCGCTAGACATCGAAGAATGTCGCAGCGAGCTTCCATTATGTAGTGAAGGATGTCGGATTCTCGTACGTCGTCAGGCGTTAGAAGACGGAATTCAGGATGATAGAAATATATGTCGTTATTGGGATGTCTGCAGAGACGCCAAGGTTGGGGTGGGGGATCTCCACTAGGAATTCGTCGGTGGGCATAATTGTTCATAGTGAAGACAATAAAAATATAAAATATAGACCTACGTCGGGCTAACGGAATATTGAGCGGTTTCTATGAAGTTCATCATGGTGGTCAGGTCTGCAGGTTTGAAGGAGCTGGGGTGTCGTAGAAGGGCAGGAGGCTCCAGCCTTTTATCCAAAAGGACGGGAGGATCGCTGCGAAGCGCTAGTCACAAAAGACTACGAGGGAAGTTGCACCGAGAGAGAACATCAATTTCGGAACACCAACATTTTAGGACTTGCAGTCATATTTTCATCGCAAGTTGAGATGAACCTTGATCTTCATGAATGAAAGCACCAGCAGAAAGTACGAACGGTGATCGACGAGTTTAGCGAGAAATGGGGTTGCGACCACGGAAGTTGGCGAAACAAAACACGCCATCAGCGTTCCAAGTTCGGAGGCAACATATTCTATTTCCGCTACAAAGGACATTAATTTCTTGCTGGAATTCTTGCATGGTTGGGAATGAGATGAAGGGCTAGCCAACTTGCAAATTCGCAGCGCTTGCGTACGTTACAATTTTTCCTCACATGTTTGATGATCAATTGAGTAAAGGCACAGTATACGGTCTGTTTTCATAAAACCGGTCCATGATAATCGTTAAGCGGACGAAATGGACGTCCCCGCCTTCGACCGCGGTAGGGCATAGAATTCGTCTATTACACAAGGCAGCAACCTATGGTACTGGTAAGATAATAATCAGATCCAACAAGTGATACAAAAGCTTAAATAGTGAAGGAGATGTGACAATGAACTATCTTGCGTCGGACCGATGACGGTGATGCACGAGTTTTGATGCAGTATCGTCATCAGCACGCAGCCTGCAGCAAGTCGCATGGGGTAAGAAAACTAATGGTGGACACTTCCGAAGGTGGTCCTGTTGAGATTTGAATTCGTTATCAGTCGGATACTGAGGCGAGAAAATGAAGACTTACTTCATGGTATGACTTATGTTAGATAGGAGCCCTCCGTAATGATAATTCGAGGATCTTTCTACGAGTAAATGTTGTTTAGTGAGTGTAAACATGGGATGTGTATAGCCCCAGAAGTACACACTGAATAAGAATCGCAGTTGATTGCTCTCCTCGCTTGGAGAGCCATTCAGTCCCATGGTGAGCCGGAAATATATCTGGACAGATCGGTCCCTTCAACTGCAAAAATGAAACCTTTTCTTTCGACGATGCACAAAACCTTATTGTGCTGAAATAAACTGCAGTACCGTGTATTGCGGCCAGTGAAAAATGAATACGCCAAAAAGAGATGTCTGTATGCTGACCAGACGCAGTCTCGGTTCGCGGTTTGCTAGAGTTCGCTTGCCCGGCCGGAGAGGTCCCACGCTCGTCAAAATCCATTTCCCCTTCTGCATCTGCATCGTGCTCGTCATCAGGGGGTCCATTGCCAGTGCCAGGGCCAAAAAACGGAGGGTCTGGAGGAGGCGGTGATCGGAATCTAGAAGGTCTGTCGTTTATCTCAGGTTCATTTTCAGGATCTTCTTCGTCTTCGCCTTCAGCATCTTCATCTTCATCAGCTGCAACGTCAGCGATAGCTTCGTTGCCTTCTGCGAACGTGCCTTGGACATCAGCTTCGAGAGTGCCATGTATTCGACGTTCAAGAGAATGAGTGGAAGATGCGGGGAGATGAGCTGTCTCTTGAGAGCGAGGATGATCAAGCTCTTGTTCCAGAAAAGTTGATGTCGGGAGTAGCTCTGAGACTCTACTTGAAGATGACATTCGAAGGGTTGTCTGTTGCAATGGTACATGAGTGGTCGTTTCTGGCGCCGGAACAACGTGGAATCGAGAAAGAAGTGAAACGTTCCGGTCGGGGGTTCCTAGCTTATCGACGACATTCGCAGGCGAACTCTTAGAATCATGATTGGATCCCAAGACCTCGAGTGATCCGCTTGCGAGCTCTCTAACACCCTCGTGTACTTCGGTTGGGTAAGGACAATAACCCGGCAAATTGTTTACATGTCCCCGTCGCGGATACTCCAATCCGACCTTGCCTTGCCGCACATGCCGTTTCGTCTGAGGTGCATCTGAATCGGAATATCCGTCCTCGTCCTCGTCCTCGTCGTCCTCGTCAGAAAAAGGCCTATCACCCCAAACTACAACTGGCCTTAAGCCAGTAGACGCAATTCGATGGAGACTGGAGGAAGCTGAAGGAATCAACCGTGTTTCATGAACAGCTGGACTCTTATGTTGACCATGTGATTTAGCTGCTCCTCTCTCCTTCGTCGTACTAGAACTGGCAATCTTAGCTTCATCGGGTGGAACGGGCAGTTTGCGCGACGACGGTCGTATGGTCCTCGTGCTACTCCTAGATATCGATGAAAAATTTGCTTCAGATCCAGATTCCGGGGAATTCGCCTTGGCCTTGCTGGCATTGTCACTGGCGTACGCACTGACAGAACCATCAGCTTTGGTGGAGTCATTGACTGCAGCAGCTGACTCTGCAAGGACATCCAAAGCACTTTTCACTCGAGTAATTCTGGAACTGCCTCGGGTTGATGACTGCTTTTCTGTTAAAATCCTCCGCCTCTTCCCTGTAGGACTTTCAGGATCCACGAGTGATCGCCGTTTGCTATTCAATTTATGGTTGCTTTCATCCATCATCCGGGCAGCGTCCAGTAACGAATGCATCGGCGTCGGAGGGTTGTTTTGGGATGTAGACCGAATGCCAGGGGTAAGATTAACAGGAGCCCCAAGATGACTGGGAGTGTTTGTCACGGATCGTGGATTATGGAAAGGAAGGTTCGGTACAGGGGTTCCTGATGTGTTAACAAACACATACGTTGATGGTGGAGGTGTGTTAACACCTCCTGGGTTAGCATTGTTGTTTGGGCCAATCGTACAGTCGCTGCGTTTGGGTGTCTTCGGAAGAAGACTGCCGAATCCCGACACACCTTGACGCGGACTGGCATCTGTCGACGCTCGATAGTATGCCGCACCAAACTTCCCGCTTCCTAAGGCCTCTTCCTCCTGCCTGTCTTGCTCTTTCTTCATTTGCATCTCTTCTTGCTCATGAGAAAAGGACTCCTTCTCGCGGCCAGTAAATCTCTGTAGTGTCACAAGTGCCGCCCGTTTTCGTCCAATCTTCTGTGCAGCAAGGAGGACATGTTCTGCGTATGCATCAGATGTCATAAGACCCGTGCGTTGGTGTTTCTTCTTGTTTTTGTGAAGTATAGAGTGGTCCTTCGACCGACGTCGTTGTGAAGTCGCATTGGATGCTGATGGTCCTTCAAACAGAAATGGATGTGAATAAGAGGATGGATCAGCAGAGACTGCGAGGGGCGCTGAGGATGAAGATGGCGCATCTGGTTCGTACTGATAGCCGTATGGATAGTTGGCTGAATTAAATTTTTGCGCTGAGCCACGGTAACTATTCGCCGCCTCTGGTATCGTCCTGAAAGGTGTTGACTTGGTAGATGAAGAATCAGTATCGCGTCTTTTTCCCTTGTCTTGGGGCTTCGTCTTTGGACCTTGAGAGTTCAGTGTCTGCTTGATACGGCTGGAGGAGTACGGCTGCATCAACAAAAGTGGTCTCAGCCTTAGGATTTCCTGTTCGAGGGCAGAAATGCGGCGATGTCTATCATGTAGCTGAGAGGAAAGATGAATGAATAAGATACGACTCAAGGCAAGGGATGTACCTTATCACGTATTGCCTTTAATTCTGTTTCGTATGCCGACCGTTGAGCATCCACATCCTAAAAAAATTAGCAAAGACGTAAAAAAAAAGATGTGATCCGAACCTCAGACTTCAGCGGACGCGTCTTCTGCGTCAACAAGGCTTCAGCTGTCCTATCCCAGCTCTCAAGTTCGGAACGCCATCTCAGCCTCTCCTCTTCCATCTGAGCAATGAGTAGATCTCGCTGAGTCGTCAATGTTAAAATAGTGGAGGCTTGGTCTTCCAACTGGGAAGGGTCAATCCGAGGGCATTGTATAAGACGTAAAATCTAAGAAACGCACTTAATATATGTGTTTAATTAAGATAAAAAAACCACAAATAAAAACTCGCCATATCAGTAAGTTCCCTCTCCCTCGAGCTGAGATCACTGGCGATATCAACACGTCTCAGCGGTAGTTGTTCATCATCTGAACCATAAGTCGTAATCAGGCCCATTTGGTGGAGTCTATTTGGAATATTTGAAAGTTCTGATTCTGTAAGCGGCTCTGGGGACCAATCTCTGAGGCCAGTTGCCTGTAGTGCATCTAACACTGATTCAGGAGTTGTCTGCTGCTCTTCGAGAGGAACCGGAGATGGTGACATTGGATGCATGATGTCCGAGAGCGCCAAAACAGGCGGATTATCTGTTGAACCCATCATTTCGCTCGACGGAGGCGTACCCCCCTGCATATCATTCACAAAGGTTGGAGTTGGAAAATGAATTCAAAGAACATTTCGCGCATCCGACACGATTTGCGAGAGAACAAACACGAACACATAGAGGCCGCGCCTGATCACGTGATATTGAAAGTTAGGTAATTCAATTTCAATTTTCGAAAAGGCTACTATCACTGATGGGGTGTTTTCACACGGTACCAGTGTTTTCACATTTGCATTAATCTAGCAATATCTCCGCAACGACAAAATAGTAGGACTCTAAAGTTTGCAGTATTTTACAAGTACAAATTATCTATATCCACACAAATTTTCAGACGAATCCCTCATGTAGTTGTTGTTCAATTCATTGATCATTGCTTCTCCAAATGCAGTAATAGTGGGTGACTTCCCGTAACGCTATCTTGAATACCTATTTCTAAAACGCCACCATCAATTCCCTTAGCTGGACAA
>QDKV01005233.1_pt1 | contig 37790 bp, 40 predicted proteins | sample 1861101 | NCBI WGS metagenome assembly QDKV01 (sample SAMN04275158, study PRJNA302643) | Fungus metagenome, whole genome shotgun sequencing project. | isolation source: fruitbody | host: Mallocybe terrigena | place: Sweden | collected 2013 | reverse complement strand
AGATATCCCGGTCTGTATACAACAGACACCCCTTCCCAATGTCATGTGTCTTCTATACGGACCGGTCACCGGTCTAGTAATGCGTTACAAAAAATTAAATTGTTATACCTGTACGTGAATCTGGTTCCATTCATTTTGCCATTGCTTCAATCATCTTCCCTGTAATTGGTTGATTTCGTTTTTTTATTGGCCTGAGTTTGAAAATCCCAAATCCGTCGTGTTGCCTTAGTTGGGCAGGTCACGTGACTTTTATCGATTGTAATCGCCACGCAGGACAGTCGCAGGTATCCGCATAACCATCAGATTCAATTTCAGCGAAAATGTCAAATACTGCAACTACATCCAAGTATTGTTTTTACTTCACTCTGCTAAATTCAGAATCTAACCTATTATGTAAAGTGCCCTTGTAAAACGGTCTGTTTTGCTGTCTACCTTCCCATGGATGACAGATTTTTTGTTGAAAAAGCAAGAGACTCTAGAAGCAAATGATTTATACACTGTAAGGCTGGTTTAACCTTCTACACATCTTAATGTTTTATCCTGCTTTTTAGCCTGTGTTTGAATGTTTGAAAATTTTTGAGAAGGAACTAGAGGCTGAGGGTGATGAGAATGCAAGGGGGATTAGGCGAGGGTTGGCAATTCTAGATAATGAGCCCTTTATCAATCTTCCTTCCAAAATGCCCAAGTTGCAGATGCACACAAAAAAGAAGATAATGCAGCTAGTCTGTTTGTACCGGGTGGTGGACGTCTTGGGTTTTATTGATTCAGATGGAAAAATGTCAGGCATCAATCCAAGGTACTCCAGAATGCCCCAAATTGGAGTTCTTCAAACTCAAAGGGTGAGTTTTTTGTGTCTTTCTTGTTTCTTTAGAAATCTTAAGCATCCACAGGAATGGCCAATGAGCCACTGGGTATCGACCCTACAAAACACTAGAATGTCTCTCACTTCTTTGGGCCAGCAGCAGAAAACTTCTGCAAAACCATCAAGTTCTGCTGTGGGATCAAGGCTCTTTAGGGATCTTCACCACATCTCCAAACAGAAGCAGGGGACAAAGATCCTGTTTAACTTCCAAATTGCGGCAATTCATCTTTATTTCATTCTTCATGGGAATAAATTGGATCATAGACTGGTGTGTAGCTGGCAAGATTTAGTTTAAAACTATATGAACTCATCACTTTTCAGTCTCTGCCTGACTTCCCCCAGAACATGCAGCAGATCACAGAGGGGTAGGGTTCAGACTTTTTCTGCAGGTGATATCATCCAACTGATGCAATGATAATTAGTGGGTTTGACCAAGTGGACCAGGAGTTGCTTTCATTCGTAACTGAACTGATGGCCAAATATGAAGCTCATAAGAGAAAATTCCCGCTTCATGCGGCATTGCTGGTGTCCCCTCTTGTCCTCCTCACAGACAAGGCATTGATGTCGCGCTGCATGGAGCAGCAGAATCTTTTGAAGGTGAGTTTCATTGTGATACAAATATATCAATTATGTTGAATCTATTACATAGGTGTCAAAGGCCCTTGGGAACTGCAAACCTGATGCCCTTCTCGTAGTTGAGTTAGGGTTGTGGAAGGCTCTACTTTCTGTGGCAACAGGGAAAACAGATTCTCTGTCTGCCATCACGGAGTTCCTTACAAATCTGAATTGGGAGGGTTTTGAAAAACTTTCTGCAAGGGATTTGAATTTCTTTGTGGCAGGTTAGCATTTCCATTAAATAATACATTCAAAAATCAACACCTCTCCAGATGATGTTGCTCCCTCTCAAGAGTTTAGCTTGCTGAGTCGTGCAAATGAGGGTGATGTGAATGAAGGATGGCTTCTGGCCAATTTGAGACCACGCTTGCTGCCTCAATCCTCCGCTCAGGATCCTCAACCACCACAGCCATCTGAAACAAATTCAGGTAAAGCACCCACATATATTGACCAAAATACCAACTGAAGTCTTGGTATCGAAAGATTCTGGGCCAGCACCTGCCAATAGTGAAGGGCCTGGGGCAAGGACTTTGGATGGAGAAATTTCTGAGGTTCCTTCTGAAGTCCCTTCAGCACCACCAAGTCCTCAGCAATCTCCCACATCGGATCAAGAGTCTTCTGCTGTTCCTCCAGCACCCACACCTCTGGGATCGCCTAGGGTTTCTCCAGCCACACATCCATCCCGTCCGGAGTCACCTATGGATTTGGACCCAGGTATAGATTTTCAATGTGTAAATATTGCCTAATTGACAGAATTATTCCTCCAGACACTGTGACAGAAGAGAGGGATACAACTGTCAGACCCATAGGTAACGAGACCTTTTCTTCAATGACTACAAACTGTAAAGTGATCTTTCTTTCAGGTTTCTCAAGCAGTGGGTATCTGGATGTACAAAAGCCTCTGAACAAGGGGAAGAAACGAGTTCCATCGGGTGATTAATTACCTGTTGTTGTATCTTCAAAAGTATTGATCAATGTACTTTCATAGGTCCCTCCTATGGTCGTTCTCCACCTAAGAAGAAGAGCAAACACAACAGAGGAAAAAGAGGTTTGAGGTCTCAAGCTATTGTTATTTTCATTGCTCATTTACTGCTCTGATTTGAATAGATCAAAACCGGATCACAGACCAGCCCAGTAGTTTTCAAAATATCAAGGCAATTGAATCTGGCTCATATTTTCATCCTATTGAAATTGAGCTTCTGATGGTTGGTCTACATCTTGATTATCATACTTGGTTTTGATTTCTTTTTAGTTTGAACGAGATATAACTTTGGAGCCCACCGACAAGCCAATTCGAGAGCGTGGCCAGGAAGTGGATTTGTTTGATCCTTTTGGAAATGTTGTTCGATGGACACCTGAATTCCATGTAAGTCTCTTCAACCCCATGTCATTGTTCTCTTTGTTGATTTCAGGTCAAGTTTCTTGAAGATCTTCAGGGATTCCAAAATTTTTATGAATTTGTTAAGCATTCCTACGTTGATGGCAGGCCAGCGCAGGTTTCCTCACCCCAGCAGTCTTTTATTGCCACCTTTTCCTACACGGAATACCTTGAGATGTCTGTGGAGAAGGTTCAAAGCATTTTGAGAGAAAAACACATCCTCATAACAGGAATTCCCACCCCATCCATGTCATTTGATTCAAAGGGTCTACAAACCCTCACCAATTTGGATGCCAAAATTGACATACAAGGTGAGTGAATGTGATTGTAATTCAAAGTGAATGGACCATTCAATAGCCAGTAGATCAGTCCATTGATTGCTCAGATGGTGACTTCTCAAGGCAGGTTTGCACTGGTACCCTTCGCCAACTTTTGGAAGCCAGTCGTTCTAAATCAGGTCCGATTCTTAACGCTCTGTCATTTCCTCTTCCTCTCAGTGGCCTATTGCCATCTACCATAAGCTCTGAGATCGAGGCTTGGAGACTTACCGAGAGGATGAAGTTTTGTCCAGTTGAAGTACATTTTCCTGTGGGAGAGATGAGATGGGGTTTGGCGTCCATACGTGGTGCAAGATCTTGGCTCCATCTTGACAGCGATGGACTGGGTACCTACATTGACGTTCAGTGTGGGGGTAGGTGGTGGATCACACTTAACTCAACCAAGGACACATTTGGTTCAATTGAGAATTTTTTGAATGGTTTTGACACAAATGGAGTTGACAAGGGCCATTGGGATTTGGATAGCATGAAGTCAGGTGAGCATGGAGACTGGACTGCAGAGGCAGTTTTTTTAACAAGGGGTACAAGATTGTAAGTCATTGTGGTTCAGCTCATTTCTTTGACTCAAATGTGGTTCAGGATCATGAGGCCCAATACTCCCCATGTTGTTTTTACAACTGACCACTCTGTTGCACATGGGGGTCATTTCTATGCCAGCAGCACACTGCAGGATACATTTTTTGGTATTGTCCACTGCTTTGTGGCTAACAACTTCATAACCAACTCTGAGCACATGACAACGCGTCGATTACTTTTGCGGATGTTGCAATACTACCACAAATGCTTTGTAGGTGGTGTTGATGGGGATGGTGAGTGTGGATATGATTGTTGACGATGTCTACTCACTTCATACATGCAGAGTACACCCCTGGTCATCTTCCTGACTTGCTGGATGTGGAATCAATGATTGATGTCCTAACGTTGTGTAATTTCTGCATTTTGGCCAATGTTTTGGACTTTCGCACGTACTATTTCCATGGCCTCAAGGCATCAGACAATCCCAGTCCTCGTGATTGGGATCAAAGAAATCAATGGGATCGGAACAGTATTTCCTGGGTGGATCGAGAGTACTACGTGTACGTTCGTGGACTTGCGCTGATTCTAATCGAGTGGATTAGCTGTCACTACGATGCCACATCATTGCAGTCCCAACTTCCAGTCCAGTCATTCGAGAAGAATTTTTGTGGGAAGTACTTGATGGATCAGGCCTGTGCAATTCTTTCTTACAAACAGAAAGCTCAGAATGAAGGCATTCTCACCATCCCCTACTGCAACTTCAATGATGTGGAGCGCCAAATCGACTATGTTTTCCATAGTGGCAATGAATCACTGTTTGGTGATTGGGAGAAGAAAAAGCCAGGATTCCACAATTTCACATCCCTGGCATGTTCCAAATCTTTCATAATTACCAAAAAGAATTTCCCCAAGGAGTTCAAAGGTAAGTTCAGATCTGAGTCTGTGCTACACATTTCTTAACTATATTACAGCTATGGATCCAGGGATTGGTTCAAATCTGGGCGATAAGAAGTTCAGGGAAGGTTTTGCCAATGGTTTCAAATCCTCTAAGCCCCACACCCAGCCAGCACAGATGGAGGTTGACTCATCAAGTTCATCCTCTAGCTCATCCCCACATAGTTCATCTTTTTCTGATGATTCTGAATAGGTTGAGGGTATTAAATGTATCTGCAGGTTATTCTTAATGTCATCCTGGGTTTTTCAGATTTTTTCATGATCTCAATGAGTGTGCCAGAATGCCTGTATGGTTCTGCCTTCTAAACTGAAGGGTTGTCTAATATCTGTATCCGATCAACAATCAGCAATATTAATGGTCAGTTAATTAATCTCTCCGGTCCGGGGTCCCTTGTTCGAGGCACAGGCCGGTTTGTCCAAATGTTGTTACACAGCGACGAAATGGCGACCTGGGTGTGTAGAGGTAAGTTATTGATTCGACCAATTCGACTATATTCGACCAATTCGACTATATTCGACCAATTCGACTATATTCGACCAATTCGACCAATTCGACTATATTCGACCAATTCGACGACATTCGACCAATTCGACCAATTCGACGACATTCGACCAATTCGACCAATTCGACGACATTCGACCAATTTGACTATATTCGACCAATTCGACTATATTCGACCAATTCGACTACATTCGACCAATTCGACCAATTCGACTATATTCGACCAATTCGACGACATTCGACCAATTTGACTATATTCGACCAATTCGACTATATTCGACCAATTCGACGACATTCGACCAATTCGACGACATTCGACCAATTCGACTATATTCGACCAATTCGACTACATTCGACCAATTCGACCAATTCGACTCAGCGTTGTCATGACCCCGACCCATCGTCAAGTGACCTGACGTTGATTGACCATGATCGGTCAAGGTTTGTGATAGTACGTGAGAAATTTCCATATTGGGGGCATCCTAGTACAAAGCCAAAAAATAATGTGGTAGTTACATTTAAACTGGTATTGTTAGGGTCTCAGGAAGTTCGTCAATACTCTCCTCATCTAAGCTCAATAACTTGTAAGCCTCCATCTCCTTTTCCAGGTTCTGAATACCTCCTTTCCAGAATGTGTTCACTCCTTCATCAGAAGGCAGATCTGATTCAGCAGGATACTTGAAAAGAATTCTGAGGGGAATAGCGACCTTCACTGGACCAGAAGAAGCTAAGTGAGTTGCCGGATTAAGAGGGGGAATATTGATTGTCAAAACAGGCCTGGGAGGAGGCTCATCTTTGTCAATGTCCCCTACATCCTTATCACCATTTGCGGAAGCTGCACCTGCAATAAGGTGATCAGATAATTGGTCGAAATCGAGCGGATCTTCAATATCGTCAAGAGTATCACCCGCCGACTCAACACCCTCAGAGGTGAAGCTCCGTTTGCCTTGTGAGCGAAGCAAGCCAGCTTCTGCATGCATTCGCTTGATGTCCATTCCAACTATTGTTGCCTTCCGGACCTTCTCGATACCTAGTCTACTACGGATACCCGTATGAACGAGCCCCATATGGCTGAAAGCACGTTCGCAGCCAGCTGAGTTTGCGACAACACTCAAGACATGTACAGCCAATTTAGTGAGACGGTTGCGGCCGGTTTCTTCACCAGTATCAACTCCTTCCCAAATGTCCACAGGATTCACTTCCTGTTCCTTTTGGTGGGTTAGATTATGGCCATAAACTTGTGAAATAACTTACATTCTGTTCGGCCATTTTTTTCCAGTCCATCAGAGCCATGGCCTCTGGAGCAAATTCCTCACGCTTATTATAGTAATCCATAAACGCAGCTTGGAAATCTGCATCTGCCTCCACTTTAAACACACGAAATTGTAGGTGCTTGAGCATATTGCATAGCCCGATTGGCGTCAAAGCTATGTCTCGGCCAAAGAAATCCCCACGAAGAAAGGGATTGAGGAGAACGGCAGCAATAAAGGGCGCTTGATCAGCCGCAGCCCAGCGCTTCTCAAGGCTAGCCAGAATTTTATTGCGTACATCAGCGTCTTCTATCTGATTGAGGTTGGAGTAAATGCGGTAGAGATTTCCGAGTGTTGTTAGGACGTGATAGAGCCGTGTATTGGATGCCTGAGTAATGTTTGCAGCGATTGCAAGTGGTTCCAAATGACTACATGTTCTTCACACAAATCAGCACTATAATCAGATCTGAATTCGAGAATGCTTACTTCTTGACACGGTACCAGAACTGCGGATCATTGATTATCTCTTGGACCACTATAGCCTTTGCTTGGTCAGCGCTCGCAACCATGATTTCACTGTGTTTGAGCCATGCGACTTTCAGGGGTTTTTCAACAGTGAGAAGCCGTCGGAGTGAAAGATAGTGAGCAGTCCAGCGAGTGATCACAGGGAGGACCAGAACCAAAAATTTCTGGTACATGTATATTTGCTCCTGACGAAATAATCCCAATGCACGACTGTGATTATTCATCCACTTGATGATCCCCAGAGCCTTTGGAACACAATCTTGGAATGGAAGCTTGAGAGAAAGGTAGTCACCGACGACAAGATTGATTTGATGTGCCCAGCAAAGAACAATGATAAGCCATGGCATTAGCTCACGCAGTAAGCGCCGCATTTTACGTGCATCACCACCATCATCAGAACAAGCAGCGATGCCTTTATGGCCATATGTCTCTTGGCTCCATCTAATGTCTTCGACAACAAGCCGCAGGAGTTCTTCGCCAGTCTTCGGTCGTGTAGAAACGTCGTGAGTTCGCATTAAATAGGGCTATTTCAATTATATGTATCAATGAGTAAGACGTTAAAGTCAAGCACTTACCTCAAAATCTACGCTGACCATCGTGGCAACAATTGCCTGCTTTGCTTTGTTCTTCCATCCATCTGTCTGAAAAGTTGCCTTCCGCTCCTTCAGCTTTAATTTCAATTTCTCCTCAATCTTTCCTGCTTCTCGATCAAGTATGGGACCCGATAATGTTCGGCGATCAGGCACAATTGCCCCTGGGATCCACTTGTCGACAAATAGGCGCAGCTGCGGATTGTGCGCAGTGTTCCACGATGACCGAGTTGCAATGAGAAGTTTACAGAAATCCTCTCCGAACTCTTGTTGGAGGGGTGGATCCCATAATTTTGCAACCGGGCCCGATGATCCTGACCCATCTAGGTTTGCGAGGCTTGATATTCTCGGGCGTTTTGGTGGTCGGTCGAAAGTTAATAAAGGGGCAGATAATAGAAGGGGACTGGGAGCAGGAGATGGCGTTGCTGAGGCCACAGTTGGATAAGGAACGTGATCTGATCCAGGGAATGTGATAGCGGGAAGGGGCATACTGAATGAACGTCCCAGAACGGGAGGATTTTCTCTGGTACGGTTTTTCTTCCCCAAAATCTCTTCCACAGCGCGAGCTTTGACGTCTGGGGTAACGAACACACATTTGCTCAGGTGTGGTACCATCGACTGGCCCGGTTTTCCAGAGATTGGTGGCGAATTGATGCGCACTGCATAAGATTTAGAACAGTCCCCATTACAGGTACAAAAGTTTGAAATGTCACCTTGGGCTTCCCGATCTGCGTCTGTGCGGTCACCACTGGTGCCGCTGGTTGCTGTACCAACAACATTAAACTGCCGGAGCAGATCCTTGTGATGATTGAGGCATCCGATGCACCACGCATTCTTGTAAGAGTTGTTGCTACGAAAAAGAAGGCCATCAGTAAAAAAATACCCCCAAGCCCAGTGTTTCGACATGAGAAAGCAAGTGAGGGAGCAAACGAACCTGTTCAATTGGCCATATACTTCAGTACACGATGTTGCAATGCAGTTTGTGAAGGGCAAACATGAGATAGCTGAGCGAGGGACGACACAAAGTCAGGGACGAGCCGGACGACGCAAAGTCAATCCATCGGAACGACGCAAAGTCAAATTCCTTGGGACGACGCAAAGTCAATCCCGATTGAGCGACGCTGAGTCTACTCAAGCCAGCCAAAGGAGAGGAGTGAGCGCGAGATGCAGTCGTTTATCAGTATGCTGTGTGTGGGAATGCATCTGACCCGGGTCTGACCCCTGGGAAAGTCAAGTAACCCGACGCGACCTTTCTGACGTGACGATCTGACCCCGGGGTCAGGCTGACTTGTACAACGCTGGACAATGGCATCTTCGTCTGCAGCCAGCACATGTTTCCGTGGACGACCCTTTCGCCGCTTTGGGCCGAGTACGATGGCATTTGGACGCGGCAGTCGACCACGCTTGCGGTGAGGAAGAGGTGGTGGTGTTGGCTCGGGATGAAGGTAGGAGTATCCAGGAATCGCCCACACAATTGAGTCAGTGCGGCTTGCGGTGACAGCCAAATACGTTACCAGTGCCGGGTGGCCCGACCGGCCCGCACTATTGTGTCAATATTGTCCACAGGGTAAGTCCGGACCGTGCTGCTCGCCCGCGAGGTACTCGGATAGTCCGGGCCATTTAGAGTTACAAATGTCACAAATATGAATCACGCATGTGACATAGAACAAACAAGCAAGCAAATGTGAAGTGTATTCCCAGTTTTTTTTCTCGTACTTGTGCCTGAACGAATAAGGTTGCCGAAGCAAATTAGGATGGAAACCGCCAAGAACATGCCACGCGGGATCCTTCCTAATTTACTCCTGACGATGTAGAATATAATTCAACATACGTAGGCATTGTTTTAGTAGCAGATAGTCATGAAAATCGAACGAGCAGACGGCCTACCAAATGAGGGGGTTCGCTTCGGCAACAGGGCCGGGCAACTTGTTGTCACCGCACGTACGCACCGCCGAAACCTATACAATCTATAGGGATTAAGCTAAAATCAAAATTGTGTATTTAACATCCCCAATTCCGCACTAAGCATTGTAAGGCCACCAGAGCTTCGGGAGCCTCTTCTGTGTCTGTAATGCCTAGAGCTAAACTTCTTGATTTGGACAAGCCATACGAATGATTAACACCGCCTGTCTCTAGCAACCAGTAGTGTCACACATTATACGTGGCTCCAAGAGGAAATCTTGACACATGCTACCACATTGCCAGAGCCATTATCAATCCTGGCGTCTGGACACCTAATCAACTTGAAAAGAAATCATTGGATTATAAATCGCTAATCATTTTTCTCATGAGGAACAATAAAATTTCTTCCGAAGCCACATAAATATGCGGTGAAGGAGGGACGAAGAATACTACGCGGATACAGTATGAAAAATTGCCGCTAATATTCAGAAACTTTCCACGAACATAGGCAGAATACAATAAAATACGCGGCGCCCAGAATAAGGTGTTGATATGTGATAACACACTGGCCAGAAAAGAAGCTGCGTGTCAGCTAGGTTTGTTGGCTACGATGGTGAAATGATTTTTGTACACCTCGGATGCACAGGCGGTGCGTAAGTGCGGTGACGCATTTGAGACTAGAAACGAGGTGGAACTCAAGGCCACAATGCACTGTCGCGAGTTAGATCAGCATGCCGACCGAATCGTTTACCCCCACATATAAAAGATGATTTGACTTATCCCTCTTGTCTTCATGCAGGGGTGAAGGCATACGTAGAAGCTCTGATATACACTTCAATACAATCCTTTTGTCTATAATTACAAAATAATTGTCTTACTTGCTCATTTCGCTACTTCGCTTACCTCACTTCGCTACTTCGCTTACCTCACTTCGCTACTTCGCTTACCTCACTTCGCTACTTCGCTACCTCACTTCGCTACTTCGTATTTCTGAAAGATCTTTAACATATATTATGTGGTTCCTCTGTTAAAATTTCAAGTAATCTGAACTTCAACTTTCCACAACATTTTAAATATTTGATAACCAATTGGAAACAAATTTTTGGACTTAACACAATTATTTGATCGCACGTGGTTATGATGTAATTATCCGATTATAATCTTGATAAAAGGATTGCATTGAAGTGTACTGACAACTACTATGGAAACCGGCAGGTTTTTACATCAGAGCTTCTACATATGCCTTCACCCCTGCATGAAGACAAGGAGGATAAGTCAAATCATCTTTGATAAGTGAGGGTATCACCTTTCGATGCGATCGGCATGCTAATCTAACTCTTTAGATCGGGGGCCAGCAAAGAAAAGAGCCACGAGAAAGACCACAATTGCAAAGGCGAAAGCTGTGGCGAGGGTTTGCACCGAGCTGTAACCCCAGAGGAGATGGTCCGCTTCGCGCGTCATCTTTTGGAAGCCAATATATCTATGAAAAATGTGCCAGAAAGGATCAGTAAATCGTTTACGACTGCTGTCCCACAAGTCTACGTTTTACCTCCAGGGAGTACGGCCTTTGAAAATGTGAATGGAAGGGAGACTCCAATGGACTTCTCCATGGACAGCCGAATCCCCTTGACAAGGAGCATCTTGCAAGACGTCCCTATATCCCCCGTTCCTGGTGCAAGGGGTTATCCAGACGTGACGTTCGTTTTGCGAAAACATTATGCACCGCTTACGCCTGCCCCTTCTGCCCCTGGTCCTTCTGTCCCTGGTCCTTCTGTCCCTGGTCCTTCTGTCCCTGGTCCTTCTGCCCCTGGTCTTTCTGCCCCCGGTCCGTCTACCCTTGATCCCTTGACCCCCTCCGTCGCCCTTGGTCCTCCGGTGCATTCCCCTCCTTCAGCCCTACCCCCACCCAATGGTCCTGCTTTGCAATCTATTTACCACGCTGTGGTGGCAGCATTGAAAGCAGCCCCTATGCAATCAAGCCACCCTGCGCCGGTTCCGGGACCCTCAAGAATTACTTACGACCAGCTATTAGCCGACGCCTTATCCCAAGCGTCTCTTGATCCCGAGAGGGGTGAAGACATCGAAGACCCTGTCAAAGCTTTGAGTCGTTTATCCCGGCCGTTGCGTATTGAATCGAAGCTGGATGAGTTCCTTAGGGTGCCCGTTGAGTTTACACCCGTCATTACCAATCCCTTCCCTCGTCTCCATCCAAAACCCTTTGAAAATCCTATTCCCTTCAAAGAGGATAGGCCTCTTCGGGTGCTTGCCGTTGACCTGCCAAGCCATAGGATTGCTTTTTGGAAGGGCGCGTTCCCTACCTGGTCTGTAGAGGTACAGCTACCGCAAGAGGATTGCGACTGGGTCAGTAAATACTGGCCCTCCGGTATAAAGATAGTAAAATCCTTGGAAGAGGGCCAATACGTATGCCAAGCATGGTGTTGGGTAAGATTCCATTGCGTTTTTGTCCTTGTCTATAACGATCGCTTTACAGTTACCGGTCGTTTTGGAATTAAAGAGTAGGCTCAAGTGCGATGTGCGTTTAATGGTCTTTGAAGATTTCCTCAATGCGATGGGGTGTCGGGAAGGTTTGAATTGGGATATTGCGAGGAATATGGATCTTATTTTTGGCGGATTCAATTTTGCGGGGGACTTTTTGTAAATCTTATAACTATCTTTTCTTTGATGGTCAATTATTGAATTCTTCTGGGCAGAAATCCAACTATAGAGGGTTCAGCCAAAGCCGATACCGCCACCACCTACCTTAAGACCTGTAATCTCCTCAAAAAAAGACATAAGGTCGCTTTTTGGCCCGACCCAGACGACTCATTAATTACGGACCAAAAGGCTCTGATGTACCGCGATATCATTTTTGCGTCAGTCGCCCACGGTCATGCAGTCCCAGAAATCTTGGCCGTACCCAATGCAAATGTCCCGGCTATTGCCAAGTTGATCGAACAGGGAAAAATTCAAGCCGTACTGAAAAGGTCTTTCAGTTATGGAACTGATCACGTTTTTTGGCCGGGGAGGAAAGGTTTTCAAAAGATCTGGAGCATGGAGAGGCACTGGAAGAATTCCGGCATCTTTGGGTCGCCTCAGTGGTTGGTTCAGCCCTATTTACCTCTTATGCGGGCCTTGGGTGAGCTTAGGGCTTTCCTGACGAACGGGGTTCTTTTTTATGTCTTGTGGTCTGACATAAAAAACGGAATGTACTTCTACTCGCACGTAACAGAATTTCGACCATTGCACTTGTTCAGGTAAGTCAGTTGTCGCATTATTGGAACTTCTTTACTATTTAGTCGTCAGTTGGGACGATGAAAGACCCAACGACATTAAGGTCATGGGAGGATTCAATGCATCGGTGGGCGAAGAACCCTACGTCAGTCCGGCAGATCTCGACAACGACCTCCACAATTTTGTTTTAAATGTTGCAGCTTCCCTTATCACACAGGAGGAGTCGCGTGGCATCAAGATTTCAGGGCTGAAGGTTTTCGCTCGGCTGGACATTGCGGTATACAGGAGGGTGGACGACAGTAAATTGACCTACATGGTAAACGAGGTAACTAGGGGCCACGCTGCGTCTTTGTTTATCCCCGAAGGCATTCCTCGTGCCTCGGAGAGATTCATAGAAGCAATGGCCGACACTCTAATCTCCTACACCCAGCTCACGAAAGGACGTTGAATTATCTGACATAATCTATCATTCATTTACTGGTTCTAAGTACTGATCCATTGATCTGCGGATCAGGAGCAAATCAGTCGTTGTAATTGAAATTGAAGGCGACAGTGCCTCAGCAAAATTTTGGTATACCAAGCCCTTCCAGAATCTTGGCTGGTAAAGTGACTTGTTCCATGGAAGGGAACTGGATGAACAGTCCCGATTATATGAGTTCTGCAGCCGCAATCCTACATTCTCAGTAATGTCCTCCGTTTTGTTCCACACTTCTATTCAAATATCCCCTCAGAAATTTGCGCAAGAGATTTTAAACCTCTCTCAGCGTGTTGGAGGGCGGAATTCCTCAACCGAGGAAGAATGGGTAGACGCATGTATCCCTTCTGGCTATCAAGATCTCCAGGAACTCCCTGAACTTCTGGGATTATGGTTCTTGGGAGTCATGAGAGCATTGCTTCTCCCATTCTAAAAACAATGTAGTCCAATCCTGAGAAATATATTGAACCGTCGATTTCGTGCAGATAACAGCTTTGCGATTTGAACCCAATCAATCGCCTTCTCAACTAATCGCACGAGTTCGATGGCGTACCCCTGGTCTCCCCGGATCGACTATCCGTTCTCCTGCTATTCTCGTCGATGTTGCTCGTTAGCGTTGATCTCTTCATCTCCTATTCCATAAAGGTTGGCAGTAGACGCGCGTGATGAAAATAGGCAAATTTTGGACTTGTCGGAAATTGGAAAATTTTGGACATGTCGAAAATTTCGCATCCAGTTGGACTGGAACACTTGCACATCTGTTAGTATCTATGGTTGCTCTGTGTAACAATGCAATTTCATATATATATTTGTCTGCCTGAGTAACTCAACAAGAATCAAGAATCTTTATTCAATGAAAATGGCCCAACACAGAGAAGCACCATTCCTTGCTCTATCTCTGGTGGTGGCGAGGGTTGATAGGAGGCAATGGTGTGGGTGGGGAGAGAAAGTTCGAGGAACAAACATTTGTTGATGGAGAATGTGTGGATACCAGTCTACACTCTGAGCTAATCAATCAATAAATTTCTGCGTAAGGGAACCACTCACCAATGGACTCTAAATTCTGCTGAAGCCTGTCATACTAAATCACCCCAAATATCAACCAAGTCTTGGTAGTTGAGATAAGTACACACGAATATTGCTCATTAAGTAAACTTACATTTCACTTCTCGCTTCTCACCCACTGATATCAAAATCTCCATCCTCCGCATAATCTCTTCTGTAACTCCATGTATTTTAGCATACGCAGTGACGGACTCATGGGGTAATTCTGTCTGGTGTTCAATGCCAAAAAGCACGTCTGTGATGAAGTAGACGCGTGCCAGGGCCCTTTTCTCGTCAGAAATGACTCCACCAAGTGGAATTCGACCGCCTCTCGCCCTCTTGTTCCAGATAGACATGCCTGATGATGGACAAAAATTTGTAACGCGTGACTCATCAAAAAATTTCGATTGTGACCAGCTGAATTCAGACTCCGCTACGCAGCGGAAGTTGAACTTGGTGAAATTGAACGTTGGCCCTACTGTTTGCGGATTTTGGATATATAATGATCCTCTCCTGTTGACCACTCAGAAATTATGAAAAGTTGCTGGGGGCATAAATTTTCGTTGGAAAATGTAAAAAGTTGGTAAAACGTTCCAGGATATTTGGAGAATTGAGCCCAGCGGATGCTTTCCGAAAGTGCAGAGTCTTCTGTTTGTGGCAAACATCGGCAGATCGGCATCGAGCCCAACAAGTCTTCTTGCAAAGGGTGATGAATTAATAACTATTTACCAGTAGGCTACACTATTAGAATGGTACTGTAATTGGTAATATGTGTAATGATGATGATTGGTATGAAACTCTAAAATGTCTAAGGGGCCGGAAAATATTATAAGAGGTGTGAATGCTCATGGTATGGAGGGTGGCGATGAATAGGAGCAAATGGAGTATAGTTCTGAGGGGGGGTAATAGCCTAGGTGATAACGTTGAGGGGATTGGGGCAATGTCCTGGAAGTTCCACGGGTTGCAAAGATGGAAGGGGTGGATTCTCGAGAAGCAGCGGAATGGATGGAGGAGGGGCATTTTCAGAAGGAGAGGATTGGGGACGGAGGCCTGAGGCCGTGCGACCACAAATGTTCTAGGCGGAAGGCCTCCTTAATGGCCGCAGCAAAGTCAAACCCACTGTCTACAGCTACATGGCCGAGCTTGAGGCCAGAATCTTTCAGCCCTGGTAAGGGTCGCACAATGGAGCGCAGGTTGTCCGCGGCGCCGTTCCAAAGCAGTGGTGGCAGGCTAGTACCCTGGATTCCCCATGCCTGGGTATATCCAAGGACGCCGAGCACCTCTGTTTGAATGCCCCAAGGAGGAGACGGTGGGGAATTCGCACAGAACGACCCACTCAGACCACAGCGTGCTGAAATGCCCGGTAGCTGTACTGCCCATATTTCTTGGTCCTAAATGAGTCAAGCGGTAGCGACCGCCATGTATTAGTCGCCAGGCCAGCTAACATGAAACAATAAAAAGCACTGGGACCGCAGTAGTATGAAACACAAGCGCAGTGAATCAGAATCTAGTCCATGTGTATCGTGCATATATCCGCAATTCCATAGAACAAAAGGATATGAAGGAAATAAGCCAATTGTTCTCTTGGGAGTAGTAAGTAGATCGGATGGACATGCGGATACACTTGAAAAGGAGCGACTGGAGCTTGATGTCTCATATTTGTGTGTATGTGAGCAGTCAAAAGAGGACAAAAAGCGAAATAGCTCCCTGATGGATACAGTGCGCCAGGAAGCACGTAAAATATGTGCAAAGTAGCAGGAAGCTAGGGTTAATGACTTGGCACAAGTTGTTGATGAAACCGCTTTTCGGGTGTGCAACCTCGTTATTTTGATATATATGCAAAGCTTATTAGTTTTCCAAAGAACTTTGTAAATTCCCTGAAGGGATACGAATCCATTCTCTTCAACCCATCGAGTCCGAATGAACTTATTTGCAAGGTTCAAAGCGGCCTGGGGATAGGAATGAGTGAAGAAGTGGTACCCTGGCAACGACGAACCAACATCAATTCAACTGATTGCTCAAGAGTTTGCTCCATAATTGGTGCTTATCGCCTTTTAGATGTAGTAGCAATGCTAGATGGTGCACACCCAGCTTCAAGTATTGAACACTGCTTTTACCGCATCCCGAGTTCAAGTTTCCGTGTAAGTGCCTCTATTCATACCTCATCCTGTCTGAAACGCTTGCAGGGGATGGACAAACTGGAGAATTGGCCAAAGGTATTAGATCAATTTTGTACAACGATTGACAAATCGAAGAAGACGACTCAGTTCACGTTGAACCCTACTCAAGATCGATGTGGTCCCTTTCGCTTGCTGCGCCTGATCGCTCGGAACAACACAACCAAAAACTACACGGCCATTGAAGCAAACTTCCTTTATGCTGCAATGCATATCGCGTGTATGAAGGAGCTTCGGTTTCAAAATGAGTTATGCCCAGATCTGCCTGACAATTTGGACAGCTTGCTTCGTGGGTAAGTCGTGTAATCTATCAGTTTCTGTGTCTGAGCCTACTTTTCTGCAGACAGCCTCTTTCTTCTGGAGAACAGGAAGATATCAATGATCTACGGTCACTCTTTGCGGAACTCACCACATCACAAAGACCCACAGATGGGGTGTCGTTCATGCGTGCACCACTGCATCTGGCATTGCTAATCTCACCGATCTATCTCCTCCTCCCCATGCAACTCTTCAAGAAGTCATATAATCGGCACGTCATGCTGAGCATCAGCACATGCCTTGGCAATTCAAAGCCTCAGCTCCTCTTAGATGTTGAGAAAGAAATTTGGAAGACACTCTTTTCCCTCGCATCAGGCACAATTGATCCCTTCGATCTTCTCCGCCAACTGTCCGATACGCTGCCTTGGAACGACATTCATGCCGCTTCGTCCACAGATTCTCAGTGGTTCAACCTCTCCTTGGCATCTTCTGCGCGTATAGAACCCCTCGACCTTTCTGCAACTTTACCTGACATATCCCAGGCATCCCCTTTCGAAAGCTCGCTTGCTTCGGCCATTAACCATGCAGCAGATTCTTCCCTGCCGTCCTCTTCAGGCGGAACTGTGGCACCCTCGGATATGTGGGGCCAATCAAACTCAAATGCCGACGATGGTCACAGCGGATCAGATGAACAACAAGGAGAGCCACAAGATCATACTGATCCTACACTTGTCAATGATGATATAATGGCCAATTCAATGGATGCAGATGGTGGTCTCAGTGGATTGGATGAACGACAAGGAGAGCCACAAGATCTTACTGGTCCTGCACTTGTCAAATCTGAAAAGGCTGCCACTCCTTCTCCTGCTAAACGGCCACGAAAGCGCCCTCGCATTCTAACTACTCCGGAGAGTGATGATGGAGCTGATTTGCCATCTGAATCTAAAGAAGGGACACGTACAAATCCCATTGACGTGGATTTGCACTTCTCCATGTGGGAGCCTACTACGGTCAACGATTTTGTAAGCATATTTTATTGGTCTTTCAATTGGATCTCATTATTTGCCAGGTAGAGGAACAAGTGACAGACTTTCAGAAGAGCGACACAGTTTTCAGGTTCAAGTTTGACACGGAAGTGCGAGCTTTCGATGCAGATGGAGGCGAGCACCGATTTACCCCAGAATGTCACGTAAGCTATTCTGTGTGCTATAAGTCCTCTCCAATTAACCAGGAGTTTCAGTTTGAAGGTCGTGTTACTCAACTTAAAACGTTCTTTGATCGTCTTGAAGCAGGCCATGTTGATGGCAAACCGCTACACATCGCAAATCCTGAAAAATCCAGTTTCGACATCATTTCCTTTGTGGAGTTCCAAGGCCTGTCAACACCTCAGATTCAAGGTCGCCTTCGCCACAAAAATGTTGTCATTACCGGCTGTCCGCATCCTAATATCAACTTCGATGAAGTTGGTCTACGAGCACTGAGTCCATTGAGTCGCAAGATCTCAATTCAAGGTACAAATTCAACTTCCAGCATTAATAGGCATATCACTCACACAATGTATGTAGACCACTCTACTCGTGGCACCGGCGGTTTGATACCTGTCATTGTCACTGGTCATATGCAAGATCTTCTGGAAAATGCCACCCCACACGGCAAAATCCTCAATGGTTTGGATTTCCCTATGTGGAAAGACACGCAGTGGGATCGCAGTCCCTATGCCACCGACATGGTGGCTTGGGACTATCTTCATGGTAACCCACACTGTGGTACTGCCACTGCGCCATATCCAACCGGACATGTGCGATGGGGATTAGCAGGAACAGCCCACGCCGTCTCTATGTTTCATATTGACAGTGATGGCTTCGCAACCTTCGTGCAGGTCATGCATGGAAAGAAACTTTGGGCTGTATATCGTCCATCCCCTACTCTTCCCCTCTCTGACGCCAATGTTTTTCTCCTCTCGGACTTCTTCCTACTCGATAGAGTCCCTCCAACCGCGCAATTCGGTATGGAAGCAGTGGTCTTGAGACCAGGGGATTTACTGTAAGTCTTTTTTCTTTTCATTTAATATCTTCTTATCTTTGCAAAGGTTGATGCAACCTGGGTTACCCCACTTTGTTTATGGTCTCGAGAATGCCATAACACATGGCGGTCACTTTTATTGCGCCTCTCTAATCCAAGCAACCTTGCAAAGCTTGATACACTCCTTCGTTCTCAGCGACTTCATCTCGAACACATTTCATCATCCTTCTCGTCAGTTATTGCGACGCCTTGTTGTTTTTGGGGGCTTGCACTGCTAGAGGATCGCCTGACACCACAGGGTAAGTTGGCAACTATTCTTTATTGCATTTGCTGAAACGTTTTTCAGATGATGAATACTTCCACTTGCCTAATGTTCGAACTGTTGATGGTCTTCTTGACCTGATTTCTGGCTGCACTCTCGCAATACTCGGTAACGTGCTTGACTTCAGAACCTACTGTGCACCCAACCAAGCTGAGCAGCACCCGACAACGAAAGAACAACAACATTTATGGAAGAAGTACGATCGAAACAACATTTCAGGGGACGAGCACATGGCCATGTGCCACGCACGTGGCATTGCGCTGCACTTGTTTCGCTGGATTCGAATGTGGTGTATTGTCAAGACCCCGGATGACGAAATCCTTGAAGATTTGCCTTCAAAGCATATGGTGGAAATCCTGGATGCACTTTTATCTTACAAATCTAAAGCCGACCTGTGGAAGCTCAAAGGGGCACCCCATTGTGGTCTCTGGATGTTGAAGGCTCAGATTCTGAATGTGGTGAAATGTGACAGTTCAGTTGAGAAGCTCTGGACCCAAAGGAAGGGTAAACCATCAGACAGCCTGAGAATGACTTTGGAGGAAGGTACCACAGTTCACTGGAAGGATGATGCTCCCAGAGTGACAATCCATCAAAGTAAGTTGTCTTTTTACCTTGATTTGTGTAAAACTCAGTATCCTCAGCAAATATCTACAAGCAAGCTGGCATCACCGAATTCGATTGCAAGTTTCTCGATGGAGAACAGCACAGATCACAACTGGAGGTCCAGGCTATTTCGACGTAACCATGTTTAATATTCAATATTGTCATAATATCACTGCTTTCCTTGTGACCGTGAGAATAAGTGTTGAACAGTTTCTTTCAGATCCACCATCTACCTCTACATAATTGTACCTCGATTGTACCATATCCTATTTATTCTCATCACTTGTAAAACCACTATGCAATCGGCTGTACAAAAGCGATCATCCAAGACAGGTCACATCGAATTCCCAGTTGTTCGTGTGTCTGGGAGATACCGAGTAGGGAAACTCCTGGGTTCGGGCACATTTGGTAAGTGTAGCTGAAAGATCTTGCCTGTTTTGTTGACTGATCCCATGATAGGCAGTGTATACCTTGGCAAGGACATTAGGACAGGAAGGGAGGTCGCATTGAAAGTTGAGCGCCATCAAGGATCCGACTCCGACCTTTTTCATGAATTCAAGATTTACAAAGATATCAACGGTTGTCCAGAGCCTATTGGTATGGAACTGAGGGACCATACAATGTGATGGTCATGAACCGCTTCGAACTATCACTTGATGAGATGGTTAGCCAAGGTCCACTGGACCTTCTTACAGTGGTATCATTTGCTGATCAAATGGTGAGTCAATACCCGAAGATTCATGAAACTTGGTTTAAAACATCTGATTAGCTACGGACCCTGGAATGCCTTCATGCTCGTGATTATATCCATCGTGACATCAAGCCAGATAACTTCATGATTGGATTCGACAGTGGGATATATCTCATTGACTTCGGACTGGCTCAATACTTCCGCAATCCCACGTCCCACGTCCATATTCCTCGGACCAGAGGCCACAATCTCGTAGGAACCATTCGCTATACTTCCATCAACTCACACCTGGGAATTCAACAATCACGACGGGATGACCTAGAGTCCTTGGCCTATACCCTTGTATATCTTCTTTGTGGCAAACTTCCATGGCAAGGCATCCCATCAGTCCAAAACAATCGTGGTCATGTGGTTCTCTGCCAAAAGCAAGAAATCTCGAAAAAGCCTTGTAACACCATCCCAACGGCTCTCACAACCTTCCTCCAATATACCCAGTCCCTTGCCTTTGAAGAAGAGCCAGATTATGTTCATCTCCATGGCCTGATTCACAAACTGCCCACATGAGATGAGCTATAATGGCACGGAAGGCTTGAAATCCAGGTCGCCTGCAGGAGCTCGAACTACGAATCTATCAGGAGTCAGGTTCTTTAGTGGGGTGGAAGATTTCTAATTCCGTGACATCAGTTTTGCACCCAGGACGCTTCACCTTCAGTCATGGGGACATTTTTGATCAACTTCTATTGCTCTTTTCATTGGCAAACAGTATTTATGTGTAGTTACTTTCATGAGCTATTTTTGGTGCTATGGGAAGGCTCCAGCCGGTAAGCCAGCTGAGACCATATTTAGCCTTGCGGAAGAAGCCGCGCCAAGCCCAATGACTTGGGCCCTAGGGTGGCTCGGCTCAAACATGACTAAGCGGTGATTGGCTTTCGGCTCAAGTTCGGCTTGGGCCGAAGCTGGCGAAACATGGTGCGAAGAGGGTTGTAAAATCGAAGAATTCTTAAATTGGAGGAGATGGCTTTTGAGGGGAATTTGAATGTGGTGGTTGAAATCCCCGCCATCCGGTTTTTGGAAGATTTTTTTATATAAATAATCACATAAATAATTTTCATTATGTAGAACGACAAGGATTCTAGAAATGAATACACATTCTATACACCCTCTAACTGTCCATTTCCATCTCTATTGCCACTGTATTCATCGGATCTCCAATCTACGCAAACTTGTTTTGAATCTGAAACTGAGAGGATACAAAGTGACTTACAGTCAGGTGTCAGATGGATGAGGCTGAGCCCCTCCAATGATACTTCCCCAGGCCAATTTGGTGGCATTTCATTGGTGCTTGGGATGAACTCTTTCCAATTTTTCATGCCTTAGCTTTTTTTAGCAAACCATATAGGTCATTTAATAAACTCATACTTTGTTCTGACACCCACTGTATGCCAGGATCCTCTCTCCATGCCAGTCCCAATGCCTTCTCCTTATAATTAAGATCCTCAGTTTCTTGATCCTCTGCGGGTTCATCTACTTTTTCCTTCCCTTTCTTCGATTTTTCAAGTCTTGATTGGTTTGACTCTTCTGTCTTCCTACGCTTCCCCTTCGATTGTATATGTAGAACATCTGAAAATAATCTATATTAGTTCTAATTTTAACATTAGTAGAGTCAATACATCATACCGCTGCGGATTTCCTTTGCCTTTTTGTCATCCTCATCATTTGATAACTTCCGACGTCTATCTACAAACCCAATGGTAAGTGTTAAACCGCTGCCCATGAATATAAAAAAGACTTACATTTGGGTCCATCCATGAATTGTATAGTTAAGTTAAATCCAAATCGACATATCGTTTCTCAACAATGAGAAAGTTACGTAAAAGGTTCACACCCCGTAGCACATAAACGGGGAGGAGAGCTTTTGGTCGTGTCGCTTGATACACGGTCGGGAAATCCAGGATCATACATTGGGGGGACCTGTACGTTTCAGCTGACGCCTATCCGCTACGATGGCAGAAACCTCAGATTTCATATTTCCAAATCCGTCGTTGCTGCGTTATTCAAAGGATTCATGCCAGACGTGTTACGTACTACACTGCCTTTTCCAGATTGTGTACAAGGCTTGCTACACGTGGACATGGGCCCCAGCTGCTCATTTCCAGATGGATTATTTGACGGTGGAGCAATGCTCATACCTCAACTTCAGGCGAAATTTCTGTGAGGGAATGCCACAAATTGACCAATTTGCTATTTATCTAGCTGTGAACAGGGAATCATCTGCCTCCCTTACTCTGGGATGTATGATTTCACAAAGTAGCCCAATGGAGGCCCAAAGTTCAGACCTTGGATCAACAGACAAAGAAAATTCTGGGCAGAATTGGGTGCATCTTCTTGTTTCCAACCCCAAGCTACAAGGTTTTGAAGGATAAGCTATTTAGGTAGGGTCGCATTGCATGGTTTGGAAGATACCAGAAGTTTGCGACGAACAGTTTTCTAGGGAGGGAATTGGGAAACAGATCTCGAAGGAGAATTGCCGAAACTGAGATAGAGGAAGAAGAATCGTCAGAAACATATACCGTAGATAGAAATGAAATTTACTTGGAAAGTCCGGGCGACTCGGAAAGTCCGGACCGTGTTGCTCGCCCACAAGGTACTCGGAAAGTCCGGACCGTCTTCCTCGCATTTCAAATGACTAATCAAAATTAATAAAATGTCACAGATTTCATTTTCAACCCAACTTGAAAATTTGCAAAGTTTACTAGACTTTAGACATTTTGTAAATCTTACGTAAGTCTCAATTGTTGATTAGTTGTAACCCAAAATTTGGTAATCTTTATCCTATAGCCTCACCAAATTATTTTCTATTGTCTATAAAGATCTGGAAGTGTCTGTCTGACCATTATCTACTATTCGTAGGAAGCTGATTAGGAGTAAATGTAGTAGGATTGAAAATGCGATATCAAAATTGTGGTATTTTCTAAATTTGGGAAGTCATGTGATGTTTGTTGATAATTGGCGCGTATCAATGATTCACAGCGCGCGATCTTTCTGCACCACCAATCAAAGTCAATTTCAATGTCAACTACTATGTCAATTCACGCCAATAAATCCAAGTATTGTTTTTATTTCAATCTGCTAAATTCAGAATTTAAACTATTGTGTGAAGTGCTATTGTCAAACGGTCTGTCTTGCTGTCCACTTTCCCCTGGATGACAGACTTTTTGTTGCAAAAAAATGATAATTTTGCATCAAATGATTCCTACACAGTAAGGCTGCTTTTACCTGCTATACATCCTTAATATTTTACCCTACTTTTTAGCCCATGTTTGAATGTTTGGAAAAATTTGAACAGGAGCTAGAGGCTGATGGTGATGACAATGCACAGGGGATTAGACGCGGGTTGGTGATTCTGGATAATGAGCCCTTAATCAAAATGCCTTCCAAAATGCCCAAGCTGATGAGGCCCACACAAAAGAAGATTTTTCAGCTAGTGTGCCTGTACAGGCTGGTAGACGTCTTGGGTTTCATTGATTCTGAAGGAAAATTGTTGGGAATCAATCCAAGGTACTCCAGAATGCCAGAAATTGGAGTGCTTGAGAGTCAAAGGGTAAGTTTGTGTAGTTCTTGTTCATTTAGAAATCTCTAAGTCTACACAGGAATGGCCAATGAGTGACTGGGTATCAACCTTGAAACATGCCAAAGTATCACTCACTGCATTGGGCAAGCAGAAGAACATGAATACTGCTGAATCATCAAGTTCCCAAGAAGGTAATCTGGGATCCAAGCTTTTTAGGGATCTGCACCACATCGCCAAGCAGCACCAGGGCACGAAGCTTCTTTTCAACTTCCAAATTGCTGCCATCAGTCTTTATTTCATTTTTCATGGAAGCAAATTAAATCATAGATTGGTGCGTAGCAGCCTGAGGCAAGATTAAGTCTAAAACTAAATGAACTCCTTACTTTTCAGTCACTGCCTGACTTTCCCCAGAATGTTCAGCAGATTGAAGAGGGGTAAGCTTCATATTATTGCTGCTCATAAAACTATTCAACTGATGCAATAATAATTAGTGGGTTTGACAAAGTGGACAAGGAGCTGCTTTCATATGTAGCCAAACTTATGAATGACTATGAACCACATAAGCGAAGATACCCTCTTTATGCAGCATTGCTGTTGTCTCCCCTCTCACAGACAAGAAGCTGATGTCAAGGTGTATGGAACAGCAGAGTCTGTTAAAGGTGAGTTTCATTTGCTGAGATGAAACAAACTGTATAGCTTGGGTTGATCAATCAATTAGGTGTCAAAGGGGCTGGGGAACTGCAAACCTAATGCCCTTCTAGCAGTTGAGTTAGGGCTGTGGAAGTCCCTACTTTCCGTGGCAACAGGGAAAACCGATGGGTTTTCTGCTATCACAGAGTTCCTTGAAAATGTGCCTTGGGCACGTTTTGAAAAACTCTATGCAAGCGATTTGAATTTCTTTGCCCCAGGTTAGTATTTACACTCAATAATAAATTCAAAAGTCAACATGCCCCCAGATAATGTTGCTTCTTCCCATGAGTTTGGCTTGCTCAGTTGTGCAAATGAGGGTAAGGTGAATGAGGGTTGGCTTCTGGCAAATTTGCGACCAGGCGTGTCACCACCGTCCTCTGCTCAGAATCCTCAAGTCTCCGTACTAGATGATTCTGGACCAGCACCTGTTCATAATGAAGGGGATGGGGAGAGAGCTTTGGATCCAGACCCTTCTGAGGTCCCTTCAGTACAAACCCCTCCTCAAAGATCCCTTTTTTCAATGGATCAAGAATCTTCTGTGCTCCCTTCTGCAGGAACTACTCCCCATCCATCACCTTCACCAATGGATTTGGACCCAGGTATAAATCTTCAATATGTATGTATTGTTTCATTGACAGATAACACCTCCAGACAACCCAGAGAGGGCTCCCACACCCAGTCCCACAGGTAAACCCTTTTTTTCCATGACTGTGTACAGCAAGATGGATGTTTCTTTCAGGTTTCTCACCCAGTGGGACTCCAATCCCCCAAATACGACACCCTCTGAACAAGGGGAAAAAACGAGCTCCATCAGGTGTTTTATTTCCTGCTGTTCAATCTTTAAAGTATTGATCACTGTACTCTCACAGGTCCCTCTTATGGTCGTTCCCCACCCAAGAAAAAGAGCAAATGCAGCAAAGGGAAAAAAAGTTTGAATTCTCAATCCATCGTTCTTTTCAATATTCATTGACATTTTTGATGGGAATAGATCTAAAACAGGCAACTGAACTGCCGAGTAGTTTCCAAACTGTCAAGGGCAATGGATCTGGCTCATATTTTGATCCTATTGAAATTGAGCTTATGATGGTTGGCCTAAATTTTAACGATTGTCTTTGGTTTTGATTTATTTTTAGACTGAGTGGGACATAACTTTCGAACCCCAGGACAAGCCCATGCGAGAGCGTGGGCAGGAAGTGGACTTATTTGATCCTTTTGGCCAGGTTATTCGATGGACACCTGAATTCCATGTAAGTCTATCCAACCCAACTTGGTTTTTCTGTTTGTCCAATTCAGGTCACAAGTTTCTTGAGGATCTGAAAGGCTTCCAAAACTTTTACGATTTTGTGAAGCAATCCTACATCAATGGTAGGCCAAGGCAGGTAGACTCACCTGACCAATCTTTCATTGCAACTTTTTCATACACTCAATACCTCGAGATGTCTGTGGCCAAGGTTCAATCAATTTTGAGAGACAAACACATCCTCATCACTGGAATGCCTACACAGTCAATCTTCTTTGATTCAAAGGGTCTACAAACCCTCACTAATTTGGATGCAAGAATTGACATACAAGGTATGCTTGTGTGTTTGTAATTTAATGAATTGACTAACCAATAGTGAGTAGATCAGTCCATTGACTCCCACGATGGTGACTTCTCAAGACAGGTGTGCACTGGTACCCTTCGACAGCTGTTGGAAGCTAGTCATTCGGAATCCAGTGTGATTCTTAACGCTCTGTCATTCCCTCTCCCTCTCAGTGGCCTGTCCCCATCTGCTATGAGCTCTGAGATCGAGGCTTGGAGACTAACCGAGCGGATGAAGTTTTGTCCAGTTGAAGTACGTTTTCTTGTCTGTGAGATGAGGTGGGGTTTGGCGTCCATATGTGGTGCAAGATCTTGGCTCCATCTTGACAGCGATGGACTGGGTACCTACATTGACGTTCAGTGTGGGGGTAGGTGGTGGATCACACTTAACTCAACCAAGGACACATTTGGTTCAATTGAGTATTTTCTCAACGGTTTTGACACAAATGGGATCGACCAGGGCCGTTGGGATTCCAATAGCATGGAGTTGGATGAGAATAGAGACTGGACTGCAGAGGCAGTTTTTCTGTCCAAGGGTACAAGATTGTAAGTCACTCAAATTTAGTTCATTTCTTCCACTTAAATGCAGTTCAGGATCATGAGGCCAAATACTCCCCATGTCGTTTTTACAACGGACCACTCTATTGCTCATGGAGGGCATTTCTATGCCAGCAGCACCCTGCAGGATTCCTTTTTTGCCATTGTCCACTGCTTTATGGCTAACAACGTAATAACAAACTCCGAGCATATGACAACCCGTCGCTTGCTTTTGAGGATGTTGCAATATTATTACAAATGCTTTTTAGGTGATGTAGATGAGGATGGTGAGTGTGGATATTTTTGTCAGTGCTATTCACTCACTTCAGGCATCCAGAGTACAACCCTGGTCATCTTCCTGACTTGCTGGATTTGGAATCAATGATTGACGTCCTAACTCTATGCAATTTTTGCATTTTGGCAAATGTGTTGGACTTCCGCACGTACTCCTTCAATGCCTTAAAGGAATCAGACAGCCCCAGCCCCGTGATTGGGATCAACGAATTCAATGGGATCGGAATGCTCTTTCCTGGGTGGATAGGGAGTACTACATGTACGTTCGAGGACTTGCACTAAATCTCATAAGATGGATTAGCTGCAATTATGACGCTACATCATTGCAATCCCAACATCCGGTCCAGTCTTTTGAGAGGAATTTTTGTGGGCACTACTTGACAGACCAGGCTTGTGCAATTCTTTCTTACAAGCAGAAAGCTCAGGATGAAAACATTCCCACCATCCCCTACTGCAAGTTCAGTGACGTGGAGCGCCAAGTCGACTACGTTTTCCATGATGATGAAGAATCACTGTTTGCTGATTGGAGAGAGAAGAGATCACGGTTCCAAAATTTCACATCGCTGGCATGCACTTCCAAAGTGTTTGTAATTACGAAAAAGAATCCCCCGAGGGAGTTCAAAGGTGGGCACCTTCAGATCTGTGCTATACATTCCTTAGCTATATTGCACAGCTATGGATCCAGGCAGAATTGGTTCCAATCAGGGTGATAAGAAGTTCAGGGAAGGTTTTGCTAATGGGTTCCCATCATTCCAGCCCAACACCCAGCCCAATCAGATGGATGTTGAAATGTCAGGTTCATCCTCAAGTTCATCCTCATCTGAGGACAATGAATAGGTGGAGGGGGGCACTGGATGATTCTGTGGAGTTAAATTTGTATTGTATTGCTGTGGCTTTCTTTTCACAATCAACAATCGTGATCTTTGAACTCGAGAAAAAATTAATTGAATTACAATTTTCTCAATCCCCACCCTCCAATTAGTCTGCTAGCTGGGAAATAATTTTCAGACTATTTTACAGACTTTTTCTGGCGGCGAGGGTTATCCAGCCCTAAGTCAATGTAAATGCTTGAAGAGCCTGAACACCATATTTGAAGCCTGCCCCTGCAATGCTAGAGTGCCACACCGCCTTTCTGGCTCTTTTGGAGTTTTGGACAAACTCACACTGGCATTTTAAGGCAAAGATCTATGACAAAATATTTGTTCGGGCTGGTCCTGCAAAAAGTAGTAGGTAATAAAACGCAATTCATCGTCAACTGGCCTGAGAAACCCTCTAAGTGATATGTTGGCTCCAAGAGAAATGGGCTAGGGTTAGCTAGGGTTAGGGTTATTGGAGGGGGTAGGGTGGAACTAGGGTTGGAAACTTACTCCAGGGTGAGCAGGGTTACTGCATGAGCAGGACATTTACTCTAGGATTGGCGGGATGAGCTATAAATAAAATTCCTTCCCTCATGTGAGCTCACGTGAGGGGGAGGGGTGAAAACCGCTCTTTACATGCTAGCATTATCAATAGGCTCACTTGAGGGGGAGGGGTGGTCAACAAGGGATAAGAACACCCCCTCCAACTTGAATTTGAAGGAAGGAAGGGGGAATAGGTTGTTATGTGATGAGTTAAGACTCAAAACAATCCCTCCAACTTGCATTTGAAGCAAGGGAGGGGAATGGGTGGTGATGTGGAAAATGGCCCCCCCTCTGACTCACATTTGAAGTAAGGGAGGGGGAATGGGTAACAATCATGTGGTGGGTCAAGACTCAAAACACCTCTCTTGTATTCCAAGCAAGGGACAGGGTGGGGGTGGTAGATAAGACCGCAACTAATAAAAAATAGTCAATTTTAGTTAATATATCTAATGAAAAACTTACCGGGTGGTGACGTGGTGGTGAAAAACCCCCTCTGTCCCCCTCTGTCTTGCGATTGAAGTGAGGGGAGAAAAAGAATGAAGAGATAATCCCCCTCCGACTTGTGTTTGAAGCGAGTAGGGTGTAACACGGGTACAGGAACACCGTGAGTTTCTACCACCTCCACCCCCTCCCTTGCTCGGAATGCAAGATGGAGGGTACCGTTTGTCTCCCAGGGCCCCCCTCCCTCACTTCAAATGCGAGTCGGAGGGGTCTAGGCTTGACCCACCACATTACCACATTACTGGCACATCACCACCCTTTTCCCTCCCTCGCTTCAAACGCGAGTCAGAAAAGTCGTTTTGAATCTTTATCACCACCCATTCCCCCTCCCTCGCTTTAAACACGAGTCGGAGGGGACATTTTAGGTCTTTACACACCACACCACCACCTGTTCCCCCTCCCTCCCTTCAAATGCGAGTCGGAGGGGGTGTTTTTAGTCTTCACACACCACACCACCCATTCCTCCTCCCTCGCCTCAAACGCGAGTCGGAGGGGGCGTTTTAAGTCTCCACCCATTCTCCCTCCCTCTCCTACCTTCCTTGCATACCCCCTCCCTCAAATGAGGGAGGGATTTTTTATATTACAAAATAATTACTATTATGAAATATATAATATATTAATATTAAGTAAACGCGGGTATTACCATACCCTTACCCGTAAGGGTACGGTGTTCATGGGTACGGGTACGGGTACAGGAAAAAATACCCGCGGGTTACCCGTGTCACTCCCTAGAAGCGAGGAAGGGGGGTGGCGAGACAGTTGTGGGTTGGGTGAAAGGAGGGTGGTGTAACTTGTAACAAGTTACATACCTGTCAACCGTTTAACCCACGGGTAAGGGTGGTATGCCCCAAAACCGCACTCTCACTCGAGCATACCCGTGACATGTAACACACGGTGTTGCCCATACCCATGTCATTCCCTTTATACTCACAATAAATTACTTAATAGCGTTGCTGGCCAGGCGTGCTTATTATTTCTAGTTGCGCGGGAAAATCACTTATGTGCGCTGCGCGCAAGTTGCAATCATCAAAGCGATTAGGCTATTTTACTGGCCCTTCAATGTTTGACAAATGTGACCGCACAGTCCTTACAATACTCAGTAGGAATAAAGCAATGCCTAAACAGGGGAGGAGAATGAAGTGCGGCCGGATAGGGCCCTAGGAGAACAGTCGGTTAATTACACCCAACAAAGACAAATACGCATCAAAACTGATTGATGGGATCAAACCGCTCATTTACCATTGATTAGAGCCCTCGAAAATCATCAATATCAGGTGTGTGGGATATTAGAGGCAATATGCAGAAAGTTGGAAAAGTGTTTCTTTGTCATAGTCACAGAAAGTACCAGACGAGTAGTATATAAGGGCGTCAGACCAGCACGGAAGGTAGGTAAGTACGACACTTGACCGTGCTAGGAAATAAAAGCCCAAGAAGCATATTAGAGTGTATACTAAAACATCTTGTGAAACCTGGGAGTGTAATATGAAAACTCCCACATACGAACTATTCGGTCCAGAAGTTTGATCAATTAAATTCTTGGAGGCGCACATAATCAATTTTCTAGAAAGACCAATCATAACTTAAATATTCAACAGTTGTCCTTCTTTTATGTTTGTTTTTGGGCGTGTTTCGAAGTAATACACTTCAACAACATGCTCACCATGTGTCTCTCATGATATCCAAGATGACATGTTTACTATGTGTCTTTCATGTCGTCTCACGCCTACCCATTATCTCTTATGTTGTTAAAGACTATTTTCTCACCATGTCTCTCATGTTGTCCAAGACGACATTATCAAGTCACATGTGTCTCTCATGTCGTCTTGGACAACACGCCCACCATTATCTCTTTTGTTGTTAAAGACTATTTTTTTATCATGTCTCTCATGTTGTCCAAGACGACATGCTTATCAAGTCACATGTGTCTCTCATGTCGTCTTGGACGACACGTCTGGTAACCATTATCTCTTATGTTGTTAAAGACTATTTTCTCACCATGTCTCTCATGTTGTCCAAGACGACATTATCATGTCACATGTGTCTCTCATGTCGTCTTGGACAACATGCTTGTCATGTATCTCTTATGTTGTCCAGGACTATTCTCTTACCATGTCTCTCATGTTGTCCAAGATGACATGCTCATCATGTGTCTCTCGTGTCCAAAATGACATACTTACCATGTGGGATGTTGTCTAAGACAACGCACTTATTATGCTCTCTCATGTTGACCAATATAACATGCGTAGCAAGACCTAGCAAGACCTAGCATGAACTAGTTTCAGCATATGAGAAATGATGTTTTCAAAGTTGCGCGCAAATTTTCTTCGATAGTTCCAATCTAATTTACATGCGCACAAAATATATACAATAATGAAATGAAGCGAGCCTATTTGTTATGTTTAATAATATAAACTCTCACAATGTCTCTCATGTTGTCCAAGACGACATACTTACCATGTGTCTCTTATGTTGTCCAAGATTATTTGCTTACCATGTCTCTTATGTTGTCCAAGACGACATATGTGTAGCACATCTCCACTAGACGCGGTATTATAAATCTCAAACGTCGCAAGGTTTTTTGTTATATGAACTGGGGTACAATATTTTTATAGTTTTAGCAACCAAAAATAATGTTTTTAAAAGTTGCGCGCAAATGTCTTTTGATCCAGATGACATGCGCGCACAAGTTATACAATAATGAGACAAAGCAAGCAGGTAATCATGGACAATATAACTTAAAAGAAGGACAAGTGTCAAACTTTCAAGTCATGCTTTGGTCTTTGTAGCTAATTTTAGTTGGGTGAATAAGGGCTCTAATTGCTACGTAAAAGACAATGCTCGAAATTTTGCCTGGCGCGGACTATTCGTTGCTTGTTTTAACATGCGCGGACACTCAAATATAGTCAACGTGAACTTCTAAGACATGAATGATATATTCAGTCGAACTCAAAAGAAGAAAAGCATGTATATTTCCATAAATAAAATAGGAAATACAAGTACAAGTATAAGATATTGGTCTATCTATTTAAAGGTAGACCATAGACAAAGACGCATGGTTAAAAACTGGCAGGAAAGCGTCCCAAAACCACTACTATAAAACATTATAGAAGCGTAGCAGTGGATGGGAGTACAAAACGATGCCAATTGAGCTGGGTATATGGCTAAAAGGTTCCCCACGGTCACTGATTGATCAGTCTCTCTCTAAGTATAAATGCGAGTTAAATTACTCAATAGATATATAAAAAAACATGGACTTACTACGTTTCTTGCCGCTGGAAGAAATGCGAGACTGGGCACTTCCCACTGCAGAAGAGGAAACAGAACTTGCCTGCGCAGATCTTTGACTGCGTAAACTGCGCATAGAGATTGACGAAGTAAGTGCGGGAGGAAGTTGTTGACGAGAGGATGATGCAACAGGTTGAGGGAGAGGAAGATTACGAGGAGGAGAGGCGAGATTGATATCCATCCGGATTTGAGGAAATTCCCCTTCATCAGACCCGAATTCTTCAGCTTGTTTCTTCTTCCTTAGCACTGGATGCTTCAGATGCAGGAGGATCTTCGGAGTCCGGGAAAGCCATCTGAAGGCCGCGCGAATAATAAACACCGCTCTCCTCAAGCCGCCATTCCGGAAGAATTTATGAACTCAATTAATGAGTCGACGCATTCTTGACTTTCTGGACTGTCAAATAATGTCCCCTCAAGCGCAGCCCATGGCTCAGTGGCAGTAGAATGGCCAATGATTTCTAAAACTTCAAAGGCCGCGCGGTGTGCTTCCTCTAATTGGAAGTTTGCGACCACTTCAAGATGGGAGGAAGTTGCAAGCGCGTTGCGCGCCTGTACCATACACTAAGAACATCTAGTATAGATATAAGAATACCAATGGAATGGAGAAAGATAACAAGACTTACGACGGGTGGCAGTTGTGGAAGCATCATAAAAACGGGTGGTGGTCGCTGCACGCTTCCGCGGGTCGAGTTTAAATGAGCAGTAACCTCGCTTACTCTGCGCGCATGATTCACAATCAATTCCCCAGCCCCGGAAAATGCACTCGAGGCTGTCTTTCGTTATGCAATTTGTGCACATATGTCGCAGCTAATTTATGGGAATTCAGACAATTTTCAAAGAAATTATAAATTAAACCTACCATGGGCCTGTTAAAAATTTCCCTCAATTGTTCGAGGTGATGCATGGTTAAAGGACCATCGGGGGAACCAATTGGAAAAATCGTTTGCGGAGCAGGGAGGTCCTCCGAGGCATTTACCTTTGCCTTGCCTTTTAAAGTTGGCTTGGCCTCGGGTTTTTCTCTTGTCTGCGAAGGAATTCGAGTTGAAATTGAAGGAAGAATTGGAGATAAAATTAAAGAAGGAGGATTTGGAGCTGAAATTGAAGGAGTAATATCGAGGATTTGAATTTCGTCATCCCCCTCAGTAGGAGGAACGTCCGGAAGATCTTCCCGACAACCTAGACGAATTGTTTGTTCTGGAACATTTACCCCCTTTTTGCGAGTGGAACGATGAGTTGGAGCGGAAGGCTCAGGAGGCTCTAGTTCTTCATATGTGAATCGTCCGAGAAAGTCACCGGTTTGATGGTGGTACATTGACATCGTCTTCGGAGAAGGTGGTAAAGGACCAACCTCACCAGGAGGAGTCGGAATACGCGCTGAAAGCTCCGCGGGTACTGGAACTACAGGGTTGACGTTGATGTTGATGTTGATGTTGACGTTGATGTTAAATCCCGGAATGGGGATTGTCAAGGGTGGCACTGAAGCCAAGTTTGTAGTCGATGGTGGGAGAAAATGTTCCTATAAATGAGTTAAATGTGTCAGTAAGAAATATAGGGTGAAAAAACAGGGCTTACTGGTTGGAGGTCCTGTGAGGCGACGGAAGGGAAGTACTGCTTCCAGTGGTCAAATGTACCACCTTCTGGTTTCATATGTGCCAAGGCTTCGACAAACCAAAGGCGCATGCGGTAGCCTACCTCTGGTTCGTTTGCCTGTATTTTGTGTAAAGCAGCAATGTACCTGTGCTATAAAAATATTAACTGCGGAAAATTATTAACGAAAAACAAAAGACTTACTAAATCAGGAATGCGGATTTTTATAAATTCAGGGATGTCCGTGACGGCTATGAAAGGGCCAGCAGGATTAATAACAACAAACTCCTTTAAGGAGTCCCACATAATATTCAGTGCATCTAGCACATTTGGGTGAATTGGGGGCGCCGCGCGGACTTGATAGGACGAAGGAGAAGGAACTGGAGGAGAAGGTTTCGAGGCTTTTGCTTGAGCCTTCCCTTTAGATTTTGAACCAGATCCACGTGGGGGCATAATTATAGAGCGAGATGTTGAAAATAAAGTAAACAGAGAGTTATGAGAGAAGAAGAATCGTTGAAGATGGATTCTTATAGTCCCAACAAAATAAACAATAAGATAAATGTCTAGGGAACAAAATAGACGTTGCGCGGTAACCCGACAATAGTCATATCAAATGAGACAACAGCGCGGACAAATGGATTACCATAAAAGGAAACACGTAGTAACCATATGAAACAATGGAACAATACGTGTGCCATAAATGGGACAATGACATCTACTCTAAAGGAAGGATGGGACCATCCAGAGTTCGGTTCGGTTGGGTTGATGAGAGAACATGGTGAGAGACGGAAGCTGAGGCGATCTCCGGTTGTATCTACTGTTACACAGGTATGAGGCTATATTATCATTATTATTCAACATACATACATATCTACTGTAGGTCGAGGTCCACAGCGCGAAGAGCTGTCGCAGCGCAAGAAAGCACTCGAAGCTGGGGAGGCTAAGCCATTGAATGTGAGTCAGTGGCGGAGGCTGCTCCGGTCAGCACAGGTTGCTCGGATAGCAAGAAGTAATATGGAAGACACTGCCAACAAATTCCTTGAGCCATTCTTTACGTGATTCGAGTTTTGTCCGTCTCACCGCCGCGGCGCTTATTCCAGTAACGTCTCCACGCTCATGTAGCACACTGTTCAATTAGTAATAATCATCTTACTGTGTGTCTGCGCGAAGATCATCTCCACGGCGACGGGCACAGCGCGCGATGAATTTAGTGGCAGGCAAGTTTTCAAATTTATTGAACCTTTTGTTCAGACTTAAATTCTTTACTGAAATAACTGATTTTGATAGACTCTTAAACCCGAATCTTAAATTTGATGTTTCTGCGTGTCACAAAAGGAGACATTCCGGAATGGAATTTACGTATTAGTCTAAATTTTAACTAAATATAATATTCTGTAGGCAGATAATTGTTTTTGTAATTGTCACCTGCTATCCTAATTTAATTTCGTTTTGAATACATCATTTCGTGTCTACTTGAAATAATATTTAAATTACATCAGTTGAATGCATTTTGAGGTGCACGAAATTGGATTTAATCAACACCTTTAATGGTAAATTAAATTCTACCTAATTGTGACAAATAATTTTGATTTAGTGTTACGTAAAATTTTCTACTTTGAGTACAAAACAAAATTCATTTACTAAATTTCATCTCCTTGGGAAGGATTTTGAGGTCCACCAAAATAGGTTCACCCCAGCAGTGAACACAGTCCACCCAGAGTACTGCATGTAAGAACCAGTACCACTTGCTGACATTTTCTGTGCCTGTTGCTTTATATAACAAATCAATATTTACACATAGAACAATCATGTGGTTCTATTTTTAGATAATATTATTAAATGAATTATATAAAAAATAGTTAGATTCAGTTACCTTCAGCAGATGTTGTATAAAGCAACAGAAAATGTCAGCAAGTGGTACTGGTTCTTACATGCAGTACTCTGGGTGGACCACGTTAGTGTAAGACGATTATTTGACCTACAGTGAATATTTGATGGGTGCCCTGTACACCACCCTCATGCTTGAAATGAGAACCTGAGGCATCCCAAATATGTTTGACGCCCAGAGTTAACTGAATGAACTGATGAAGGTGATGAAGAAAAGTCTCCTTGCAAGCATACATAGTCTGTATTGTAACATTTGTTCAGGTGAGGATTATTTTCAAATGCTCTGTAGCTCTCTGAAGCTAAATTAAACATTGTTTCAGAAGCTTGATATTTCTAAAACTGAGAATTGTTACTAAATTTTATATGTTTCATTTAATAATACTATCTAAAAATAGATGTTCTAAAATAGATGTTCTAAAAATAGAATCATATGATTGATCTATGTGTAAATATTTATATGTGATCACTAGTATTACTTTGAGGGTGAAATGGAGTCAATCCAACTGAAGATGAACATATCACGGTTCAGTTTGTATATTGCAGCACCGATGTCTGCCGAATTGAAATCTCCTTTCCTGATGGGTCGGAGCATCATATGGAAAAATTACATATATACACAGGCAGGGGTTTTGTGCCATCCAACTTTCACTGTATCCCTTCATTTCACCTCGGTTTCACGCCCATGACGCGGTAAGTAGATCTAGTTCGTGTTACATTACATGATAGACCTGATCATGTACAACCTGCTCGTACCATATTTTTGTCACAACATCCATCGCTTCCAACCTGTCATCTTCTTGAAGTAATTCAGCATCATGTGGCTTTTTGAATATCTCCCAGTCGAAGCCTCTTAAAAGTCATATCATGTCTCGCCCAGAACTTCTTGATAACGTCATGTAAAGATTAATGTAAAGCTTTGCTTTATGGGTAGAGATAATCACTCGTGTAATAAGCCTGACCGAAGTTTCAGTAAGCTAGTATAACACAAGTAAAGTTCTCTGCCCAATACGGGCAGAGTACAGGCAATATATACTTGTTGATGCCAACATAACAAACAAACAAACAAAAATACGGTGATATATGTACATGATATTGGAGTCCTACAATTAAACAGGTTCAAGGCACCAGTTGGAGGCGAGGCGATATTGATAATCGTGAAGAATATTGTTTGCTCTTGCGCTCGATAGTCGGTAAAAGCGTAACACGCAGTCATAGGAAATTGTGTGCGTCAAATGCTTCGTAGTTTTGTCTTACCATCCCAAGTTGTCATCTTGATCCGATATGTGGTTGATGCAGGTTCAATAGGAATTACATCCTTTGCTAGACCATTCAACTGTGTCGCTCTCGTCTGAGCCAACTTGATCAAGACATAACACGGTAAAATTTTTAAGAAAACTCTTGATTGACTAGCAATCTAACCTGCCGACCATGGGGCATGGTTTCTAAAATAGATGTTCTAAAAATAGAATTACATGATTGATCTCCCCATCATCTGCTTTGTTTCAACACCATGACAATGAAGATATCACCATGTCCCCTTCTTTCCAATGCCACAGGAATTGTTAAATTATTACTGTAATATACTATACATATTGAGTTATAATGTCACATTTCTGAATCAGACTGATTCTTAAGGCACTTTTAAGGTGTTGCACATTTTGCTAATGAATGGGGGGCCAAACTCTGACAGAAGTCTGTGAGGCCTTGAACAAATATCACAAAACCAAGCATCATACATTTTTCAAAGATTTCAATTGTACAATCACATAAAAAGAAAGAGTAAACCTTTAACCCACTAATCACCTTTCAAGAACTGTGACATGGCCTTAGTGGAGCTGTTCAATTGTGATGGCTTTTCAAACAGCTTGATGCCGGTCTTATAATTCGACGCTGCTAAATAAATTTGCTTCTTCTAAGGCGAGTTAGACAATGACAAATTATCCTGCAGCTAAAGTTAAAGCTTTTTCATGAATTAAAAAAAACTTACAAGAGCTGCTCTGAAAATGAGAAACCAGCAACGATAGAAATGAAATATGTGTTCCTTCTTGAGATGTAAGGGGGCAAAATCTTCGGTCAGTGGATTGAGAATAGCACTGCACTGGGTATGCCAATCGGAATTAATCTCTCTTTTGACAAAACAAGCTTTGCTTGCCCGTGGCTTCGCCACGGGATTAATGTTTCGCCTTGTTAGTGTTTCACCT
>QDKV01005234.1_pt1 | contig 37821 bp, 38 predicted proteins | sample 1861101 | NCBI WGS metagenome assembly QDKV01 (sample SAMN04275158, study PRJNA302643) | Fungus metagenome, whole genome shotgun sequencing project. | isolation source: fruitbody | host: Mallocybe terrigena | place: Sweden | collected 2013 | reverse complement strand
AAAAAAACACGATTCTTCTTGAGATTGATCTTGTGTGGGGTCATTGTCTGACTGTGAATCTGCATCGCCCGCCATTTCCTCTGGAAGCGAAGGTGCAGTAGGGTGGTCCCTAGGAACTTGAATAACAAATCGAACTGGTGGCGGTTGTGAAGGAACTGGTCTTGGCGGCGAGTCTCGTCGCGAAGAAACCGGAACAGACAATCCTTGCGCCTCAAGCTCAAGCCTCCTTTGACGCTTAGCCTTCATATGACGAGGTCCACGCTTAGAATATGAATCAGGATCTAGTTTCCTCATCTCCTCACGGATGTAATCCCTGGTCCCGAAGACTCAATTCTCTAGCGCATCCCACGGGAAATAGAGAATTCGTACCGTGTCAGATGAATTCCTGCATCTTGAAAGATCCATTGCTTGATCATTCGAGGACCGAATTTTCCTTTGGGATCCTTCGCTAGTTGGGTCGAAATGAGCCGTCTCTTCTCAACTTCACTCATTTGGAGAGTAGTCGCATGACTAGCTCGAAGTCCGAGTTTCTGTTTACGCCTTCTAATACTTGATTCGCTAAATGATAGTCAGATGTGTGTTTCCTTGGAAAGGATATTGGAATGACCAAAGTATCATTCCATGTTCCTCCAACAGGAGTCTACTGATCTCGTTGTTGTCATTAATACCCTTCCGATGATAAGCATTCAGAACTACAGCAACTTGAGGGTCGTCGGGTGGCGCTGCTCAAACCGTTTAGGCGACCTCAACTTAGTATTAACATCAGCCAGTACTAACGTCTGTCTTTGTATTGATTCTTCCCCAAGCTATTGTTACGATTGCCTGGTTGACCGCTTGACCTTGTTGAGGATGACGGAGTTACAGCAACAAAGTTGAAAGACATGGGTTGAATTTTGAAAGGAAGTCATATTTGGACCCCGGCCCGTCAATTTGAGCGGAAACCGGACCGGCAACTTTTTATTTTCATTTTCTGCGTGTTTGTTTAATCATAAATTAGAATTTTGCCAGCGTCCGCATAAATTGCATCTTGTACGCTCAACAGGACTACTTGTCTGATGGCGAAAAACGTTCTCGTTTTATCTATACCTTTTTCCATCAACAACTCCTTATTCATACACACAGTCGCTGGAATGCACATTTCTCTTTACATCTCTTCTGTCCTCCATCGCTCCATGTTTGACATGGCAATTGTCATCTTCGCGATAGTTCTCCTCCAACGATATAATGAAGGAGTTAGATACGCCGATAATGTGTATGACCTCTTCCTCTCATCCTACATCGCTGCCACTAAAGTCATGGACCGTCCTTCTGTTACTTCCGAATTCTGGTACTTTATTGCGGACGACACGTTTTTGAAGGAATTGAGGACTTTTGCGGAGTTATAAATTGGGATTTCAGGATTGAGGAAGAGTTTTTCATTCGCTTTGTTGGCATCCTTCACGAAAGAGCTGGTCAATGTGGTGATGAGGACGCAGGCCACAAATCACCACCCTGCTACGAGGATTTCCGCTTGGATAATCGAGCGGCACGTTGGAGGACTTTTGACAGTGCCTGACGTTGATCCAACTTCAACTCAGTTACCCACCCCTCGACTACGTACACGAAGCTAAGGAACAGGCTGTCCGGTGGAATTCTACGATTTCTTCTCATACGGCTTTTGCCTCCCGAATTTACAGATATACGAGTCCTTCGTTTTTGATTCTGCTGGATTTAATATGTCAAAGCGATTTGCATATTTTTAATGTCGAGTTGTTAAGCGTCAAGGAACACACATTTATATCTCGCTTTGACCTCATGTTGAGTCTGATTGATTGCTTTGTTTTCCACATTATCAGGTAACGAAGTTTTTCACTGATAAAATCGAGTGGCAGCATTGGCAGACCAACATAGATGGATATCTTTATTGTAACATTGTAACAAAGGCCAAAGGACTCGCCAATTTCCTTTCGCAGCAAGCGTGTGATTTCGATGTGATTTCATCGAGGGTGATCGTCACTTTCGCCTTTTAAAGTAACATCGACTGTGTGATTTCATCAAGGGTGATCGACCCTCGATAAAATCACACTTAACGCTCACCAACATGCATCAAAACATTTGCTTTAGGCTTACAGTGGCTTGCAGTGGCAAATTTTTTGGTCTTTATGACCTCCTTTAAACCCGCCATGTGGTCAATTTAATTTCGCTGAAAGTATTGGGTTTGGACTTCGTTTGTAGCGTTTGAGCTTTGAAGGCTTCAACACTTTCATTCTCGTTCTCATCAAATTGCCACTTTTGAGAAAAACAGCCAATTCTGTCCGACTTTTTGAGCCTCATGGGTTTTAACCTGGATTTTTCTTTGTCTGCATTTTGTCTGCCTGCATTCAGCGTTCGCAAAGGCGTATATACTTCTTATGTGCCACAACCGTTGTTCCGTATATAAAAAATGACCAGGACGGTTGCCAACTTTAACAACACAAATTTGAACATTCGGTCTTGCAGACTGCCTACCTGAAAAATGATTAATCCACTCCATCCCCCGGTCCACTCTTCTCAGCACTCCAGCTACAGTACGCTCTCGAATGCATTAATCGGTTGTCACGCATCGTCCTCAAAAAGACGCCTTCCTCAACCAGTATATACCCCAACTTCTAAATGGCGTAATACAACTGGCAGGGCAGCCCAACTTTATCCTTCCATTACATTCGACTATGCCGGCCGCAGTAAGCAGGGTGTCAGAATGCGAGATCTAATCGCTCGTGACTGCAGCCACGTTATTGTGGGCGGGAGTGATAATGTCTTCGCTCACTGTGGACTACACCGGATAAATTTCCGCATTTTGGTCAGTAATATATGATATTCCTTTTGTGTCAATTTACTCACCGGTACCATTAATATTGGTCTATTGTTTAGTGGCCGGGATATTCTACTGAATGGGTTCGGTCTATTGATGTTACCTCGAATGCACCAGTGTCTCGTGCTCGCCTTGGGCAACTGGTTGCTCAGAATTTCTCCCGCTTCATCGAGGTCAACGGCTCTGCCTCTTGTAAAACTCCCGAATGGTCTCTCAACTCTGGAAAAATCCGATTCGATCAATTAATATTACTTTCCTTGGTCAACGTATTCGAAGATTCCTGGCAAGCTGACGTCTTGATCGAACTGCGCTGAACCGACTGTTCCTCTTGGTCGACATTATTTTCCACTACAATGCCTATTTTCTGGCATCACGTAGTACTAGAATAGCATCAGCACGCACTGTATATTATGCATAGCCCTCAGTTACACCATCCAATTCTTTTTAGAGAGGATCTTCACGATATTCCACATTTATTTTAATTAATTTCGGAAATGATGCACTTTGTTGATCACTGAAATCCTCTTAGAAAGCATCAATGCGGGAATAGGACTTCAGTCCGTATAAAAGACGAACTTGATTTCGTGGCTTCTATAATACACAGCTCAAGATTATTACATGGCTAGAGCTAGGATGAGTCAACTAAGACACCTTCGTTGGCTTTGCAAATTTAAATGTCAGCTTCTCAACATCGTTCTTGAAAAAAAACATACATGAATTAGAAATCTCTTGTTCCTTAGTTAACACAGATTCCCATCCTTCTTCAAACATATCAGTGTTTGCGACTGGATCAGCGATGGTGTCACCAATTTTTGAACGTCCTTTGGCGGCGAGATCAGATTTCCACGAGGCTACCGCTTTGGGAACTTGGCTTGGGGCATAAGTCCGAGCAAATATAGCTGCTTCTGGTGCGCGTTGGGTCTTCAAAAGGAGGTCAACGCAATCGGCGACATCACCCAGTTGAAGCGTGATAGCGAAGGCCAGGTTGTTTTGACCTTTTGCCACTGTGATCATTTTTATTGATATTCAACGAAAATCGACCACCGAGAGTGGCGAACGTACCAGCTTTCTTTGCCAACACGCCAAGCCCTTCCCTATCACCCGTAGACAGTAAGAGGAGCATTAGTGCACTGAGATCATCAGCTTTTTCGAAGCACTCTCGTGCCAAGTCAAATCTCCACACTGCGAGGGCTCTGTCACCCAAAGCTTTCCATTTGACATCAGCTTCGTTCTCTGGTACAGTTCGTGCAATTTCATGAGCACTGTCGAGGTCATCCAAAGAAAGGGCGAGGTCGAATTTGTGATCAGGGTCAGTTGTAATTTTGATAGCGAGCTCCTTGAGATCTGACATTGAGACAATTAATCAACGTTCTAATCTAATGTCAAGCTGCACAAACCTCGCCCTTCCAGGAACCTTGCCACCTTATTTAACTGATCTTTAGGCATAGTTGGTAATATCTCAGCTGCAGCAGCCATGTCTCCTCGAAGGACTGCTGTTTGGTACTCCACAACGCTGAGCGACAAGGCATAGCCATAAGTGTTCATATCCTTGTCTACAAGGTAGACACGGTTGTGGGTTGGAATGTAGCCAAGGAGGTAAAGAGGGCTGAAGGAATCGCACAAGAAGTTAGGAGAGGTCAACAGACAGAGAAATTTAGACTCGCGTGTCGAAAGGGCTGATGGTGTATGATTCTGCGCCAACAAAATAACAGAGACGGTTGGAGGCCGTTGTATAGACAAAGCAATCGCCAACCCATTTGCCGGTCTTCACACTATATCCACATTAGTGACAGGCGCATGATGCAGTGGAGAAAAAAAAACTTTTCTGAAACGTCGGCCACAACGTCGAATGCCTCTTCCACACCTTCGTCTGTGATTTCTGCTCCTTCGTCTATTTTAGCGTTGTATGCTTCTCTATCAAATCGAAGAATGTAGAAGGAGTCTTCAGAGGTAATGGCTACCAGCGATCCCGTGCCGGACCAGTACACCTAAAGAGACAGGAATTGTAAAAGATGCTAAAAGCCAAGTCGAATAAAACTTACATTCTTTGCATCGGCGTCAATGCGGCGAACAACCTCTCCTGATTCCCAATCCCAAAACATTACGAAACCGTTTCCGCGACCTGCAAGTAATGTCCCTCCATGGATACTTTCGATAGACCAGCTGCCAGCACCCTTCATACCCCCGCCTGGTCGCTCCTTGAAATTCTTGTAAACTTTTAGCTTGACTTTGCTCTCAAGCACTGCATATGTATTCGAATCGGGTGCCCAAGCAAAGGAAATACCATTCCCAAAACTCTTATTCCGCCATGCCAAGGCGGTATATATAATATACTCACCGTCACCGACGACAGTGACGAAGCGACCATTAGGTGAATGCATGAGGGAGTTTGCGAAGATTTCAGTTGAGCCTATTTCCTTATTGGCGAGTGGTAAGCGAGTGCCATCCGCGAGAGAGGTTATAGGAGAGTCGTCTGAGGGCAGAGAAATTGTCTGAAAGTTGCCTGAGAAGACAGTATGATTGCGGGTGTAGACGAGCTTTCCAGAGGGGTCCATGCTAAATGTAGGTTCGTCCCTGCCTAGCTTGATGATCACAACACCTTCGTCGAAACCAATGGCCACTTCATTGGCGTCTTTGCGGAGGGCAGTACACCACGCACGTTCGAGGCCATAACTAAGTGTATTCTCAATCCGGTACGTGCCACTGTTCCAGATCTTGACGGTGCCGTCCTCACTTCCGCTGATGATGATGGGCAGATTGGGATGGAAAGCGGCAAAAGATACGTTGTTGGTATGTCCTTCCATGGTCTGAACACAGGATTTGCTGAGATAATCCCAGACTTTAACAATTTTGTCGTCGCCTGTGGTGACAAGGTAGGGTTTGTCCGCGCCTGGATAGAAATCGACATAGTTGACGCCTTTGTCGTGTGCTTCCATGGTGAAGTTGGCAGTGGCAGATCCAAGAGACCACATTTTCACAGTACGATCAAGGCACGATGAGGCAAAGGTGTTGGCATCCTTTGGATTAAAGGAGATATTCATAATATAATGCGTGTGCCCTTCGTATACCTGAGTAGCTTAAGATGATGCATAGTTACACTCTCAACAAAATCTTACCTGGACATTTTTCCAACCTTTGTCCCAATCCCAGGCTTTTATTGTCATATCGTCACTCCCGGTCAAAACAATGCTTGCTGAGGGGTGCACTGTTAGACATCGAATGTAATCTGGATGCGCTTCGAATGCAGCCACTTTCTCATGCGTGTTGTAGTTGAAGACCCGTAATTGGAAATCGTCAGAGCCAGCAACGAACCAATTCTTCCTGGCAATAAATTTTATACACCGGACTGGAACTTCTGCAACTTCAAATGACTTGACGATAGCACCCGTTTCATGATTGTAGATGTTGACAGAACCATTGTATAGACCAGCAATTAACCATGGCTCGGTCGGATGAAAATCTACACCTTTGACGCGATCTGATCGCGAAAAAAGCTTTTTCTAGAGCAAAGTAAGCTTCCAATAAATTCGAAGGAATTTATCTTACATTGACTTCAAATAACATAACAAAACTGTTATACTAGCAGTAGAATGCCACAGCGCGACGTGGTAGCTGTTAGCGATCAAAGTACTTACGTAAGCACTCAGTTGCCGTGACTTTATTCGCGTTCCGGCGGAGAATTTCCACCCACAACCAGGCTTTCCCATCCCACTGGCGTCGTCGTCAGCGACAACGACTTTTTCTTTCCTTTAATTTTTCTTATAGAAGATGGGATCGATTTCGAACCATCAGGCTGTCACCTCTGGCGACCTCGTTGACCTTGTTTCGACCTCAGGGTCTGCCAAAATCTACCCAACCGATGATACTGTTCTCGCTGTACTACAGGCTCGCTTCCGTGCAGACAATCCGTATTCGAGGATAGGGACGACAAACCTAGTTCTAGTCAACCCATACAAAGCTCTCGCAAATGTTAACGACGCCAGCTCAAAGGAGTACGAAGAAAGGTCGTACAGGGATACGGCTTTACCCATGGGAGATATTTCTCACCCAATACAGCCACATGTATACGACATGGCGGCTCGAATTTATCTACTTATGCGAAGGAGAAATGAGTCCCAGGCTGTAGTAACACGGTTAGTCTTCATCAGGGATCTTTGTGCAGTGCATGACTTGTAACGAGTAGAGGTATCACTGGATCGGGCAAGTCATTCAATCTGAAACTCCTAATGACCCAACTCCTCCGACTTTCAGCTCACTCTAAGAAGGAGTTGAAGCTAGCTGAGCAAATCAAGGCACTCCACACAGTGCTCGACTCGTTTGGCAACGCCAAAACACTCATGAATCCGAATGCTTCTCGCCATGCCCGTTATCTCGAACTCCATTTCTCTGATGCTGGCCGAATCAGCGCTGCCAAAATCCTCGCGTTTGGCTTGGACAAAAATCGCCTGATTAAGTTGTCCCACGAAGAACGTTCATACCATATTTTCTACCAATTTCTCGCCGGCGCCACAACTATGGAACGTGATACCTTTAATTTAGAGGACCCGGCAGATTACGCACTTCTTGCCTCATCTGGGTGCTATCGTCTTCCTGCTGGGCCCTTCAGTGATGATTCCATCGCAATGACGGAGTTGCGCGCAGCCATGCGAACCTTCGGCTTCAAGCCAAAACACATATCATCTATTTTTAGCCTCATCGTGTCCATCCTCTTGCTGGGAAACGTTCAATTTGGCGAGGGCGACGCTCACGATGTATCAGCTTATGTTTCAAACCATCACGTTTTGGAACAAGCTGCTAAGCTTTTGGGAGTTGGGCCTGATGACTTGAGTCAAATTCTGACGAACAAGACGAACTATGTGCGAAAGGAGCTTTTCACGGTTCTTCTCAATGCCGAACAAAGTTCGCGGCAAAGAGACCAGTTTGTTAAAGATATTTACGCCATGCTATTTGCCTTTGTCGTGGAGACTTGCAATCATAGGTTGGCACCAAGCTCCAAAGATGCTTCTCCTCCGACTCAAATCGTCCTGTTTGATCAACCTGGTTTCCAAACCCGCGGGCCCGCCGGAACAACTTCAATTTCCCTGTCCAACAATCAGCCTCTTATTTCTGCTTATGGACACAATGGTTTCGATGAGTTCTTAATAAATTTCTCAAACGAACTGCTCCACTCATATGTCCTGCAACATACTTTTGACACTACTGGATACAATGGGCAGATCATTAGCGATGGAGTTTCCCTTCCCTCAATATCAACCATGGACAATGGGGCGTGTGTTGAGTTATTGAGAGGCGCTCCAGTCGGCGAGCGATCACAGCGGAAACCTGGCGGGCTGCTTGGAGTCGTCAGCAAGTCATGTTCTTCCTACAAGTCAGGCAAAGACGGCGACACCAGAGACGACGATCTTCTTCAAGAACTCGTTTCTAGGTATGGCGTTCATGCATCATTCGTTGCTAGTTCTACCTCGGGAGGTGCTGCGGACAGGCATCTGTTTGGCATTAACCACTACGCTGGCCCTTGCTTTTACGACGTTTCGCAGTTTATTGCAAAGGATGCGGATTTCTTGGACTCCGCATTTGTTTCGCTTCTTCGCAACTCGTCGGAGCCTTTCGTCTCGAAACTTTTTTCTGGACCGAGTCTTGCGGCAGAACGGCATGTCAAGGACGAGAACATAATTGTCCAAGCCCAAGTCTCTTCTCGACCACTTCGTCAACCTTCACCTATTTTTTCCACAGAGCAGACACTACAAGCCGCAGAAGACGAACATCCTCGTTTGGACCCTAATAAGACCTATCCAATCACAAGCCAGCTAAATTTTACTTTGTCCGAAATCTTTTCGGCTCTCAACCGGACAAGGCTTTGGACGATTTCTTGCATTCGACCTAATGAATCAGGCTCACCCAATTCTTTCGATAAACGACGTGTCAAATTTCAGATTCGGAATTTACTGCTTCCCGACTTTATAGCCCGACGAAGCGTAGAGTATGTTGTGGACTTTGAGCTTCGCTCGTTCTGCGACCGCTATGTGCCAACAATGCGGGGCTCAGAGCAAGATCGCATTATCCAATGTGCCCGGGCAAATGGATGGAAGGAAGGTGTTGATTATGTTTGTGGGCACAAATCGATTTGGCTGTCATATGGGGCCTGGAAGATGGTCGAAGACCTACTGCGAGCGCAGGAAAGAGAAACGCAAGGGGGGTCACAGGAGGGCAACGAGGAGGATTATGGTCCTGATGACAACACAGACTTTACACATGCCCCAACCGGCTCTGTATACTTCGGAGATAGCGTGGACAACCTTTTACTTACGCGTACCGGAACGGACGGGACAGTCTACAAAGACCCGAATGCTCGATACGGTTCCGGTGGGTTGAGGACACCTGATACGAGAGGCTTTGCGAACCCTGATGATCACGGTGCGTGGAGCACAGAGCACGATAAGAAAGAACCTGGAACGCCAGAAATACTGCCCTACTCTCCGCGAGGCGGGGGGAATGGCGGCAATAAGGACTCCGGCGGTTTGGTGGTAAAGGAAGCACCAGTAGAAGAAGTGCCAACTAGCACGACAAGGAGATGGTGGCTTCGACTTGTTTGGTTGTGTACTTGGCTCATTCCCAGCTTCTGCCTTTCTTTTTTTGGGAGGATGAAGAGACCAGATGTCCGTCTAGCTTGGCGAGAGAAAGTTACCATCTTTTGGCTCATTTTTCTCTTCAACGGTATCGTCGTCTTCTATATTGTCGAATTCGGGAGACTTTTATGTCCGAATTTCGACAAGGCTTGGTCCATCAACGAAGTCAACCAGCATACTGGGACTGACGACTTCTGGGTTGCCATTCAAGGCGTCGTTTACGATGTTAGTAACTTCATCCATGGCGATCACAGCAATGGAGAATTCGGAGTGAAGAGTAATTCGCCAGATATCCTTGCGGCAATTGCTGGCCAAGATTTGACGTACTGGTTCCCTCCTCCCTTAACTTTGGGTTGCATTGGACTCGTGCAAGACGACAATCTCTTTCTGACTCGTCAGAATTGGACGGACGTAGCCCCGTTGATGCATCATACTAGTGGAAAGCTGCAAACCCAGAGTTCTGAGATGTCGAACCCAGGCTGGTACATACAGACTTTCTGGCCCAAGATGAAGACGATGAAGAAGGGTCCATTAGTTTGGGATAAGAAAGTTATCGCAGCTGGAGCTGCCAACCAGGATGATCAGAGGTACGCAATATATTTTTGTTCATTCGTCAATGGTCATCTTATTATTTCAGGACCTGGGCAATATACAACGACAAGCTTTACGATTTGACCGATTATGTTTACTCTCTCGGTCTTACTCAGAACTCTCCAACCTTTGCCTTCCTTGACGACGACTTCGTCTCCATTTTTAAGCAACGATCTGGCCAGGATATCACCCGACCGCTTGGCAATGTGTTAAACTCTATGAATAGCACATACCAAGCTCAACACTTGGCATGTATAGAGAATGTTTTCTTATCTGGCTCGACAGATTTCAGAAAGTCGGCGAGATGTCAAGTGCAGAATTACATGTTGATCGTCATTTCTGCGATTCTCATGGCCTCAATTGCTATGAAATGTAATGTATTGTCTTTAGTATTGCATTTTATAGATCGTCTAATTTGCTTCTCTAGTCTTGGCTGCCCTTCAACTTGGAACCAAACGCCAGCCAGAACTACAGGATAAGTTCGTGCTTTGCCAAGTTCCCTGTTACACAGAAGGGGAAGAATCATTACGACGTACTATCGACTCACTTGCTGCCCTCAATTACGACGATAAACGCAAACTCATATTCATCATCTGCGATGGCAACATCATTGGAAGTGGCAACGACAGAACAACCCCTAGGATAGTCCTCGATATTTTGGGTGTAGATCCGTCACTCGATCCTGAGCCTTTATTGTTCAAGTCGGTCGGCGAAGGTTCAAAGGCGTTGAACTACGGAAAAGTTTACTCTGGCTTATATGAATTCGCGGGCCACGTCGTGCCGTATGTTTTGCTTTCATTTTTCTCTAGCCATAGAATTTGACGATCATCTAGTTACCTTGTCGTCGTCAAAGTTGGAAAGCCTACAGAGAGGTCAAAGCCCGGCAATCGAGGAAAAAGAGATTCTCAAATTCTCTTATTTAACTACCTAAACAGGGTTCATTTCGATGCCCCTATGTCGCCTTTAGAATTGGAGATTTACCACCAAATGCGAAATGTCATTGGCATTGACCCTGCCTTCTATGAGTATATCTTTACTGTGGACGCTGATACGGTAACTCGATTGCATTATTGTTGATCAGAGATAATGCTGATCAATTTGATTAGACCGTTACACCCGACTCCTTGAACCGCTTGGTAGCTTCGAGCGCTGACGATTCGAAGATCATCGGTATCTGTGGGGAAACGAAATTAACGAACGAAGAAGGCTCATGGTGGACCATGATCCAGGTGTATGAATATTACATCTCACATCACCTGTCCAAAGCTTTCGAGAGTCTGTTTGGTTCCGTCACATGCTTGCCTGGATGCTTCACTCTTTATCGTGTCCGCACAGCCGACAAGGGTCGTCCTATTATCATCTCAAACCGAATAATCGAAGAGTACGCTGATCCCAACGTTGATACCCTCCATAAGAAAAACCTTTTCTCACTCGGTGAAGATCGTTTCTTGACAACACTACTGATGAAGCACTTTCCTACGTTCAAGACCAAGTTCTGCCCGCATGCCATCGCACACACTATGGCGCCGGAATCATGGCGCGTTTTGTTCTCACAGCGCCGCCGATGGATCAATTCAACCGTTCACAACCTGTGTGAACTAGTGATATTGCCCGAACTGTTTGGTTTCTGCTGCTTCTCGATGCGATTCTTCGTTTTCATTGACTTGCTTGGAACAATCGTGAGTCCGACTCCTGTTTATCAACGCTGTTTTTCATAGTTGTCATTATAGATCCTTCCTGCGACAGTAGTCTATGTATGTGTCCCCTTCTGCGCACTAAGTTTATGCCTCACTTACTTTCTCCAACAGCTCGTTTATCTGATCGTTAGCGTCGCCACTCGTTCAACTGCTTTCCCTCGTATTGCCATAATCATGTTGGCGGTGACATATGGTCTCCAGGTCAGCACCTAAGTAAAACTACCAAATGCCGTGCTAACATCCACCTCAGGCCATCATCTTCATCATCAAGCGCGAATTCATGCTTGTTGGTTGGATGATCGTCTATATCCTTTCGTAGGTCTTCTGTCCACCTTTTGTTGACATCTATCAAAGACTTATGCTTGGTATCAGGTACCCGATCTATAGCTTCTTCCTCCCTGTCTATTCTTTCTGGTGCATGGACGAATTTAGCTGGGGTAATACCCGTGTTGTCATCGGAGAGGGCAAGGAGAAGAAGGTTATAACCAACGATGATGAGAAGTTCGATGAATCGATGATTCCTTTGAAGAAATTTAGCGGTTCGTGGCCTTCGTCACTAGTTGCCATGGTTATTGACTTTTATTGAAGAATATGAGGCTGAAGCTTGGGAAACAAATACTCATCATTCAGATGAAACTGGATACGATAGCAAACCCCGATCTCGATCCCATGCACGGTCGAGACCTGCTTCGCCGCATACTCACAACCAGGCTGGAGATTATTATCGCAATACCAACTTGATTCATGGGAACAATTCTAGTACTAACCTTCGTTTGGGCGGTAGCCAAATGTCGCATAGTAATCACTCTCACCATGGTGCCATGCACCAACAGTCCATGTCCTTTGTTCCTCAACTTCCTGCTATGCCTTTTGGGTCCGTATCAGGTTCCGATCGTGGTCATATGATGCCAATGGCCGCACCTATGGTATATCAGAACACCGGAAGTATGTATGGTATGCCAATGATGGGTTCTCTCAGTCCGATGGTGACTGGCATGAATATGTTCGGAGGTGGTGCTAGTCCAAGTGGGTCGCAAATAGCCGCCGTCCCGCCTTCTTTCCCTCCGTTGGGCCTGGGTGGAGGGCAACGCCCTAATTCTACGTTCTCAATGGCGACTTCTGTCAATCCTTTCTCTGGACCCAGCAACAACGCCAATCCGTCTAATGAAGAACTCTTCAGCGCTCTACGAAACTATCTCAGCACACAGGACTTGATGACAGTCACAAAAAAGTAAGTGAATCTCAGACGTTGACTGTTATACTCTAATTGTGTTATTTTTTGAAGATCTGCTCGTGAAGCCATTGCTGCCAAATTCCCCAAGGCGGACCTTTCGTTACGAAAAGACTTTTTGAATCAATCCATTGACAAAATTCTTTCAGAATCCTGAGTTTTCACTATTGCTTAACCCATTTCTCACGAACTTTTTGCATCTTATTATTTCCCTTGCATGCAAACATTCATTATAGATTCTGCATAACTTGGACAGTGACATTCTGTTTGATGATTTTACCTCGCTTTGCTTCCACGACTTTGCCAAAACTTCCCGTAGTATCTTATAAATATCTCCTATTTTTGGCATCGAACTTTGTCTTTCTCTCAAGATATATATATATTGTAACCCTATGCAGTAGTCATATCCCCCTATTATTGATTATTTTCCATTACCATCCAAAATATTTCTTGTAGCCAGCCGACGAGGATGGAGGAACATAGAGTTTACATCAGAACCTGCCTATTGTCTTTCGACCTTTGAATTTGTCCTTATATAAACTGGCATTCCTGAAGCTTTCGAGAAGTTACACTTACTAGTTTTATGTTTCGGTCAACTTCATCACACAGAATTTCATATATATTGAGTGGAAACTCCACTTCAGTTGCGTAAATTATGAATTTAGGCACGATGCCTGAAACTCGGAGAACATCTAGATCTTTAAGTACTAGTAAGTGCCTAAACCTGCCTCACTCTTGGTTCATCTTATCTTATGATGAAATGTGGCAATGGATATTGAAATGGTTTCCTATCTACATCTGGATGATGAACAGTTGCTTCAGATACGTCCTTTATGTAAGTTGCCGCGTATTATCACAAGTTGCCGAAAATCTTGCTTCGAAGAGACTTCGTGTAACCTTAGATTCAACTCGGCAAGAGATATCGATTTCGCGGCGACACCTTTACTACAAGTCGGGTGCAATCAGCGACTCAGCTAGAACCGAGCACGACCCTACATGGTTCCATTCCCCAAGTCAAACCAGAGAAATGACACATGCCCTCAACGAGGCAACTTGCATTTTTTTGCATCATGGCGTTCATTTCAGTGAGACAAAGGGTAAGCAAGTCTCAACGTGTCTGCCGTTATCCTGTCTTGGACTTTTACTAACATACGGTTATCGACCTCGTGTTCAGGTTATTTGATATGCCGGAGTTTTTTCAGGACAATGGGGTGTGAGTTATTGTTATTTTTTTTGACAAGGAATGGTGAATCTGAAGTAGGCTCGATAGACATGACCGTTGTCTTGTTGACAAGATATTTAAAATAGTTTTAGTCAGAGCCTCGTGTCAACCAAATGGGAAAATTACGCGCCATGTCCCCGACTCTCCATCGGTACGGCCACTCATGCCTCAACGCAACCTCCTGGCAACTGATTGATAAACGATTCTTATTGGACCCTTTTGTGTCTTCACCACCCAACTTTGCCAATTCTTGACCAACAATCGCGCATTTCTAACCTCACCGATTTCATATCTATCTATTTTATCAGCACCTCACGTACTCTTCCATCGTAGACAACAATGAGTAGTCCATCTCCTTCGCCATCCCCTGGTAGGGGTAAATGGTCTTCACGAATGGGTGGTGCCCTACGTCGCACTTCCACTCTTTTGAGTATCGCACGCCCTCCGACTCCTGATAGGGATAGTGAGACAAAGTCTCTAAAACGCAGCACTTCTGGCACCAGTCTCGGTGATGCTGCGGCTGCAGCTGCAACTATCGCTGTGGCCAGCCCGAGTCCCATTGCTGAGAGCCCCGCTCGAGAGGCCGCTGCAATTCAGTCGGAAGCTCTCGGCCCTTCACCTCTTGCGCAGCAGACAAATTCTGAAGATGCAGCAAAGCCAGCTGATGATGATTCAGCCCAGCCCGCCGTCGAGGAGCAGACCAGCCCCACTGGATACGTTCCTCCTCCCCTCGTCGACTCTTCTGCGGGTAACCCTGGAGCTTTCACGGACGATCTCGAAGAACTTCCTCAAACCCACGTCGTGCGTGATCCATACGCTCCCGTTGATGAAGAAACCAACCCGGATGAAGCCCCTGCGCACGAAGAACCGACCACCTTTCTTGGCAAAGATATTGCAGAGAGCATGAAGTCGTATGAATCGCTTGTTCAACCTTCAAATGATGCCGCGCGAGGCACCGCTGCAGAACAACATGCCCCTGCTGCTGCTGATCCTGGTTTCAGTACCGCAGTCATGCCGAGCTACGAGGTACCAACTTACAACATCTGGGCCGCTGGAGGGTCTGATCGTGACTTGGATACGACGATGCCCGTTCCTAATCCTGCAGTTCATAGTCACGGCAGCAAAGCCTCAAGCATAAAACTACCAAACCCTCATGGTGGACTTTATGAAGACCCTTTCGCTGATTCTGCTGCTATACCGACGATTCCAGGGCAACCTGAAGCACCTTACGTTCCTCAGTGCGTATGATATTTGCACAGTACCGGGGTTTGTCATAATATTTTCTGCTTCCAGCCCTCATACTTCAGAGCATCGTCAACGAGGCCTTTCTGATAGCCACGGAGATCCGCATGCAACGATTGTAATGCCATTGCCAGCGTTCAGTGAAGTTGTCGGACATCAGTTAGTCCTTAACTGCGACTTGAGGCCTTTCTGCTGACCGTTTTAAATACAGGGCTGCATACCATGGGGGATCGAAGCAGAGCCTTCCAGGAAGCAAGGGTCATGTCGATTCAGAGTAAGCTTTCACTTTTCTCTCTCTCAATTTGAGGCTCATTTTGACAAACAGTGAACGAATTCCTCTCCTCCCTACTGCTCCCGATAGATATCTGCACACCTATGGTCACAACTCACAAGCCACCACTGGTGAGAATCGCGTCTCCCCTGTTGTCGGGCCATCGACTTGGACCAACGGCAGTACCCAACCTCGTTTGCTTGACCTCGGTTGGGTTGAGTACAGTTTGCCGGATGGTACAACTTACTACTCGCACCTGACGAAGAGGCTCACGACTGACCTTGACCTTCGTTCCGAGCGTATTCTCCATGCCGTCACTTTGTGGGTGGAAGACCGAGAGAGTGAGAGTATCGGCGTCGATCTGGAAGGGTGGCTCAAGGAGTCAAGTAAAAAGGCGAAGAAAAGTAGCGGATGGGGCAGCAAAAAGAACAAGAAGGAAGAAGATCCCGTCTTTTTGGAAAGGTATTGGGTTGATCACCACCAACGCGCTGTGTCCAAGGAAGATGGAGAAGACGGGAAGAATGCTGGATATGGAAGAAATTATGCTTATACGAACGGGCATGCCGGAAAGGGTAAAAAGCATGCAAATTCAAAGCCGAAAGTCAGTGAAGAGGATCGTAAGTTTCATCTTGTACCTGCTTTCGATGAACAGTTTATCTCATATTTTCTGCTAGATCTTGATTTGGAGTATCGTTATTGGGCTTTCATGGAAGCGCACCCTGCACATCTCCCTATGTCTCAAAAGGCCAAGGCAGAGGCTCTGGATGTTTTGACTTGGGCTTTAACGGACCAGCTCCTCCCTTCTCATCGTGCTATTCCTGCACCCTTCACCCAGGAGGAGTGCCAAGAACTGAGAACGATCTTGGCTTCTTTTAACCGAGGTAAGCATTTCTGTTTTTCTGCACGAGAAAGCAAGCAGAACTCATTTCTTCGCAGAAAGCGATCACAGCGACAACGGCATTCAAATTCGAATCATTTCCAGGATTTTGCTTCGAGTCGGTAAGACTGAATTTTGTTCATGGAACGTAGAGCCAGCCTCATTTGTTTTTTGTTTTCAAGCCCAATGGCGTCAAGCGTACTTCCGCCCAGGAAAACCTCTTCCAAAAGACGTTGACTTTGGTGGTCGAAATCCGCTAGTGCAACGCCGGCCATTCAGACTCGCAATTTTCGACTTTGTCATCTCTTGCGTTTGCCTTGGCATACCTTACATCTTCCTTGAACGTGCTCGTCTTGCGGGAAGCCGCACAGCCGACGAAGAATCAGGACTGCTCCGCGGTCCAGCCCCCATGCTCATCATCGGTGCATGCACTTGTCTCATGGTGAGTCACCTTCCTGCCTTGTGCAGCTTCGCCCGCATGACACAAAAAAAGGCTGCTATAGTGTTGAGCACATCTGTAACCTTTCTCTCTTTACCAGGCTTGGACAGTATCACGCGGACTCCGGCCATGGTTGCGATCCTCTTCGCCGCTTTTGCGATCGCTGCCAGTGGGGTGGCTATCCTGAGGCACAAGGCGGATTTGGAACGTCCAGTATCACACATAGGCATCGAAGGCATCGTTGGTATCTCGGTAAAGTCATCTTCTTATCTGGTTTACGCGGGACTGACCTCTTTTTACTTGCAGAGACGAACTATTGCTCTCTCACTTCCTCTCGTTTTTCTGGCTTACTCTATTATTGCATTCATCGCTTCTCTCACATTGTATTCCTTCCGTGGCAAGCCTGTAGGATATCCGTTGCCGAAGACTCCTTTCGAAGACTACACTAGGTGGATAGTGGTTGGAGTACTTGGAGGACTTCTGGGTATTCTGACTACTTCTTTGCTTCTTCTCCGTCGATGAGACAGACATTTTCAATTTGTCACGCGATTGTTAAAAAAAATTTACGTTGTCTACATAGCCATATCATTTTTCGATGATATTTATGCTCTTGCTTTGCTAAAGCTTGAATGAAATTTATGTTTTAGGTAGCACGAGTTTTTAACAATTTTTGCCATCATGACGTTGGGTTTATAAAATTCGTTGTGATCGTGTACTTCCGTCTCGGGTACAGAGAAACATAAAGAAAGCAAAGCGAATGGCGAAGAATGTGCGAATAAAAAGAATGAAAACCCTCAAGAGAGGCCTAAAACTAGCGAAGACAGTAATACAGTCTGTACATTCCAGATGGCTGAAATCCTCTATCATACAGATTAAATAAATATGCGATTTTGTATGGAAAAAAAAAATTGATACGTATGTAAAATGGTCCAAGAGGAAAATAGAAACCCAAAATGTCTGATGGTGCTAACTAATATTATTATCTGTAACCAACCGTACTGTGAGTGGTGATGAAGAAGGTACAGTCCAATCGTCGGGTCCGTTGTTTTTCAGAGAGGTTGAAGGAGAAGTATCTGGACTTGTAGTAGCACTTGTAGTAGCACTGACGTTTTGTGATGAAGAGGCTTCATCCACATCTTGGTCTCCGCTCAATTCTGGAATTGTGGACAACATTTTCCTTGCAGTCCGGCGATGAGGGCCATTGGATCGGAGAGGTGATGGTGGAGCAAGTCCGCGGCGTTTATTGCTACCAACACGTTTTCCTATATAAGCAGCCGGTAAACCTGTCGTCCTTGGGAATCTTGGGCTTCTAGCGGTTGCTTCGGACATATCGGGGTTAGAGTCACCGTGGATTGCCGACTCTTCCTCTGCTAATCGTTTTCTATGTCGCCGCCAGAACCAGAACATTGCCCAAAACACAAGTGAACCAAAAATGGTGCAGACAACGCCGAGGGTAATGGAAAGACCAGTTTTGGATGATGGTGGGCTCGTGTTGGTGGGGGTGGGTGATGAAGTGGGGTTGGCAGAGAGCGTTCGTGTATTGGTCATAGTATGTGACATTGATGTTGAATTAGTATCACCTGGATCCAGGACGGTATACCTGATAAGAGACATTCAGACGGGATTGATAAGAAGATTGATAGACGACGCACACTAAAGTATCGAGGATGGCTAGATCTTCACCCATACCGACTGATACATTCAACGTATGTGTTACATTCCGCAAGTCGTCCAGGGACCAAACGACTTGGGAAGTGGAGGTCTCTGGACCATCCTGGTGGAAACGATGGTCATAGTCCCTCAGGTCGAGAAGAACTGGAGTTCTACCGTCAATGGAGACGGAAGTAGACACTCTGAAAGGCCAAAGAGGCGAATAAAAGTAGATAGCGACACCTAGAATAAGGAGTCGGTCGATCAGTTGAAAACTTGCAGATCCCAAAACGTACCAATGAATGTAAAAGTAGCGTAAGAGTCAGAGTTCGCTGTCACTACATGATGTCCTCCTGCGTTCAACGGGTCGTAGGGTGTCAATAGCCAATCGCCATAATATTGGATGGCGGGATTGTTGTCATCCAGAGTGATGTTTCGGCGAGCAGTCACAATGGGTAAAATAAGCAGGATTAAGAGGGCGTAAATAAGCATGATGGGGTCTCAGAATGGGACTAGACTACCGACTGTCAGATCGAGTGCATGCCCAAACCCTCTGTGGGACGTGAAGGACGATGAGCAAGGGAGCTCTGGAAATATGTATGTCGGTTGATAGGAAGTTGCACTGTGCACTGCGGCCATGTTTGGCGTGTTCCCAATGCGGAACTCCAAGCCCAAAATAACTTGAACTTATCATAGTGCTTGACTGGAGGCTAAAAAATTCACCTCAACACATACATATCTGATTGTCTCAACACGTTCCCCGTCTCTATATCCCATTATTTGAGTATAAGTCGCATATGTTGTAGCTTCATGTTTCTCACTTTTTTGAAGAGTCTGGAGTCCGGACGTCATTTTCAATGATGCGCCACCCTGAACAATTTAGTTTTTATGAATTGCGGTTGAGTCATTTTACACCTTTCGACTTGTACATAATAGATTAAGGTCGTAGGACCACGGGTCCATTGAATTGATATTTTATTGAACAGATACACCGCAATCAACCAAATCCTGGAGCGTGCCTGTGGGCAGAAAGATCTCCCTAAACGTCAGCCTGCTGGTAGATAGATATTCCACTGACAGTCTTCTACAGGACCTATGTCAGTCTTTCATCTTCCACAGCCACGCCTTCACTTTTGATAAGCCACTTGTCAATTCCTTTGAAGGAACGAGATAAGCCCTCTACACTCCAAGAGGCTTGGCGGCCTTCTTCACCTCCGTTGTAGACTAAATTGGAATCGACAAATTACTTAGGGTCGCGTATACGGATCCGAATCGGGACCTGCCCGTGCTTCTAGGTTCATTCAAGACTCAGAGGTCGCTCATGATCGACGTTCCTCCCCATGCTGGACATAGTACAACCAGAACGACTCATAACATCTCAATAACAATCATGCATGCTCGCCATCTCAGAATTTCAGCCCTAGGCTAACCCTGAGAACTCCCTCGAACCACATGCCATAAATACGTGCAGTCACGTACAATGACTTGGAATGTCAATGCAGAACTTCCGTAATTTGGTCCGACGACCGATACTCGCACCCCGGTTCTGAAAACCCACCCTCGATCTCCATTGCTGATCCGCCTACGCAGGTCAGATCGTATGCTGGAGTCTATATCTCAAAGATTACTTTCTTCTTACCAGGAGCTCTTCAAGTGCTTCGGTTTGCGATGAACCATATTGAAGCACCCTTTCAGAACATAGGCACGGATTTGGGCGTCCCACAATCAGACGAGGCAGAATGGGCAGCAAACTTTGGGCATGCCGTATGGCTCCGAGTTTATTCGCACTGCCCTTTGGTTTCAAAACTTTGGCATATGCATCTGCGGAAAGTACAGGGTTTATTGCCAGGCAGTCCTGCCTAGTATTGGATTGCACCAGACTCCTTGATAACCTTAAAAACCTACTTCTCTTCGTCCTTTTCTGGCTGAACATACCTCTAGGATGACGATCATACCAAGCACCAAATGGAGCAGAGAGACACTGAAACAAAATCAGAATAACGGGCGCTCAGAGAGATCAAGTTGGCAAAGGCTGTCCTTGGTGGCCCTGCGGTAACAGCCTACATAAAGGAATTCAAAGGGTCAATTTTTCATGTCTACTTTTTTCCTTTTGGCGGAAGCGCATACCAGATCACATATAACATTGAAATCAGTTCAAGTGATATGTTTTGTTATTTTCAACCAAAGTCCCTATCGTCCTTAAGATTCCGACCTCATGTTCCCTTTTCGACCCGTGCCTTGCTGTTCCGATTCCTGATATGTTCCACAGTCGTTCGCGCCGCAATCAACATAACGGTAGACGACGGAGACCCGGGCATCATCTATTCCCCGGGCGGTGCGTGGAAGAGAAGTGCGCCAAGTCCATTGAATTATGGTGGATCGCACATGTTTTCAATGGATGCGGGTGCGACTGCGGTGTTTAGCTTCACAGGTGAGCACGAGAATTTTGCGCTAACACGAGACTCTTGATTTCACAAGCCATCATATTATCCTATTCATGCTTTTCATTTCTTTGTAAACCACTGCCATTTACTGACCAAATTTCCATTTATATCTTTAGGCACTGCAATCTACTTTCTTGCCCCCCTTTGGCCTTACAATGTTACGACAGCAGTCTCTTTAGACTCTTCGCCGCCTTTCCCTATTGATCTTATTGATCATGGCAGGCCTGATGCGGGAGAAGGGCCTGAAACTGTGTCTTACCAGGTTATGTGGAGTGCTACAAACTTGCCGAATACACAGCACACACTGAGAATGTCTGTAGTGTCAAGAGTTTGGGCGATTGTAGACGGATTGATGTGAGTTTGTCATCCAGCTTTACGACGTTCTCTTGATTACCTTGTCGTATTTGTTAACTGTAATGGTCCTGTAGTTATACCAGCTCTTCGGAGTCGTCCACTTCGTCAAGAGATATCCCTTCGGTGTCGTCTACGTCATCAATAAGACCAACTAGCACAACACAATCCTCTTCCCGCTCAATACCTGTTGTACCTATAGCACTCGGAACGCTCCTTGGAATACTCAGCATTGTTGTTATCTCGATAGCTTTATGGTATATCTCCCGAAAAAGAAGGAAATCGGAATCCAAAGCATTGAGCACGGCCACTTTCGCTGGTGGTGACGGTGGAGGCGGAGGCTATGCTAATGGTCATGAGCATGGCTACAGTTATAGTGCACCATCTTCATATAGCTATTCACAAGTTCAATCGGCTAGCAGTCAATGGCCGTACCCTGAATACCTTCAGTACGCCAACGAGGCTTATGACCCGCCACCATACCCCGGCAATCAACCCAGCCCTGCGCCCAACCAATACCAATCTGGCTACACCCTCTCCACCTTCACTGAAAACAGCATGCCACATATGGCACCCGCACATTTCTGCGATGCCCCGTTAGCGAACTCGTCGGCGTCTCTTCAGAGCGAGTTGGGGTATCACACCGTCACGGCCCCTGGGAGCAGTATCGGGCAATATTCACCTGCGCCAGGACCTGGGCAGCTGGGACTGTCCTCCGATTCTCAACCCCAACAGATACCATGGAAAGGAGCTGGATCATTCCTAAGGAAGGGTCTAGGTGACCGGAAAAAATCATGATTGTATTTTTCTTTTTCTTTGGTTCGGGATCCCCTCAAGTTTTGTTGTACGATAGCCATTTGGACTACTGGAACAAAAAATCTTCTACAGTATCATAATTATTAACCTTTCTTTTTTCGGGATTTTATTGTTTCCTTCACACACCATCGGCCCGTGCATTTACACGCCCCTCAAGTTTTGTTGTACACTGACTAACCATTTGGTCCGTTTTTATGGGTATCTGAGCACTTGGATAAGAAAAAATCTTCTACAGTATCTCAATTATAACCTAGGAGGGAGATATTACTATGTATTTTAATCACAAGAATGTGACGAAATGGAAAGTTTGGTAGGATAATGACTCTATGACCAAATCTCTTTGTCTACGTCGGTGGGTCGACGCGTTTAAAAACCAAGTACTTTTGTGTCTACCTACACCGAACACCGTCAGAGGAAGAGCAATGACTAGAGCATGCGTAAATATGTTTTTCTTGACAATGGAACAAATTTGGATATATTTGCCTTTTTAAGACCATTTTTAATTTTCAACTTGAATTCCGAAGGACCCGAAGAGAGTCTTCAGACGACGGATACGCAAGTTGGAGGTACACACCATCCTTGGTGTACGAAATAACAGTTTGCCGTGTGCAACTGCAAGATAAGATAAATATGTGAAGTCTCACAGAAATTACTGGACCGCGATCGCGTTATTTTGGTATTTGTTTTCTCAGCTCCTGTGCGGGGGAATCACATTTCCCCCCACAGCAGAAAATAAAGAAATATACGCCAACAACAATTGAGACCCTTTGCTGACTTGTCGTCCATATTCCTACAGTGCTATGCCCTCTGCTGATCAGGATCCTAAAGATCCAGCGCCTTAGGTCATTTCATTTAGAAGCATTTCGAGTCGTTTGTCAACGAACGACAGGTGGATATTTGGGCATATTGTGAGAGGACAAATCATGATATGGTTGACACGAGGCATAAAATATCGATGATTACCCCTCCTCGTGGCAAAAAAGGTCTTATCAGTCGAACAATGATTTAAAGAAACTTTTACTTGTAAAAGAAATTCAGACTCCAATCACCAGATGGCATCAAGCAGTGGCAGCCTGGGGTCTTGCCAGATTGTCCCACGTCGCAAGGGTGTTGCCGGAATCTCGAGGAATGGGTGTCAACATCGGTATCGACATGGCTCCGTTCATTTATCTAAATTTCGCACTGCCTTGGTTTCACATTTTCTGGTATGCAACTGCTTGAAGTACGACTCGGATTGCCAGGAGGTCCTCGACCTGGAGATCTAATGTTGGGTTGTACAGCTCAAGTTGTACTGTTGTAACGATAATCAATGGAACCACAACTGCGCAAACCAGTGGCAGCACCTCCGGTCCTTCTAATGGGGACTGCTAATCTGCACGAAACAGGGTCTAACCGTAGAGAACACCCCTAAGGCAGCAAACTTTACTAGTACCAGCTAGTACCGGTCTAGTACCGGTCTACTTGTGGCAATTGATCGAAAAAATAGATAAAAACCATAATAAATTACTACTGATCTGCCTTCTTAATTTGGAAATATTACGAATTACAGTGTAAGCCTGTAAGGCACCGTGATGACAGGAGATATGCACCAAACCGTTTATGAACTTAAAACATACGCCTTCTTCCTCCTTTGTCGGGCTGAATATTCCTCAGGATAACGTTTATACCGAGTAGTGGTTTCCAAAACGAAGCAGAAATGAAACGGATTAACAGATGCTCAGAGGTAACCGATCCTAAGTTTTGGCCCAAGTAGTGCTGTCTTGGTGTCTCTGCCTCGTGTTCCTGGTGGCTTCGGTTACATAAAGGGATTGTAGACCAACTTTTTCTCTTTGCCACCACGTAGACAATTGGAAGGCCAGCGCTAGTCCTCGTCCCACGATTGATTTGCTAACAACACTAAGCTAAAGGTAGAAGTTCATTTCGTCTCTTGTTTATACAGTCGACTTGATCCCAATTTCGAAACAGTCGTTATCGTCACGTCAAAGGGTCAATTAATTGTATTTTCTTTTGGCGGAAGCGCAAACCAAATCACATAACCTTGAAAATCGTTCATGGTGATATGTTTGGTTACTTTCAGCCGCAGTCTCCGTCGTCCTTAAGATTCCGACCTCATGTTCCCTGCTTGCTGTTCGGATTCCTAATATGTTCCACAGTCGTTCGCGCCGCAGCCAACGTAACGGTAGACGATGGAGACCAGAGGATCACCTACTCTCCAGCCGGCGCTTGGACGAGAAGCGCGCAGAATCCCTTGGATTATGGTGGGTCACATATGCTCACACAGAATTCGAGTGCGACTGCGGTGTTTGGTTTCACAGGTGAGCATAAGAACTTTTGCTCTCCACGAGACGTTTGATTCCACAAGCCTAATCTCATTGCACGATCATGTTAATCTATTCATGCTTTACATATCTTGTAACCCACTGCCATTTACTGACCAAACTGCCGTTTATATCTTTAGGCACTGCCATCTATTTCCTTTCCCCACTTTGGCCTTACAATGTCACAACAGCAGTCTCTTTAGACTCTTCGTCGCCTTCGCTTATTGATCTCGTTGATCATAGCACACCTAGTACGGGACAAGGGTCTGAAACTGTGCCTTCCCGGGTTGTGTGGAGTGCCGCAGGCTTGTCGAACACACAGCACACGCTGAGAATATCTGTAGGGTCAGGAGAACGTTACGCTATTGTAGATGGATTGGTGTAAGTTCATCCAGCTTTACAAAGCCTCTCTTGTCATATCTGTTGACCGTGCTCATCCTGCAGCTATACCGACCCATCAGAGTCGTCTACGTCATCAAGAGGGCCGACTGGCCGTGTAGTAGCTGGCGCTACTTCCACAGCAAGTCCATCCTCTTCCCGCTCAAAATCTGTTGTACCCATAGCACTCGGAACGCTCTTCGGAATACTCGGCGTCATTATAATCCTGATAGCTTTATGGTATTTCTACCGAAAAAGGAGGAGACCAGTTTCCGAAGCATGGAGTGCGGGTGGATCGACTTTCTCTGCCGGTGGTGGTGGCGGAGGCTATGCTACTGGTCATGGGCATGGTTACGGTTACGGTTCTCCGTCTTCCCATGGTTATTCACAAGGGCAACCAGCTGGCGGCCAATGGCCCCAGTACCCTCAAGACGCCTATGGGGCTTATGGAGCGCCTTTTCCTCCACCTGGTATGCCAACATACCCTGGCGTTCCACCCAACCGTGCGCCCAACCGATACCAACCTGGCTACACCCTCTCCACTATCACCGAAAAAAGCACGCCCCAAATGGTAGACGGCACGCGGACGGTGCCCGGAACACCTCTCTCGGGTGCCGCGTTGGGAATCGGTGCGAATTCGCCTGCCTCGCTTCAGAGCGAGTTGGGATATTACACGGCCCCTGGGAGCAGTATTGGGCATTATTCGCCTGCGCCGGGACCTGGACAGCTGGGACAGTCCTCTGATTCTCAACCCCAACAAACACAACGACAGACGATGAGATCGTCCTCAACGCCATTCCAAAGGAAAGACTCGGGTCACCGGAAATAATTATGGATGTATTTTTTTCTTTATCTTATTGTATGGTTGGAATTTTTTTTTTCTTTCTACTGTTGTTTCATTCACACACACACCATTCACCCATGCGTTTTTTTGATTTATACACCGTCTCAGGTATTTGTTGTACACATTCAATGATCTGGCCTTTTCGGTGGTTTTCTTTTATGATGTATTGCGCTGTATAAGTGGGTGAAATCTGTATCCTTAAAAGTGATGTCTGTACGTCCGATAAGAAAACACTAGTAGCTAGTATATTCTCCTCTAGTATTTAATGATTTCTTGCTTCACGAGGCAAAGATATTATGCTTGTCACAAATGTAAATGTATGGTTTGGTAAGACAGTGTATCTTAAATTCGCCTATCTGCACCAAACACTTTCAAGCAATGACCAGGGAATGAATTACATGGATTCGCCTTTTCAAGAATTGATAAAATTTTGAAGCTTAAGGAATCAATTTTCAAATTTTCCGAAGGTCTCGAGGAATTGCGTAACTTGTAGGACTGGTGTACGAAATAACAGTTTCCCGTGTGCGACTGCGAAATCCCACAGAAATTGACTAGACCGCAAAGCCAACAAGTTGAGGCAGATGAAGATGTCCAACAATACTGTTTATAGATGTAAACCATCACAACTCAAAAGAGCTCAGCACGGTACAAACGCATTAAGCCAGCCATCCCGACATAAGTTATGCTAAGAGCTCGGGGAAGTGTTGTTCTGCGAGTCAACTTCCATCGACATCGATTCATCCCCATCAACAGAAGGTAAGTCCCTAGTTGGAATTCCAGGAGAAGGGGAAGTAAGCGAGGGTTGCCGGTGTTGTGTGTTGGTCGAGGGATTGAAGTTAGATGTGGCTACTGGAGATGAGTTAGCTGACGTTGAGGGAGAGAGACCTGATCTCGCGCGTTCCTTCTTGGCGTGAGCAGATAGATTGAAGTGACCACATTTCGGGCAAAGGTATTCTGCCAGGTGTCGTGCATGAGCAGGAGTCGACAAAATAGGAACCTTTTACTTACGAGCATCTTCCCACATGCTCTCTTTAACCAGGCCATTGTGAGCGAAACACTTCTCACAAATGAGAGCGTAACGCGAGCTCGGAGACGCTTGCTCCACGACATCATCACCGAGAAGTGCATCCGTTAGTCTGTCATACCATCTTTTATGAGGAGGAACATAGTTCGTAATCGGGGCTGCCATTCGACGTGTGTTGTTAAGTAAATATTTATCATGGTCATTAATAATGTCACTCTTACAAGATAATTGGGCCTGTAAATTTGAACCAGGGGTTTGAAGGTTTGGTTTGCCTTGATTGGTCTGAGCAGCCGGTCGCCGGGGTGTAACGGGAGGAGGCTGGGCAGCAGAGAAGCGATGTCGCAGAGCCACGGGTGATGCTGCTGGACCGTCGTCGTATTTCTGAAGGAGGTCACGCGTGGAGTAGAAATTCGTCTTCTTCTTGATTTCCTCTACTTTTTCGCGTCGCTGTTTTCTCAGCTCCTGCACCACCTTCTCTGTAGATGGATGTCTCGGTAACGCAAAAACAAGTTTTCATGAAAAGAGGGGGGGAAAAACCTTCTGCGTCTCCTTTCCTCGTGTACCAAATTTGGACTATGCGACGAATGAAAAGAATTCTAATATAAAAAATATATAAGAAAATCAATTTTTTCTCGCAGCGGGAAATAGAGAAACATACATGATAGGGCCAATAACAATTGGAATCCCTTTGCTGACTCTCTCTATGGTTGCGTTGTGGGGCCCGTTGCTGAATCGAGGCAAAGCGTTCAAGTACCATATAACGAAATATGCAACCCACGCCAAAAGAGTGTACAGCGTCGCCCACAACGTCGCACGGCGTTCACGAAGGCGGATCTCCGATAAATGAAGCTGACGCCTCTGGATGTCGTTGGCAAGGTTCGAAAGGACGGTTTCGTAATCCTCCTCTTCCTTCTAGTAATTGGTTTAACCGGTCGTTTAGCACCAAAAATAAGCGTTATGCACCTTCGCGAAAAGTCTTTTAAAAATCGTCATATTATAGATACAGGTTGAGGCCTAGGACTGATGCACATAGCACAAAGCATAACACAACTGTTGAGCACTGCTCGAGTGTTGTGTGGCATGTGACCAGACACTATGGTCCCGTGACAATGACATTTACTTCATTCGATTCAAATTTCATAAACTAGGAAGACTGGTAAAATGGATGGGTCTTTGTACATCGATCGCCTACGGAGCATGGGACAGCTGTAGGAAGTATATAGTATACCTAAACATAAAACGGCCTATACTATATGAAAATGTGGTGGGTATGAATGTGAGTAGGGTGCAGTGGAAGTTGGACAACAATGGGCACTGTTCGGCCCTAGCCAATCTGGACTCATGCAAGGTATCCGAAGCGAGCTGCAATGTTTCTCGACCATTGCAGATCGTGTGATCGCCTGGTTTTTCTTTTTGAAATACTACACGCAGAGCCCATGTGCTAGGACAAGGGGATGAAGAGAGAAAGAGGGATGGGTGGGTGGGTGGCTGAAAAGAAAACCTGGATCAAGGCCTGCACGATGCTTGGCTTCAAGGAGCCTGTTGGGCGCGTCGAGATTGAGGAGAGAAAAAAGATATGTGACCTATCATATGTCACTTGAGTTCCTAGACCAAAGACGTCACTCTATCTCTACAGTTGTCCTCCCTCCGCGGTAGACCATAATAAGGTTACCCAGCGTTTTGTGACTCAACTGTAGTTGTAATTTGTAAACGACACTTACCACGTTGCCTGTCTGGACTCACGTGGGATAAATCACTTCAACTCTTACCAAAACCTTCTTTCGAGAACTCAATGGTTTACAATTGAGGCTAAGCCAATTTTGGAGGTAGTAATAGACCCGTCTTCTACTTTCTAACGTCACCAAATGTATTTGGCAATCCACGATAACATTGAGACCGCCCGATTTGGTAAACGATTCGCAAGCACATCAAAAGCACATACAGTTGCAGTGGATTTTGTAAACATGAGTGTGGGTGGTTATTTCGTAAAAGCCAGAGACAAGAATGATGACCGTTTTTCTCTGGTTACATGACAACCTTCATCATTTGAATACACGGAATCAAACTGACAGATGGATTTCATTGATCATGTGGAATGGATGTATCTTAGTACTCTATATTTTATGATATTGTCACCATCGTGAATTACATATCGTATCCAACGTTGAGGAGCACCTTTGATTCCTTTTTCAGAGTTTTTGATTATACAGAGTTGTCGTTGACGCGTCAACGCGGCGTCATCCAGCAATCAGTGCTAATGTAATAGCAAGCTCGTAAGCGCTTCCTTCATCCGAAAAATCAAGGTTTAATTCATTTTTAAGCCTTCCACATTCGGACGATTAACACATCCACAATTTGGCTCTTAGCTTTTACATTCAGTCAAGAGTCCGTTTAAAAGGTCAGGCATCCAATTCCTCATAGGTCCCCTGAGTACTACAACCCAAATAATTCCTTCTGCAAGAAACACCTTCAAAGTCACTCCTGACGGAGTATCATGGACCCTGACGCGAACAAAAATTGGTTTCGTTAATGACAACCGGCAACCAATCTGACATTTGGTTCGGGCATGTCGGCCACCGATAAGAACTGCAGATCCTTTATTGTACCTACTAATACAATCGAGGTATATACATTGAGAGTATGCTAAAATCATTTTTGTTTAGGCCACTCTTTTCTACTTTTTTCAACCAGCCCTCTATAAATACCGAGAACATGTGTTAACTGATCGGCATCTTTAGAGCCCGTTGAATAGTACCTATATGGGTAATGCTAGAGCCACTCTAACAAGTATTGAGTTTGAGCCAAGGTATCATTTCTGAGAACATAGCTTTTTCCGTGGTGCTTTACCAATCGCTTTGAAAAATCAGGGGCTCGAGAGTCAACTTGAAACTTGCACGTCAAAATCCTTTTGCGGATGAAGTGACAACACTTCAACTGTGTTAGGAAGCGGGAGGGGTCACTGTGGGATAACTATGTGCCAAGGACTCCAGAATCTAGAAGACGACAATTGAGGCCTTGGTATCAAAGATTTGTCATTCCTTCACACCTTCTCAAGGGCTCATATAAATTTTGACGAGCGCCCAGAGCTGTTATCATAAATTGGATCGTAAGGGGAGTTGAGATGATTTCGTTTCATATAACGTGAGGATCCTGTTCGATGCTACCAAGCGACGCGCCAGAGGGAAATTTCACCGTCGCAACGGCTTTTGCCATTCAATCCGCGAATTATTTTGTTATTATCAAAAAATATCACACATTGGACCCTTCCACTGGGAATTTTACGACAGAACACAGGAATAAAGAATATGTTGGTAAACCAATAACTTGACTATCATGATGAACATTTGGGTGGTAACCAGTTAGACCCTAAGTCCCAGTTGACCGCTCGTCTTGTGAATGTAGATAATGGAAACCTTGTTCCACAGTATTTTCCCGCCAATGTCTACAAGTTGAGATCGTCGTTGTCGCCCTGTCACTTGCAATGAGACCTTCGGCATGATTTATGCCGTTCTCGGCTTCCAGATTGTTCAAAACCTTAAAAGATATGAGTTTGAGAGTGCCCTATAGGAATTGGTTCAACAGCTTGTAGAAGCACAAAAGCATTCAGAGGGTGCATTTGAGTTCAGTTGATCTGGTTGATCAATGATGGTTTCAATACAGAGTATTGCAAAGAAACATATACAGTTAAGCTCTGAAACAGCATTAGAACTGGAAATACCCCTTTATCCCCCACTCGCACCCTGATTTCCTTGTTGGCTGTTTGAGTTTCTCTACTATTTTTATAGTGAGAAAAGGGAAGACGACCTGGAACTGATTAATCAAATCAACGTGCCTGATATACAGTCGACGGTAGTTTTCGAGGCATATTTTCTTGATGATTTTTTCGTGAATATCCTGCATCTGCTGACAGAAGCTTAGCTTTCAGCGCCAAACTTGCTGAGCTTTATATCTTTGGGTGCCACAACTATCTGACATTTTTGCCGCCGACATTGAACGCTTTGCAAGGACATGACCCAGCGGCGTAATATCGGCAACATGCCATAATTAGAAAGTTTTGACCGAGAAGGGGTGACTTTGTCAGGTTGATGGAGTGTCAATTAAATATGACGGTTCCTGCCGGCTTGTTGCCAAAGAAACACAATTGCACCAGGAATGGACAGGTACGGGCGCAGATTGAAAGTACGTGCCCTTCAATCCCGTTCGAGAACGTCTTGTCAATGAAGTGTGCTACATATCGAGGTCTTGACCACGAAGAATCACGTGTATTTATGGAGAGATAACGTTTCGTCAGTACTTGAAAGTTGAAACGTCCAATTGGTGAGAGTCTTTAGGTCGTTCATACTTCATCTAAGTGGCACTATGCTGAAGATCGGCCAAGGACCCATTTCTGCACAAAGATGCCTTTCAACCTTGGTCTCTTTCTCTAAATCACGTTGCTCGAAGCGGGACTCCTCCAGAATGCGAGGGGATGCAATTTTTTTCGTTGCGCAGGAATAGTCACTTTTCACTGACCTCGTAAGCTGTGCGAGTATCATGAAACGCAATTAAAGTCCCTGAATTGATGATATACGAACTTAGCGGAAGCATCGCCTTTGATGAATGCCAAAGGAATTGAAACTGCATATTTGTGGTGCATGTGGCTTTCCCGGAAATTTCCGAGAACCTCGGTAAGCATGTAGTTTTTGCAAATCCTGGGATCTACATCAATCTGAGCTGCTTTTGGGACGGTCCTCATAGATGTGGTCGGCACTGACCGTTGATTTCCCGCGGGCGAATACTCATCCCGGTCCAACGTCACACTCACTTGAATCTTGTTGCTACTTCGGGACATGAATCTGTCCCCAAATGTCTTCGGCTTTCACTGCACTATATAATAATCAACTTCGGTTCTTGGACTTGTCTACCTGAAGGATTTATCTCTCTGCATTCTTCGTTTACCGACTCTAATAATTATTGAACTGATGCTTCCACCGTCTAATAATCCTGTCCTTTGTGGTTATCCGCCAGCTTCAGACTATCTCACAGGTGCAGAGGGCGATGGAGTGGCGGTCTGTTCGATGAGTAAGTTCTTTATTTTTCACCGAACAATGGTCACCATTGTTTAATTTGCTTTTCAGATCCTACACAGTCGTACCACGCTGGTCTCTACTCCCTGTCTCAGGAAGATCGGTGGTTGAATGAAAGGGAACAGAACTATTATTTTCGCGACCGCCGACATGAGCGCCGCGCAATGCCTGCACATACCCAGCCAACCTCTATCCCCCGATCTGCTTCTCATAGCGCTTTCACAGGATTTATGGCTGCCCCTGATTTGGTTCAACACCCAACATTTCAGTCTCCTTACGTTCGACCTTCTCATGAAATATACAATCCGATGTCGCATTGGGAAGGCTTAGATATACCTATCGATCATTCAAGCATGAATATGAGTCAGATTCGACGATTTGAAGAAAAGCCAACGACGTGGTCTCATCACATAGGGCCTCAAATTACGCCAATGGATCATCAACAATTTAACAACATGATGATATCTTCTGGTTCCTCCTCACCACAAGCAATTTACACCCCTCCCCCAGAGCAAGCCATTCCTCTCAATGGTTACACCTTCCCGCATCGACTTTCACCTCTCCCATCTCCGACCCCATCACCGTTCGAAGAAGACGTGAAGCCAGTAGTCCCTACGATTCCAAGTCCAGTCCAACAGAGCCGTCGGAAGGCCAGTGATGGGTCAGAGACCGGAAAGACCTGTTCCCATTGCCACGCAACCTCTACGCCCCTGTGGCGCCGGGATCCTTCAACAATGAAGCCTTTGTGCAATGCTTGCGGCCTATATCTGCAACAGCGCAATAAGCTTCGCCCACAGGAACTCATCGATGCCGATGGTGATGGCAGTTCCTCAGACGAGTCGGATGCGAACTACCTCGGTCCAGAGTGCAGCCACTGTCACACACATCGAACGTCCGTATGGCGGAGGAGCAAATCAGGCGATCAGCTTTGCAACGCTTGCGGAGTTTACGCACGTCTTCGTGGAAAACCTCGACCCCTGTCACTAAAGAGAAAGAAGATCCGTCCTCGCTCTGCTAAAAAGACCTCCATACAGACACCAGCCTGTTAGCAAAGCAGATTCACCCAAAAAATTTTGGAAGTTATATTTTTTCCGTCACCTTCCCCTCATATCATGGACTATGGACTTTCACTTGCAATCCCGACAAATTACTGACCATCATGCTGTCCTTCACTGATTAGAACAATAGCTTTGTTAATGTTGTACTATTACATCTCTTTCACATGGACCATTTGAATAAATTATTCAATGAGCTGTAGATTACTTACAGTTGCCGATATCACTGCGAGTCATTGTCCGATTTATTTACCACAGCGAATCAGCCAAATGTACTCCCTATCATCAGGCAGGTACACTGACAGCAATCTTAGGATTTTGACTGGATTACGATTTGCGACCAGACGAGTCATCTCTGATTGTGAACTCTCCCTTCTTTACTCAGAGGCGGTGCTCGGCTGATGGAAAGTTTGGCAGATGCCATGATGCAAGCTCGCAAAAAGGGGATAAGCACTTTTTTAATAAACTGTATGCTGACAAACATTGATTCATTCAAGGGTCTGTAACATACAAAACCTGAGACGCAAAGGTTACAAGGCATTGTACCCGTTGCATTTCAAATTAAGAAAAACTACTAAATTCACTGACGCGATTAATCAATAAATTAATTGTCCAACAATCCTGTTAAATTTGATTCCGAAACTTCTCAGCACCCAGGGTTCACATGGTGCAGCTGAACGTTCCAGTGTCACCATGCGGTCGCTTCCACATTCGGATATGTTCACTAGAAACTTCAAACCAAGTGTTTCTCAAGCTCGAGCTTGAGAGATCTCCATTATATTTTTGTGGATGGACAGTTAACGTTTGCGGAGGAACAGAATGTTGTTCACTCGAACCTATCGTGTGATTTATCCGGAAAACGAAGGCTCAAATGGCTACAAGGAGCAAACCCCAAGCGTTTGTCTGAGTCAGACAGATGATGTTGGGATAATATACTGTTGACATGGTGATTTTCTGACAGTGTAGGTCTTGGCATCGGCCCTCTGTTCTGATCCATTGTTGCATTGGTTAAATGGTTTTTGCGATAACGTCCAGAAAAATCTGTGTGTGTGTGTGTGTTTTTAATAGATTTTTGAGACGAACAAGCAAATGTGTCAGCACCGCCAATTGTTGCCCAGTACTGTGGCGTCCATTCATCAGAAGAAGGAAAACGCGAGGTGGAAACAAAAGAAATATTTATTCCTTGCAGGGCAGTGAATTCATAATACACTGCCCCCCACATAACTCCCAGCTAGCACAATTCGGGAGGTTAAATGCTCATGGAGCTGCGCCCATCAAAATTTCTGTGATCCATTCGTGGCAAGGGACAGATACACGGCGTCCCTTGTATTTGGATAGAGAACTCGCCGACACAAGGGAAGCGAGGAGAACCACGAATCCTTTTATTGAACAAAGGCTGGAGATAAACCTTTGCGGGGCTGCCGCGCAAGCTACAGTCCCGAGGAAAACGGGTGCCAGTGCGAGTGTCGATGGACCGACATATACATATATCCCAGAACTCGAAATCCTTTTAAAGAAAAATACTTTATACTGTTTGTGGTCGAGCACAACGCCTAAGAGCTAAGCGGACATTTCGCTTAGTGGACCGAGTCTAGCAACGTTGACAGATCAGCACCTCTGCTAGTGGAAGGAAAACATCCAGTACTGATGACTGGCAGAGACTCGAATGTCGGGAGCAAGAGATTTTCATGGTCGCTTTCAGTGTGGAACGCAGAGCCACAGCCATCCGAGCTATTAGATCATATAAGGTCCCACTTACTACTAGGGCCTTTTTACCCCCAATGTAAGAGTGTCGCAAGCAGTGCCGCCAATTCCGAGTGTGAGCTAATTAGTTTGGTCTCGTTTTTAGCGGTGTCGAATGCTCTTTATCAAAGGCTAGCAGGAAGACGGGTATATATCCAGGTTGACAGCAAAGGCACCCCACATCTCAGTTTGATGCGCATTGACATACCCCTTGCACAGCCTTGGACTCGTCCTTCTGAATTGTGCATTGAGCCTTTGGTCCGGGGCTAAGTTACAAGTAACGCAAGACTGAAGGTGTATACTAGAGTCTAGACTGATGGCACCTCCCTAATTTGGAAGAACCCCAGACGTCGGGTCCGTTTTTGGGGCCTGGAGAAAGTGGCCGTTCCACGAATAGAACGAAGCACATATAACATTTTGAATATCAGAATCAGTTGACCAGTTGTGAGGTATAAAAGGGTACTTTTCCATACTATCGCCTTGAAAAGCTTCGAAACACCACAGTGTGGAAGTTTGACGATTTTCTTCATTCCCCTACCACTGAGTGCAGACGGTCGTCAACAGGAACTTGATCCGACTTGAAGGACGGATACTGATAAGTGTCCAGGATTTGCAAGTATATAAACCACTCTGCAAATCATCATTCAAGTTATGGCTCCTCTGCAAAACTTGAAGGCTGCGATGGCATGTGCGATGAGTTGGGCTTCGGGTTCTAGGCGGCGGGCAAGAAGGTCGCGTGTGTACGCGAACGACAGTAATAGTGCTAGGAAGTCCAATCATCAAACCTTGTTTTCCAGGACCAAGTGAACAATATCCAGGTGATCTATATGTGACACAGACATCTGCCTTCGCGTCCACTCTCTGCCCACACAAAGAAAACGGAGATCTTTGCGTGTACGGACAGTATGCTGGGCCTTTCTGTACCCCATCCTGGTCATTCGTTAGGTGGTACGTCGAGATTGTCAAGGATAACCTGAAATTATCGGGGAAGCAACCACCAATAAACATCTGGACGTCTTCTATTTCTACAACTAAATTCTAAAAGTCTATTATAAATTCAATCGCTTCCTAGCTTTGCCGAAAGAATGACCGCAGAATTCGAATTATACATAAAGTGGTGGTTGTAAACATCTTTTCAAATATTGTTCGAACAAGAAAGAGGCTGCTACTCGCTGGCAAGCTGTGGTCATCCACGAAAAGACTGCAAGAGTATCTTTGCAAGGACCGATAGTTGACATGTAGATGAAACTTTCACGGCCCGTGCCAACTTCCGGGTGGTTTTGCAATCCTCAGAACTGAATCCGTTCGACCAGGGTAGTCAAACCCTGACAAAACCTCAGCGGCACCTCCCAAAGGTGCAGATCTGATGACTACCGCAGTACTGAAGACAGGTGATGAACGGGAAAACCGGTCAATGCGATCAGAGGGGATCACGCCACTAAACGAGAATACAGGAAGATCAAGGGCGTTTACACCATTGGGTGAAGTGTAAGAAAATGACAGTCCCGCATGAATGCGTATGCAACGCAGAGCCTCAGATTAGAGAGGATTAGGGTATAGCACAATGGCAGTGCGAGAGAGATGCGTAAAGTCGGTACGGGGATAAGAAGTTGATCGGGGCTACATAATAGTCGACCAGCGTAAGGTGAGCACATGCTCAACTGATCTGGGTCGCGACGCAGCCATTGATTTAAGGCATAATTGTATAAGTCATCTTCCAAAGATATCGGAAATGGCGCGCAACTGTATGGCATTGGACATTGCTGTAGGCGGACCAAGATTCGGAACTGCGACCTGATGACACTAAGATTCGGTCCTGATGAAATGAATCCTGGTTGCAAGAATACAGTTTGTGCCACTGTTCTGGATAAAGTTACTAGCTAGAGAGAAGACGTCCTTCAACGTTGTTTGTTTCTATTTGGCTGTACGGTGTGCAACGCCTTATGCAGTTCCATTCCATAAGGTTAAAGAAACTGAAGAAAATAAATGACATTGTAAACGAGTTCGGAATACTGATCCGTCACTCGCGGTTAAGATAAAACAGGAACACGTCAATGTGGGAGATGAATTACCGCTGCAAGACTGTCAAACACCACAAGTTCACTCATTAATAATCAAGATTTATGTCTGACGAAGATAACATGCGCATGCCAACGACCGTCAAAATTCCATTCAGTAGTGGACCGCCTGGCTCGGAGTCCGTCGGGGATGAATAAACTCCATCATAGAGTAATGTGTATGCACAGCTCTGACTGTCGAAGAGATGGAAAATAAATCCACAACGTTAACGTTGAATGGAACCTAACTGAATTATGAGTAAACATATTCTTCAGGTTATATTCCACCTTCAAATTGAGTGACCGAGTGCCAAGACATTAGTGGCAGTTAGTATACTATAATTCCTTATCTGCGAAGTTTTGAGATTCGATGTATTCATCTTCAGAGTTACTGTTGTGTTTCAACTTCCTTTTTAGAGTTTGATCGCTTACATAATAAAGTAAGGCCGGCCAGCGGCACCATGTGTGTGTCACGAATTGAGTAACAGTCTTGTTTTCTTTCTAATGTGTTACAACGAAAAAAAATTAAAGGGTACTCTGCACGTTTAAAAATATGAATTACTTTGCTGAAGCTCCACATAACCATCCATAAAATTTTGGACAATCACAATGGAAAATCTCTTAGTACTACGAGCCTGTTCAGCTGCGCCACAAGTTTCCGATTTCAGAAATAACTTGTTTGTGCCTGCTGGGTTGCTGTGTTGCCGTTGCTGTCAGACTTTGAAAATTACATCACATCTTTGTACAGTAGATAACAGCTTATCACAATGGATCCATCTCAAGCAATATTAGTGCTTGGAAGTTAGGTTAGTTAACTGCAAAAAAACCAAGACTGGACTGGACTGTAACCGGAAATAACCAGGCACATCAGGAAAATAGGAAAAAAGCTTAACAGGCTTCAGGTAGGTAAGCTACAGTGTAGCGTCTAGACGGTCTACCGAACGGATACAGTGTAGCCGTCTAACACCAAGCGAGTGAACTCCAGCGAACGCCCAATATATACCGCGGGAACTACACTGTACCGTCCTACACGGGTCCACCGAACGGGT
>QDKV01005235.1_pt1 | contig 37891 bp, 40 predicted proteins | sample 1861101 | NCBI WGS metagenome assembly QDKV01 (sample SAMN04275158, study PRJNA302643) | Fungus metagenome, whole genome shotgun sequencing project. | isolation source: fruitbody | host: Mallocybe terrigena | place: Sweden | collected 2013 | reverse complement strand
GGGCTGCTCCGCCGCCTCCCCCTCCGAATAATGGAACTGGGCCTCCGCCAGCCGGACCCCCTGCCGACAAGGATCAGAATCCACCCCCGGCAGATGATCACAAAGATACTAGGAGGTCCTTAGACGACGACAGTGGAAGGGTACCTCCAACTCCTCCGAAGCCTGACTTGAAAGTGCCACCCCTAGTCGAGAGCCCACCTCCGCCACCTCCGCCTGCAAATCAGACCGCTCCTGATGGGAAACTTCCCGAACCTTCTCCTTCTCCACCACCACCGAAGCGTGCTGATGTTAGGAGGTCCTTCGACGATAACAGTGGGAAGTTACCTCCGAAACCTGACTCGAAAGCACCACCCCTGGTCGAGAGCCCACCTCCGCCACCTCCCCCTGCAAACCAGACCGCTCCTGATACAAAAGTTCCCGAACCCTCTCCTCCGCCACCGAAGCGTGCAGATACCAGGAGGTCCTTCGACGACAACAGTGGAAAAATACCTCCACCTGACTCGAAAGTGCCACCCCCAGTCGAGAACCCACCTCCACCTCCCCCTGCAAACCAGACCGCTCCTGATACAAATGTTCCCAAACCTTCTCCTCCGCCACCGAAGCGTGCAGATACCAGGAGGTCCTTCGACGACAACAATGAAAAAGCACCTCCACCTCCGAAGCCTGACTCGAAAGTGCCAACCCCAGTCGAGAGCCCACCTCCTCCACCACCTTCTCCATCTCCCCCACCACCGAAGCGTGCTGATGTTAAGAGGTCTTTCGACGAAAACAGTGGAAAGGTACCTCCACCTCCAAGCCCTGACTCGAAAGTACCCCCAGTCGAGAGCCCACCTCCCCCACCTCCCCCTGCGACTCCTGATGAGAAACTTCCCAAACCTTCTCCTTCTCCTCCTCCTCCTCCTCCTCCCTCGCTTTAATGGTGTATAGAGTACTTGATCAGAACAGAGACCCTATTTCCTCAGAAGGGGAGAGCGCTCTTTCTTATAACCGTCTCTTGTTTATTATCAACGAAAGGACTATAGTCAAAGATTGACATTAGACATACATTTTATTTTTTGTCGTGACCAATATAAAGTCTCTTGTTCTTGCCAGCCAAGGACCATTATGCAAGATGATGCTTCATTAAAGTTTCGGGGATGCAGGAACCATCGCGTTAACTTGGTTGTAGTGAAGCCACATTTATGGGTGATTGTGAGGAGAAACTTTCAAATAGGTTTTTACATTGATACGAGTTCCAAAGCAAGATGTCCAGATGGTCAGCACGCTGTCGTGGTTTTGGGCGGAGATAATTAGAGCTCCCAATGGATCAGAACCTGAACACGGACCGCTCATCCCTGGCATTCAGCCACACCGACCTTGTTCCTCTTCTCATTATTTTATACAACTTGAAATTAGGAATGCCACCCACTCCAGGCATATTTCCAGTCCCCTACGGTACAACAACAGCTCATTCACACAATGTACCTGTACCTGTACCATCAAGCGCTGTCATCTCGTCTTCTTCCTCAGCACAAGTCATCGGTCCAGGTGTACCTGGGCCAGTAGCAGGCTTTCATCTTCCACCGGGTCCCACGAACGTTAAGTTATCTCGGCTAGATGTGGCTGGACAGGGACTGGCACAGGAGGTATATGGCCCAGGTATCGGTCATGGCCTGCATCCGCATTCTCACCTGCACGGACACGGCCACACTGGCCATTTGCAATCGCATCAGCTTGGACATGGACATCATGGAATGGGCGGGTCGGGTTTAAGGCATGGTGTGTTCTTTACTTTGTCTCTCTGCGTGTGTTAGGCGGACAACGCGTGTCGCTCGTCGGATGTTTTTATCTTTGGAACATCATACATGACCGTGAGTCGGACCTTGGCTGACCCTGCAATTCTTCCCTTTTTTCCGCATCCTCCACTATCAGCAACGTCCGGAACAATGGACGAAAGTCTCAATCGAAAAGAAAGGCGTAAAAGGGAATTATCAAAGCATAATAGAGACGCCGGTGATCGACGGGACGAGTGAGTACTATATTTATTGATTCGCTCATCCACTATATCTCACAAATCCACCAGCCCGTCACGACACATAACTGAACGTATGTCCGCACTGTATAACACCGCCCAAATCCTCTGTACGCGTCCCGACGTCTCATTTCACTTCAAACTCCGACTCTACCCGCTTTCCCTTGAGCGTTCTGCTCTTCTCGCCCAATTTGAGGCTGAGGAAAGGTATGCTGTGGAATTAGCCCAAATAGCATATGAGGAGGAGAGGGAGCGGGTAGAAGAAGAGTGGCGGAAAGGTCGGGAAAGGGTGAGAGAGAGGCTTTTGGAGGGGATCGAGGAGAGGAGGAGGAGGGCACGGGAGGAGAAGGAGGGCGAGGGGACTGTTGGCGACGCCTCGCTAGATTCCCATTCCAGACCGCCCATCACCCGTAAACTCCGCAACAAACTTGGCGGTGGTACATCCCCTCCTCCAACTCCTCAAACCGCTGCTCTTAATGGGTTTCCTTCGTCTTCTCTCGGCAACGCAGGAACTGGCACAAGCGGCATTTTTTCCTCAGCTGCCAATCTACCTATTACTACCGGTCCATTTCTCAATCCCCACTCGCTCAATGTAGACGACCTCCCCTCCCCTTTCCCTCTTCCTCTCACGGCGTCTGGCCTTGCACACTCCGCCTCTACAGGCACGCTCAGCGCAATAGCAAGTCTCAATTCCTCTTCTGTGACTGGCGGTACCGTCTCCGCTGCAGTATCAATAGGGGGGAGTGGCGGTGCCATGTTGGGTAATGGTGGGCGGAGAAGGGTGAAGGGAGGTGGAGGACACCAGGGACAGGCGTTAGGCGGTTTAGGCAAGAGTCTTGCGGTACTGAATATGCAAAAAGAGAGTATCGACATCGAGAACGATTTGAATGAAATTAAGAGGGGAAACAAGAGGCGGAGAGCAGCCGCTGCTGGTAGTGTGAAAGGATGAGGCGGAACGTTTTGACTGTAGTTGTGCGTTTCTTTCAGACGATGATACCCATACACACTTAATCGTAATATTCTTGCTGTTTACTAATGTAAAAATTTCACACCTCCATCGGCACGAAGTGCAAAAGCCCTCACGGGTGACCCGTCCATTCCCTCCAGTTTCAAAGGCGCAAGACTGACCAACCACTTCCCTTTTCCATTTCCTTCCTCCTCTTCCCTCAACGCCTCCATTAGCCTCTCGATATTCACTAAATTCTCAACAATCACCCCACCCTCGTTCAGGAAAGCCCCGTGAAACCCGAACCCATCGTTTCCTTTCGTCCACCCATCTAACAAGCGAGGCGTTTCGTCTGGGCTGAACGTATCGATGCCTACAACACTGATTCCCAAACTAATGAGATGAGAAGCAATGCTTGGAGAAAGATATGGATGAGAGAAGTATTTTTCACTGTTGGTGGTGTAGTATTGCGACCAGGACGTGTGGATTAGCAGGATAGGATTCGGGTTTGGATTTTTAGTATCATTTTTGGTGCTATCAATGAGTTCTGGAGGGAGCCGCGAAGCGAAAGTCTCCCATTCGATTCGCTCCCTCTCTCGTAACCCTTCTTCTCTATCAACACCAGCAGTGAGATCTACAACCCATACCCTCCCCACTAGTCTCTCCAAGCCAATCTTCTCCACTTTTCCCCCTTCCTTGTCGAAATGAAAAGGGGCATCCAGGTGTGTGCCCGTGTGCGTGCCGAAAGAGAGGTGATGCACTGAGTATCCATCGCGAACGTGCGTACTGTGTGGTGTAGACTTGAAAGGTGGGTCAGAAGGGTAGATGGGGGTGAATGGGGTGAGTGATTGAGTAAGGTCGATTATCTGCATTGCCTGATTTAGATTTCTAGCTCTGCAAAAGAAAAGCGACGATATGTCACCTGATCTCAATTGGTCTACATTTCAATTTGAACACTAGATTTTTTTGAACGTCAGTTACTAATGAATTCGAACGGTTTCTCAATTGCAGGCAACGATCGGATTGTTGTATTCAGCCGAATCAAGCGACGCAGTATCATCAATATATTGGTCTGCGAACTTCCACCTGCTGCGGTGCCAAATGCTTTCCCAATTATGCCAGACCAGTGATGGTAGAGTTGCTAGAATGTTCCACGTTGAACAGGTTCGGTTCATTGGTCCAACAGGGCCTTTTCCATGCGTACATGTACAACATCGTGGGCGTTCTTGGAAGTACAGTCGATGCGCAGTCCGACATAGGGGATACGCCTGACCGATGATTACCAAATTTGGCCATGTGCTTGGCATCCGTTGTCATCAACTTGAATAAGCGCTCGAGGTTAGTACTGTCGTCGACGTTATTTTTGCGTGCAGTTTTGCCTCGGGCCTCAGTCACGAATGTCCTCAAAAAAATGCTTTTTTTTCATGATGGATTAACTGGTCCTGAGTGGTCACCAAGTTCGTGAGCTATCTGTACCTATGTTCCACCCACCGCAGCCAAAGCGCAGCATCATCACCAACGTTGATGTCTGATTTCATGGAAACCCGATATTAAAATTTTTGACTGACCGTATTGATGTCAATTTACGCGAAATTCTGCCTGCTCTGCTATAAAAACAGGTGTCTTGCCTCCCATTTTCTTCATCAACTTCGAACTTCAAGTTTTCTCATATACTCACCTTCCTTTGCATATCGTTTACATTCTTTGAATTGATCAGCATTTGATATGCCTCGCTTCAGCATCTTTGTTTGCCTTGCCGTCGTGCTTGCTTCCCTCCAGGGAGGGCTTGCTACTCCGACCTATGTCAGGAGGCATGACAATCTTGCACCCCCCAGCAATGCTCCACCCCCTGGTAGTCCGCTTCCTACACCCATAGATGGCGGTGTTCCCAAGTTCCCCCCAATGAACAATGGAACTGCCCCCCCGCCTCCCCCCCCTTGCAATAATGGAACTGGGAATCCGCCTGCTCCCCCGGCAAATCAGACTGGACTTGTTCCTCCGCCCCCTGCGAAGCCTGCCAACGATGATCAGAAACCACCTCCGGCAGATCCAGTTAAGAGGTCCTTCGACGACCACAATGGAAAAGTACCTCCACCCCCAAGCCCTCCGAAGTCTGACTCGAAACCACCCCCAGTCGAGAGCCCACCACCACCACCACCACCACCACCACCCCCTGCAAACCAGACTGCACCCGATGCGAAACCTCCCAAACCTTCTCCTCCGCCAGCGAAGACTGCCGATGTCAAGAGGTCCTTTGACGACAACAATGAAAAGCCTCCTCCTCCACCTCCGAGCCTTCCAAAGCCTGACTCGAAACCACCCCCCCCAGCCGAGAGTCCACCACCACCACCCCCTGCAAACCAGACTGCACCCGATGCAAAACTTCCCAAACCTTTTCCTCCGCCCCCGAAGCCCGCCGATAGGAGATCCTTCGACGACAACAACAAAAAAGCACCCCCTCCACCTCCGGGCCTTCCGAAGCCTGACTCGAAAGTGCCACCGGGCCCACCTCCCCCACCACCTGATGCGAAACTTCCCAAACCTTCCCCTTCTCCTCCGCCCCCGAAGGCTGATGCGAAGAGGTCCTTCGACGACAACAGTGGAAAGGTACCTCCACCTCCGAAGCCTGACTCGAAAACACCACCCCCAGTCGAGAGCCCACCACCACCTCCCCCTGATGCAAAGCTTCCAAAACCTTCTTTTCCTTCTCCGCCACCGAAGCCTGCTGATGCCGGGAAGTCCTTCGACGACCAGAGTGGAAAGGTACTTGTGACTCGCCGAGAGCTCACCTCCCCAGACCCCTGTTCCTAATGCAAAATTTCCGAAACCTCCTTCTCCTCTTCCCTTGCTTTAATGGAGTACAGATTAGTTGATCAGAACAGAGGCCCCCAAGAGTTCCCACTGATTGACTCCTTCCGAAGGGGAACTATCTTATACCCCACTTTTTGCGGTTTAAAGTTTTTGATTTATTATCTCAGTTATCATTGAAAGGACTACTAGTCACTACCATTCGCTGGCGAAAATTTAACGTCTTATCCTGAACTACTTTTTTATTCTTTCGTCGTGCCAATAGTGTGTTTCCACTTCATACGTCTTACTAAGTGCCGTTGGACATTTTTCAATGCGGAGAATTAGTTTGCGAAATAAATTTAGCTTTCTTAATGTTTTTTAACTAAGGACAGTGAAAGTATCATCTTAGACTCGTTTAAGCGACAACGCGAATATTTTCCTTGGTATGAAGGATCCGACGCGAGTGTCAATAAAAAATGGAATTAGACTACAAATTATTATGCAGACGCATACCTAAACAAGTTGTGTAAACAGAGCAAGATATTTGGATTGCTGCAGATCAAAACGGCTGAGGAAAGACGTTAAAGATATCAAAGCCAAAAAAAGATCTTTGATGGCCGAACGAATAACTCGAATAATTGCTAGCAGGGCAGAGGAAAAGGTTGCACTACTAACAATCATGCGTTCCGCGATTGAACGATAAGACCTGCATCCCAAGAGATCACGAGCCATCCCTCAGCCACGAGAGCATTTCGAACTGCAGGTTTAAGCACGCTCACTCGTCCGACAGAGTGCTTTCCTTTGCCTGTAATTATTTTCATGGGTTTAACTTCGTGATTGAAAGTAAGATATCGAATTCAGTGTGTTAACGAAGTCAAAAGTTGGTTGCAAAGGAGGTCACAGTATTGTGTGGACACAAGACGCGAGAGTACATATTTTGATTGAGGAAAGCAGCGAACATCATCGTAAGCAAACTGCTTATCACGAACTCAACAAAAATTGCTCACATTCTGGTCTTAAGGATGACGCATGCTCGTTCAGGATTTCCTTGACTATAACGGTGGCTTCTGCAACAGTTGTACCGTGGAGGTCGATCATATCGTGATCGTCATTGATTGTCCTTGGGTGAACATGAAATGATAAAATAGATTCATCAAGGAAGGTCGACGGCAAGCGAACATACCAACTTGCAAGGACCATCGCACGGGCAGCGTCAAGTGCTTTTTCCTTCGCTAGTTCTCGTGCTTCTCTTGCCTACTGGATGATGCAAAAGAATCGGGTAAACATATTTGAGCAAATTTATACACACCTTCTCCGCGTAGAACAACGCCACCTCTCTATTCCGATTCTTACACTCCTTATACAAGATATTTGCATCCATCAGGGCTTGATCACGCCTGGCCATCGCTTTGCGCATCTTCGCTCTGAAATGGCTCGCATCATACATTTCTTCTCTACTCAACCGGAAATTGCCTGCAGTACTGGCAACAGAACCAGCAAATATGTGGTTATTAACCTCTTTTGTGTAGCCTTTGATGTTATTTGGATGGGGTCTGCGTTCAAGTTGGATGGCTTTTTTGTGGAGAGGGACGACTTGCCATTGGTTTGTGCTTGGTTTGGTGTATCTGCTAGTTGCAAATGTTGGTAGAGAATTAGCTTTTGCTCGTCGTATTGGCAATGTCGGTAGGGAATCTGAGGGTCTAGTTGGTCGCGGGGACATGATTGGGCCGTTGGTTAATGCTAACTGGCCAGATGGACGGGAAGGTGACGATGGAGGCGAAGGAAGGTGCATCAGCCCCATGGTCGAGTCGTTATCCAGCTCACGAAGCAAATAGACGAGATCCAACGCATCATTCGCTCTTCCTTCCGTCGCACAGATAGCGAGTTCTACATCTGAAATGACACGAGACCGCTGGTTGATGATTGGATTGAACTCCTGGTTTGGATCGCTAGGCATGACGATGTCAAGGATGTTGACCAAGAGCGTTGTGTTCTCTTCTGAGATGTCGGATGAAGGGTCATAGTTGCTTAACGAGATTAAGGCAGAGCGTAAGGCGTCATGAGAGGTTGGGTATTTTGGTGAGTGAAAATAGGAGGAGAAAAATGAAGGTGAATTAGGGGGTAAAAGGCTTGACAGGTGAGTCGCTAATGAAGACAATTGGGTCCAGGGGTCAGGGGAAGAGAGGAAGAGGCTAGTTCTTAAACCATTTGTGTGATTCGATGGCGAATTCAGATGCTGAGAACCACTAGGGACATGGTGCTGTTGTCGTATGTCCGTCAAAGCAATTTTCTGGGACTTGGGTCTGCGGTCTGAGTTCTTCCTCGCAGTACGCTTCCTTGTTTCTTTTTTGACTAATTCCCAGCCCATATCACGATCCACATGTGAACTGGCCACATCTCTTTCTTCATTTTCTGAGGCATCCAAACCCCTTTCTTCCAGTTCCCGGATGAACTCTTCCGTGCGAAGTGTTGCAATGACATCCCAAAGGTCCAAATTATCACGCTCGTGTTTGTCTAGGGCCTGTTTGAGCTTCGCAATCGGCACATCTGGTAGGGCAGTCCGCAGAAATACAAAAGCAAAGTCGGACGAAGACGACGACGAAGATCCAGAGCTTTCCTCGTTTCCGTTTCCTAAGCTAAGACTGGAGGCCGAGGTCCAATCATTCTGAGGTGCACTCAAGTCAAGATCGGGGTGCTCGGGGTATTCGATCTTTAATTCTGAGTCTGCATGTAAAGAAAGCTCTCGGAGTGTTGCGCGCAAAGCAGCAATCTTGTCTTCCATTGGAGTAATTGAATTCCCATCACCATCTAATTCAAGTTCGACGACCAGGGCAGCGACAAGAGAAGCGTCAATAGTCGGACAGAATTCTTTCTGTACAAGTACATATAAGAAAGGTAATTGAGATTTTAATGATAAGGTATTGACCTGAAGAGATTCGAAGAGGTTGTTCATAGGTGACATAATATTAGTCTTGATTTCGTAAAGAAAAAGTGACAATGCGGCAAGAGATGGATAGAAATAATTGAATACCAAAGCAGTTTCATAACGAGAGCATTTTGTCTAAGACTGCATCTGCACCCACATCGACGCCCAACCTATCACGTGCCATTGAAAACCACTATTTACACTATTGCTCTTCTGTCGTTATTATAATGTTGTTCTATATATCCGTGCTGGCTTTTGCGTCTTTACTGGTCTTGTGTACGCTCTGTTGACATCACAAGTTTGCACTACTCACTAACCAATTCAGTGACATACCGCTACCGCACCTACATCATTCCACACCTCCCTCAACGTATCAAGACGCTCTTCCCATCCTTAAGTCATTATACGCCACTGGCTACTTTCGCTGACCAGATCAGCGCTGGAATCACTTCTACCAACTTTGACATTGAGGCTAACATTCACGATGGAGATTCGAGGACGGGTTTGGATGAGCAAGGCACGCAGGAGGTACTCGAGATCATGAGGCGGGAACGTGTCAAGTATTTCTCATTTGATTGTTTGAATTTTCTTTCTTGTACTCACCAATCCTTTGTTGTAGCTTTGATCAGGCAAGATTAATAAGACAAAATCGTATGCTGGCCCAACATGGCATTGATCCCTCAGGTCAGTTGCACGCCTTGTTTAATGGGTATTACAATTACATTTTCACGTCTAGGAATGCCAATGGATTCTAAAGCGATTACGCGCCTGTAGATTTGGCTGGTTATCGACATTGGTCCACTGTTTCGTAAGAGTTATTTTCCTCCTCAGGTTTTCTGGTAACGAATTCTGGCCCTAAATGCTGTTTCATTTTCTTTATTTAGGGTCTTTGCTGTTATACTCACATTATTCCCTCACGTCTATCTTGAGTGTTAATCAATTGTGCTTCTATCACAAGCTTTCCTCAATCATTTCTCGTAGGTGTGCTGCGGCAAATTTGATAGTCTATTTGCATTGTAAAACCCTCAAATATTAAAACATTCCTTCGCTCTGCTCATCGTCTCATCAACTTGCACTCAAGATACAAACCTCCAGACGAGTAGCAGGAACACTCCATTTCTCTTTACAGGTTCCATACACCCTTCAAAAATGATTCCGACTCTCAGCTGCGATCTGTGGATTCTTCCAAGTCCATTATACCTATGGCCAATGGGTATCCACTTAAAGCCGTTAACAATTGCTCGCCTCACCTGTTCTAACTCTCAAATTGCTCTTTGGGGATATTCCGGAATTCTACGCTCATGATTCTCGATTAGTTGGACTCGCTCTGCTCCGTAAAATGTCTACGTTGGACCGTTTGCATTCTGCATATTGCACCATAATAACCCTTATGGCCCTCCGTCCAGTCCAACATCTGCTCGAATGAATTAATCTGAATTTGTTTGTGATTCTATAATGATCAATGAATCCTCGACTCCTTCATCGGACTATTGGGCAGCTATGACTGAAATGGTGTTCCCATAGCCACTCACATCCTTTCAAGCACCTTCTCGATGTATGGTGCGCCTGTCTCTGGAATTCAATCTAATCAATCCTGCTCCAGAAATGTTGAGTGTTAAATGATCCTCGCTGGTGCGAAGTCAATTCATGACCATGAAGTCAAGCAAGTACTGATGACTAGAAAGACGAACACCATACCATGCATGGCACTATAAACAAGTAATGTGCAAAGGTCTGTGGTTTTTCTAACAACGACTAGATTCATAAATATATTTTTGTTCTATTGTCTCAGGTTTTGCATTCAAAGCAAAAGAATTATATAGAGTTCATACCTTCTGTCCTTCACCCGTACCGTGTCTGACTTTTTCGTTCTACTCAATTGGTTACTGGTTCGTGAAGGTGATTGGACTTCAGATGCTTTTCGTTGATTGCTACATGTTTGTGAGCACAGTGCGTTCAAATTACCACCTCATTATCATGTGGATTCCACACCTGGATGACCTCCCGCCGCCCGGTCTAACACTTGATGTACGAATCAAGGAGTTATACGGCAAAATTAGTTCGGAATTATGCTTGAAATGAAATTTAGAGGGTCTTTCGAGGGGGATACTAGTATGTATAGATGGCAGCGATTGATTGAAACGCCAATAGATAAAAGAGTCTTGTGGAATAAAACCCTGATACATAATTGGGTATTACACCTGTTATCTTGGCCTACAAACATTTTGTATTGAGCTAGTAGACTCAGCCGCGCGACTCGTTGTAGGTCAGAAGATAAAGCAAGCAACGTAATTGAGGATGCCAGAATTTTGGTGCAGTGCCACGAGATTCTAGTATGAAGATTTTTCGGATTTCGCTGGATCACCAAAGCTTAGCAGCTCAGCAACTGGAATTTAGGCGCCTACAACATACAAGCTCTTTTCAGGACTTCAAGCTTCAAGCCCCGCCTGAGGTTCAAACGATGGACCCTGATTGTAGAATACCATAGATGAGGTAGCAATTTGTATAACCAGGAAGTTGGCTTCTATTTACACTTGTAGATCCACCAAACTCAAATTTAAAATTATGTGTATTTGTGATGAAGTCGAAAAAGAGTTGAATAGTATGATAAAAATAACGAAATCGAAAGTGAAATGCATAGATAAAACAATAGTATTACACCCAAAATAAGACGGTAAATCCTACGCAAGGCGGACAATTTATTGTTGACTTTGAGAAAGGTGACAAGAGTTCAGAGCTCTTCATGGTTCTGTGCAGAAGGCTCAAGCGGTATGTCTTTCAAGGCTTCCTCTATCTGCACTTTGCCTTTCCCAATAACGATTTTGGATGCATCAAATCCGGGAGCTTGGTCCTGCGGTTGCTGAGTGTCCGGAATCGGCAGAATCTGGACATTCTCGCCATCTTTCTGCTCTGTCGGGTCTTCTTGCTTCAGTGTTAGACGACCAGCGCCCTCCTTCAATGGGGTATCACCTAAATCCGCGTTTCGTAGATCAACTATCCTTCTCTCATTGTCCTGGACAACGAAGAAGCCATCGTCGTCTTCATCGTCATCGCTTGCAGTAACCAACGGTCGTAAATTGAAGACCTTGAGACCACGTGAGCGAATTTTTGACAAAGCAAAGTTGAATCCAAGAATTATATCTTGAAGCTCGTTGTCCAGTTCATTAAGCGCTTGGACGACTGGGTCAGAAGGTGGTGTTGGGTTTGTAGAAGTGCCATTTGCAATTTGACGGACAGTCTCATCGAATTTTTCATATACTGCGTACATGAATAAGTAAGATGAGACTCTTATTCTGATAACATGAGCCATAGAAAAACTCACTTCGCATCAAATCGTGATATCTTTGCCAATCCAGGTAAGTAACATCATCTAGCCAGGCATAGTCCATGGCAAGATCCTCCTGTGCTCGAGATGCAAGGTCTTTAATTGCTTGAGCGGTGCTGAGAACTACCTCAGCTTCTTTGTCCTTGAGGTCGACATACCAACTCCGAATCTCTGTTTGAATAGTGGTAACGCGATTGGAGAACTTATTCTCGACTTTCGATACGATATCAGCAAATTTATTCTTTTCTTGGAAAGCGATATCCTGCTTAGTCTTCTTAGCTTCGTCATCTTTGGGCGTGTCCTTGGGAACCTTCCAATTGCTGCTTCGAGTTGCGGCTTTCTGGAGGTAGCCTTCGAGACCTTTGATGAGCCTCTCGCCATCCTTCTCGACCCCAACAAGTGACTTGGCGTCTGTTACGGATTCCGCGTTTATACCCGCGGTCCCTGAAGAGCGAGCACCCATATATTTAACTTCTTCTGCGTCGTTATCTCTTAATCTTTGGAGAGTATTCACCAGTTGCGAACCCCTCTCTTCAACACCGTCGTGCAGCTTTTCGAACCATTTTTCATGACGACCAACAATATCTGCACGTTTGGCTGCCGTTTCCGCCAAGCGTTCGTCCTCAGTTTTGGTATAAACAGAAGTTGGAGTGTCGTTGAAGATTTCATCAATATCATCAGAGGGGGTCGGCAAAAGGGATGATTCTCCAAAACCAAGCTCTTTAAGGAAATCATCCAGATCGTCATCATTGCGGTCAACCGTTTCGGATGTAGAAGTGGGCTCGACGTTCATCGTAGTGTCAGTTGTTGAATCCGGGTTATCTGTGGAGAGAGTCGACTCGACGATGGGAACCTCGGATTCACTCGAAGTTTCTTGGATAGTAGGCGTAGACGAGGAGACGGTCTTTGCCAACGTCGGAGGAGCCTTGCTCTGAATTTCTTTCTCGAGTTCATGCACAACAGTACTTGCGTAGTCTGAGCTGTCTAGTGCCACACTCAACGCAGCTTGCACATCTTCTGGAATGGAATCTTCGACTTTAGGTGTTGCAGGGACACGATTGACTGTCATTGTTGTAGGGGTGATGATACTTTGTGTATCTATGGTGCCCGTTTGTAGTGTTGACGTTTCTGAGTCGGTGTCACCAGTGGTTATATCAATTTCAGAAGTTGTAGGAATTGCCTTGGTGGTAACGGACGAGGGGGCAGGTGTGGGTTCGAAAACAACTTTAACTGCCGAGTTTTCATCTGCATCAGGATCGTCCACCACAGGAATAACATTGGTTGTAGAGGGTGGCGTACTCTCACTTGCTCTAGGGTTGTCCACCTTTTCCCATATTCTGACGACATGTGGGTCGACATACTGGCGCCTGTATACGCAGGCTTCCTTTGCCACTTTCGTCACGAGAGAACCGGTGATCTCAAGCAAATAGACGACGAATGACTTATACCGTTTCCATGCCACGGAGATCGCGGGGCGAGTCCTAATCCATGCGTTGATGAGCAGAGGACGAACATGCGCGTCGTGGGCGTCGGCAACTCTTGCGGCTAGCTCGTAACTTAGGTCGGAAATACGATGTACGTGAGGTCGGGCTAGTCGCACATAGCGAGTGTATATTTGATGCAGGTTCCGCAACACGAAATTCGTCTTCGTACGAATGGGATTCGAGACGTAATGTACAAAGTACATTCCCGCCTTAGTTTGGATTGGAATGAGATAGGGTTGGATATAGCGCCTATACCTAGGCACGATAGCGGAATTATAATAAGGTTTGAGAGTGTGATTCCACACTGTCCTCGTAGCTTGTGCCATACGTCCGACGTAAGGTGAAAGTACGTCGAAGGTCTTCTGGACGGGTCTCAAGTAAGGGGAAAGTTTTGCTTTCGCTTCCAAAATGCATGGTTGAGAAAGTTTCCGAGTATAGGACAGGGTGTGCGTAATGGGTGGAAGGACGTAGGGTTCGAGAATGTGGGTTCGGTAGGTTACAAGAGCCCGGCAAAGTGTAGGTTCGGATGCATAAAGCGAGGATGGAAAAAGAGGGTTCGGACGACATGTATAGAAGGCATACAACGTGAAGGCTGAAAGAGTAAGCAACATCAAACTGTCGATCCATGATTTGGATTTCCGTTTCTGCAAAAAGGGTGAATATCCAGATATGTTATTGGACAATGAAGCCAACCTTTGCCGACTTTGCACAAATCAGATTTGATGATCCAGAAGCTGGTGTAGAATCATTATTCTGTAAAGAAAAAAGTAAAATAAGCGTGTTTCCCCGGAATATACACCGCAATGACCAACTCCTGAATCGTTTTGAGGTGTAACACCTGCTTGCACATTGGTTACGGCAGGTAGAATGAGTCTCTTTGTCGGCACAGGCTGCGACGAAGACGACCGAGAAATCGGCGGTGCTGAAACTATTTGTTGTTTTCGGTTAACAACCATTGTCCCTGGTGAATTCAGCAGACGGTTGGAGTCTGGTGCGGACGCTATTTGTCCCTGTTGAGTGGACACCCTTAAGTAGGTCACGTTTTAACATCGCGATCATTTAATAATATTATTAATAATGCGAACTTACTCGAAACGAGAACGTCTCAAGATCGCCACTGGCAGCGACGGGGACAACGCTGTAAGTAGCGACGTTGATGGAGGGACAGTTCCGAAGCACATACAGAACGTTGAAATTGAAGACCGCCCGACTAAGAAACTTAGATCAGCTGGAGTACGTTGCGTTTCTCAGCCGTTTTTCACTGACCTTCATTAATACCTTTCTGAGTACCAGATGTTGTCTTCGGCAGCACCTTCACTATTTGAAACACCCTATCCTAATTTGAAGGCTCAAGAGCAGGCTTACAGAATACCTTCTTCGAGGCCAAGACCTTCATCCACTCCTTTCTCACCCGTTCCAATGGGAAAAAGGAATACGCAAAGATACAAGCGCGCTCCTACCTCAACTGATCTCAGAGAAAGTATGAAAAACAATACGGGCATGTCTCAACATGACTCGTACGTCCTCTTACACAATATATGCGGTCCCAATAAACTAAATTAACGCATATATACACCCTTTTAGTTCTAGAACACTCAGTTCAGTTACCCTTACCTCTGGTTCAGGTCATGCATTTACCCGTAGTGCGAGTTCCAACAAGGAATACCCATATCAGAGTAACGGCAAATCACGGACACGAAAGGAATTTGCTTCCAGCTCACAACCAGGCAGCCGCGAACTATTCAATGCGTTGTCAAAATCCAAAATCAAGCGGACTACCTCAAAGCAGGATTTGGTCGAAGACTCCACTGACGTTAAAAAGTCTTCCTCCAAACCGAAGCCACCGTTCAATCGATCGATACCCTGGGATCTGCCTGTGAAAAACTCGCTGGCTAGCCCCTTCGCATCGAGGGCACCATCGCCAATTGACTCTGGATTTGCCCTTCACGTAGCTCTTCCAGAAAAGTCTATGATGGGGCCACCAGCTCTTCCCAGTCTGAATCTGATTGAGAAGGGACCTCAAAACCGTATGGGAGTGTTCGAGCAACCTCCCCCGGATTGTTCTCGTTCTCGCGCTCAAAGCTTACAATCTAAGCAGTCCGAAGGTTACCGGCTTTCACGGAGCCTGAGTGCTCACAACTCTCTTTCGAAACCGAGGAGAAAGTACTCAGTACCTAGATCAACTTACGGACGTTCCGAGTCAGGAAACAAAGAGAATTTTATGCTTGTATCGTGGAAGGATCGTCGCCCTTCCGCACCTGCTAGTCTTCAACGGCATTTGACGCCAGTTGGACAGGCATGCGTGCCTTCCAAAGCGATCAAGACAGGTAATGCGAGGGTTAAGAATGATACGGGAAAGCGCGCCCTGCGATCTGGATCAGAAATCCATTTTCGGTACCCCCTTACTATGGCGGTTACATCGCCTAAGGAAAACAAAAACAACTTTGACTTGTTTGACAACCGTGACCCATATTCATGGATGAATGCACGCTCAGCAATCGACTTCAACCGGCCTCCATCGCAGTTGTCAATGACCATGGTTCCGCTTTTCGACTGTGCAGAGGATGAAACACAAGGCGCATTAAGCTCAGGAGAGGACGAAGACGATGAAGACGACAAAGGTCAAAGGCGAGCTGGTGTAGAACAAGGGTTCGGCAAGGATGTGTTTCTTACTTCTACCCCTTTCAAAAACGTTTTGGTGGGGTCACAAAATTCCCATGTATTGGGAAGGACGAATGCGGGACGAATGCACAATGAGGCGAAATCCGAGTTGATGAAATCAGGCGTAAAGAATGAGGCATTGGTTATTAGTACATGTGAAGAAAGGAGCGGGGAGAAGGATATGGAATTGACTGCACTCATGGGACGTGAGGCCAATACGGAGAAAAACATCTCTTTTCCAGATCGCACGCCTTGGATCACCGACAGCATCATCTCCCCGCCTACGATATATTTATACCACCGAGAAAAGGACGTTGATACACTAATGGAGGGGAGTCGCACTGACACACCTGGAAATGTTGACCTGGACAACAAGTTGCTCGATACACATTCGGAGGGTCAGAATCTGAACTCGCCCTTCAAGCATTCGCTCGTGGAGTCAACTTGTCCGTCTGTCGATGGATCTTCGACTGGTTTGGATTCTTCGTTCGCCGGAGGACAAGAAGAATGCAGGAATGACGAAGAGACAAGGGTAAAAGGGAAGGTTGCTGATTTTGAGTCGCCTAGGGTGCACAGCAGCACGACCAAATTTGGAACAGGATCTGCGAGGAGGACACGCACTGGTACCATCGTTGGCCCGTCTTCTGCTAACAACGGCAGAACCAGGAGTGGGACCATTGTTGCCAAGGTTCAAGAACAGAATATCACCATTGCTGGAGCAAGGAGGACGAGGAGTGGGACAATCATTGGGCCCCTCCCTGATTCGACTGTATCTGCCAAAGGCGGCTTGAGATGCAGAAGCGGTACCATTTTGTCTTCACAGATCTCTACCCGACGTGAAACCCGTGAACAAAAGGAAACGGCAGGTGAAAACAGGGAGAGATATGCAGCAGCACCGGCTGTGGGTGATAACGAGGGGGAAGGCTTTGGTGCTTGCATCGAGGAAGAAGTTGAAGGACTTGCCGACTCGCTTTACGTTCCGTGCTTGACGTCATCCCCCGATCCTATCAATTTTCTAAGGGCTGCTGAGATTATGGAAGGCGAAGACGAGAGTGTCCTGAATTCAGTTATTGGTGCAGCTGAGGGTGGCATTGAACACGTAAAGGAGATGGTGTGGTATGTGGCAGACGAGCCGCCTTCGCCCGATGTGTGGAAAAACCCAGGGACATATACGCCTGGTGGATATAACACAAGCTCAGGTATCCTCATCGGTAGAACCCGTCAAGGCAGGCGCGCGAAGTCGAGGGGGAAGGGGAAAAGCAGAAACCTGACTAGATTTCTCGGTGTTAGCAGTCTGGCGGAAGACGTTGAACCAGAAAACCAAGACAGGGTGGATGGAGACGTAGATAGGCCTGCGGAAAGCCTCAGTGATGACGAGCTCTTGCTTGTCGAAGGACAGTCAACGGCTCTTTTCACCTAGCTATTTGTTTCCAAGTTCGACTCTTCTGTTTCGTTGACGTATTATTGCCCTCGCTGACTGGATCACATTTTAGATGTTCACACTACTGCGATTGGCCGCCTCATTTGTTGAGACTTTACACGTTGCATTCTCTCTGCGTCGCTCTGGGAACATGGCATGGCTCTTTCGGAATCTGCGACGTTTTTCTGTTGCTTGTCTTGGTGGCTCCTTCAGCTATCGTGTTCTATTTTAATGCTCTGCTGTGTTCAAACGATTTCCGTTGCTTTCTGTTCTGCACTCTTGACACCTGTCTCTGGTTGACTCTCCCTATTCTGGTCTATGCGAACTATTGCGATGTTCTCTTGACATGTTTCTCTCGTTTTGCTATCGAATCTCTCATTGGTCATGGATTACTCGACGCTTACTGTCTACCTCCTTTGGATTTGAAACATTTGCCTTCACAACATACACACTGGATTATAATCAGATATTTACGAGCATTGTTGCTGTTACGAGCTGTTACAGTTCTTTTCTCATCGCTTATAAGTAATTTCAGGAGGGTCAATGAATCAGCGAATTCATCAACTGAGCCCTCAGCTCATGATTTTACAACATATGACCGCCGTTTGTGGATCATGGCCTAATATCTCTAATAGTCAAGCTTTTTCTTTTGCCTGGACGGCAGAAGACAATCCCGGAATAGATTTTTTCTGCGTTTACCGCAGTCTGTGTTTACATTATGTACTTTTGAATTTGTTCGGACGGTGTTTCCGACCTTCCTGCCATTTTCGTCTGGATAAAGGAAAATTACCAAATCTGTCCTGATCTATCTGGGCATTGTCAGTTTGTGCAGGTTCGTCCTCAGGGTGGATATCGGTAGCATGCAAATTAAGCGAATTCTGATACTTGTTTGTTTCGCATGGCGATTGTAACAAAACACATGGTGTCGGAAGCAAGCTTGCATCATTGCCACAGGCGAACCAGCTCAGCGGCTATTTTTTGCTTCCCGTCATTCCGCTATTATTTCAGAGGTCGAATTCGTGAACTTTTACATAAACTACGGCAGTCATAAAACTTCTCAAACTGCAGTATTACATAAGGCTTATATTTCTGAGACTTTTAATCTCCATGATGGCATGATGGCATGTTAGAAAGCTATGGAGAGGTCTCCCAAGAAAGTTCTCGTTGTTACACGCATGCGGAACCATGCCACCAACATAATTGCTAAACCAAGATCTTGATGAAACAACGATAGAATAGAGCAATTTGTGGTGACACAAGAAATATTCAACTAAAAAATGTCGCGTTGAAGAAAATATGTATAAAACGTATCATGAATACAAAAAGAAGTGAGATGCAACAAAAATTCAACGGATTACTGCGTCTCATAAGTGACGTGAGTATATACGGAAATATTGAAGAGTAGCGTACTACTTCAACGAAAGGAAAACTGGATGATGTGTGCAATGTAAGCTAGAAGTCATCATCAGCACCCTTCCATTTTAAATTAGATTCGTAGAACTTCAACAACTGTGGTTGACTAAGTAGGCATTTCACAAGAAAGAATGTCTTGCTCACCTTCTGAGGAAAACGTGAATTGCATATTTCATTGGTTTCCATAACACATTCCCCAGTATTCCTAAGAATCAAATGGATATATAAAGAAAAGGGACCAATATTTGCCAACTTACAGAGTGAAATAAACCGTCAAATTGTCTTCATCCGAACGCTCAACAGTGTCCACAGAAGAAACTACGCCCTCCCAGCTCGTCAAATGCATATAGTTCTTCATGTCTCCGATAATTTTTTCTTCTTTTTCCGGCGCTTCTGATGTTTCCGACTGAGTTGCCTTTTTCTTCGCTTTCTTCGTTGCACGTGGCTCAGGCTGATCCACCGACATCTCATCGTCCGAGTTCGTTTTGTGAGCTGCAGATTTACGTCCACGTTTCTTGGGTTTCACCTCCATGGCGTCCGAACTGTCATTTGCAACAATAGATTTGCGGCCCTTGTCGGGAGACTTCTTGTCCAGTGATTTACGGTCAACAGAACGCTTTTTATGAGGATTTTTCTTCCAAAATTCTTCAACGACGTCTTTTGCGTTGCTTGAACCCACGGTCAGAAAGTCATATTTCTAAAACGAGTTGTCCTCACATTGCATCCACTTCGTCAACCCAGCTGTTATCTCCAAGCCCATAGCCCTTCCATTTTACGAAGTAACCCATACGGCCCTATATGGTGTCAAAGCGCGTCATTTGGATATAGATGCGGACTTCAATTTTGAAGGCACGCGTACATCTGGAAAAACACCCCGTTTCGCGTCCAGGACCTCTTCAATTTCGTATTCGGCTTCTTCTTCCTCTCCTTCGTCCTGGGCGCCATTCTCGTCTTTTGGGGCATTACTTTTGCTTTTCGAGGACTCCTCGCTGTCAGAATGCGTCGCAACTCGAGGCATGTCGTTTTTGACCGAAAAGACTACACAAACTGCTTTACGACGTCTGCGACTGCAAAGAAGTGCAAGGCAAGTAGCGTGAGAAAAATCTATGTTGTTGCGACAAACTTTTAATTTATAGAAACCAGCCTGCATCTACACATAATGAGGCCAATTTCAAATATGAATTACATAGTAAAGCTGTCCATTGACCGAGGGCAGACGTTTGTACTTAACAAGTTTAAAAAATGAAATAGAATAATTTCATCTAGGTAAAGTACAATCATCTCCGTCTGCTGGGACTGGCGCTACGACCTCGAGCCCGTCCCTTCCTAGGGGCGGTGGGTGGTGGCCTCACAAAGGCATAATCGCACTGGATGACCTGCTCCAGTAAAGGAGTTCCGGAAGCCCCATCAATAGCAGCTTGTGCTTCTGTCATAGTCTCATATTCGACCAAAGCATAACCCTGAACAAAGAAAAAGAAATATTCAAGAATTACGGACGAGTAAGTAATTCTCGTTCTGACACCAGTATACGATAGCGCCACGAACCTTAACATAGCCCGTCCGTCGATCAAGGTTCAAATGCAAGTTTTTGATCTCCCCAAATTCCCCAAATTTATCTTGAAGATCCTCCTCCGTAGCTTCTTCGTGCACATTTGTGACCATGACAATCCATCCTTCTACAGCTATGAGGAATTAGTTCATTGGCCCTTAGGTGAATAACTATCAACACACATCGTGCTGCGCGAGTATCAGAAGGACCTGTCTGAGTGCTTTCAACACGATCGTATGCCGACTCTCCAGTGATAGGTTCATCGTTGCCACCTGCATATCAATCATTTATTATGAAACGTTCCGTGCAAGTACGGCAATTTTACCTGACTTTTGAAATCCTCTGCCTTTCCTTCGGACAGCTCCACCAGAAGCCACTGTGAGAATAAGCTAGGAATTCCTTATGTAACATTAGCAAATGAAATACCTTCGTCAATGTTCATCTCCTCGTCGGACATTTTAGCAAGCAGTTCGTTGAATTTTCAAACAAGTTGGGTGAAAGAACGTGACGTGCAACGTTAAGCTTTGTCATTGTCACGACTCGCAGAGTCACACCTGTCTCCCGAGCCCGAAAAATATTTCCCTTTGTCACGGTCAGGGTCTGTCACGACTCCCATTAGGATTTATCATTGCATTAGAAGTTTAAACTAAGACTCAGAGGAGTTTCCACTTCAAAACATGTAAAACAAATTGGACAGTAAGAACGCTGAGTCTAGTTATCGAACTTCCTGTCCTTAGGCGAGTCGAACCAGTGCAGAACCAGTGCACATGAATTGATTCGCGTTCGTTTGACAGATCCTCGCTTATGTTGTCTAATCGACGCTTAGGTATAACACCGTCAATGCGTGCCTGAACCCTGGATTGAAGTGGTAACAATGTGGTAACTAATCGCGATCAGCGTTTGCAGCTTAGTTTCATGCCATTCACACACGGACCGGCTCCCAAACATTAAAAGGCAGTCAAGCTTCTTCCTTTTTCAAAATTCAAAATGCACGCAGTTCCCGTCGTGAACCACCCTTGCACTCTATGCTACCGACTCACCTCTATGTGGTGCAGCCGCTGTCAGAGTGCGTGGTATTGCTCACCAGAGCATCTCCATAATGTGTGTAACTCTGTCTGGCATCTTTCGACTTCTGACTTGCAATGCCACAGGACTGGCCCCGTCATCGTGTCGAGTGCACTCCAGCTAGGAACCAAGATGCCTACAGCGTCAATGCTGTGCCCCCTCCTGTTGAGCAACAGCTCATGATGGTCTCCGCTATTTTGTTCGCACCAGAGGATGGTCCGTTTCTCATTTCAGTACATGGGTTTGGTGACCTCATTGATTTGTTCACAGAGCGTCCGAGGGTTGTCACAGTGAACTGCAAACCGGCTTCCAAGACATCGCACGGCATGTGCCCAATACCAATACTTCCTCCTCACTTCAACGATGAGCCAACACAATCCATTGTGTTGACGCAGGGGCTGAATGGAGAACCTCTCCGTTTCCCATTACAACTCTGGTATGCACCGAACCTCTTAAATAAAGGTAGTCCTGTCAACCGTGCCATCTTCCACATTACATCTGGCGCTGCCGAAAAGCCTTGGGCAGGCCCCGTTGTGGTGTTAAAATACAATGGCTCGCGACGGCAAGGCTACTCCGACGCGGGGTCAAACGATCTGCCCGCTCTCTCTGCCTATTTCCTTTCCTACAAATAATGTTTGTTCAGACTGCTTTTAAAACCTTTAAAATAATTTCTGAACGGGTTTATATTTGTTTTCCACGTCAGTCATTCGTCGCTTGTTGCGCTACATGTAGCATATCATGCCTACTGGTTTACCCTATCTTTGCATTGTCTTTATTATCTCGTAGAAACTACAGCGTTCTTTATATTACTTATACCACCATTAGCAAAGTAGTCACTGATTGAAAGATATCACGTTTATCACCCGGCCTTCTGTACGTTTGACATTTCAAAGTAAGTGGCTCTTATGTTAAATTCGATCGTTCGGTGCTTGGCAAGTACTACTGGTTTCCATTTGAATGACCATAATTTCTATTTATGGAAGTTATCCATAGATGTCACAGCCACTGCCCGAATTTCAACCACCATGATCACTTTCGCAGCTTATCCGAGCAACCCCAAAGAACCGCATCGTCTGAGCAATTATTCGGAAGCGAATGACCTTATGGACATCGACGAATTTCAAGATCTAGATTCTTCTGGTTCACGTATTCTGACGTGCCCAGGGGAGTATCTGACTTCCTCCCAGACTTACATGCGGTGTGGACTTGATTTAACCCGACCATAGTCAAAGAATCTTATTCTGACTTAGCGCTAACACAGCGGTCATGGGACTTATATTGATAAGGAAGAAGTCATAGCGTCGGTTACGGGGACGATCGAGCGCGTGAATAAACTTATCACCGTTCGCGCAGTTCGGAGTCGGTGAGAGTTAATACAGGCTATGCCCAAGCGTCCTCTCACACGGTTTGCGCTAACAGATACAACGCGGAGGTAGGGGACTTGGTTGTTGGAAGAATCACCGAGGTTTGCTTGAGTCATCGTTGTCAGTTTGTATCACGCCGACTGTCATGATCAGGTACAACCACGGAGATGGAAAGTAGATACGAATTCCAGACAAGACGCGGTTTTGATGCTAGCTTCTGTTAACCTTCCAGGAGGTGTTCAGGTAGGAACTAGGAGATGTGTTCATCGCTTATCAGCTCTGACTACGAAGTAGCGCCGAAAACTCGAAAGTGATGAACTCCAAATGCGAGGCTTTTTCGAGGAAGGAGACCTTCTGGTTGCAGAAGTCCAGGCTTTCTTTTCCGACGGTGCTATGTCACTCCATACGCGATCGCTCAGATATGGGAAGGTATATATCATTTACAGTTTCTAGTTGGAAAGATAGCTGACAACCCATCTGGCTCAGCTTCGCAATGGACAACTGGTCGTGGTCCCCCCTGTTCTTGTTCGACGTTTAAAATCACATTTTCTCGAATTACCTTGTGGTGTCGATGTCATTCTTGGCCTGAATGGGTACATCTGGGTAAGCAAGCATGTACAAGAACAAAATCAAGAGGGAGAAGAAGGTTTTGATGCAGAAGCTGTTTACTCCAACGTGAACGACGTATGTGTGTCAAATGTTTCCAAACAAATAGGGTTGACTGAACAAGATGTCAGGAAATCGATGAGTCTACACGAAACACTATCTCCCGAGTGACAAACATAATCCGTGTCTTGGCATCTCATTTCGTGCCTCTTACGGATTCACTACTCGTTGAGGCGTATGCGTGGGCTGTAGAGCGAGAAGAAAGTACAACTGATCTACTTCAAGAAGACTTTGGCGATGCCCTCGTTATGTCTCTTTCTTCCGCATAGTAGTTAGAAGGCGGCGTTGGGTTGTGTAACTTATTCATAGCCATCGCTGAGGTCTTCATCCTCCTCTGCATCGTCGTCTTCCATTGGACCCTCATCATCGTCACCATCATCGTCGTCATCATTAGCATTGTCTTCTTCCTCCTCTTCCTCATCGTCTTCATTGTGCTGATTTTGAGTCGTTTGAGCCTGAGCGTGTGGGTTATTGTTTGAGGTAACACTAGCCATTTTCCGAGCTTGTACTGCCCTTCGCGCTTCTTCTTTCTCTTCGTCAACAGGTAATAAATCTGTTATTGCAAGATCTGTCCATTTGAGAGTGCCATTTGTTCCCCCTCCTTCAACATTCATGTCTTCGAATAGAGCCCTCGACAGGAGACCGTTGACGTGTCGTGGCTTTGCTGAAGGATGTTTAATACTGTTAGGGTTGCCGTAAGGATATGACGGATGAACTTGTGAAGGAAGCACTAGTCCATGAAATGAATAGGTAGCAACATAAAATAAATGAAGGGGATATCACTATCTGATTCGTCTGGATTCGGAGGAATTAAATGAGGAGGAATATCAAGGTCTATTGAAAAAATTCTTGTGAGGTTTATTCCTTCATTTTAGAGTATAAGTTTACCGTCGTCTGAGAGTTCACCCTTCATGTATTCTTGCGTTTCAACAGTGTCGAGGACGAGGAGATCATATCGTGTCATATGGACATACGAATATGTGAGGTCCTAGAAATTCAGAATGAGCATATTGTAATTTCATGTAATGTTTATAGGCGGACAGTCATCTCAGTTTCCTCAGTCAATGTTAGTGTATTATGATAAGCACTGATCATGTAGGGCTTATTCCAGGAAAGGAAAGAGTTACCCAGCCTCAAGTGGGCGCAACACGAAGCACAACTCTGACACCTGCTTTTCATTTCACATAAGTTGCTCGACATCGTCGCAAACGGCGAGGGAAAACTTTGGTCGTTACTTATCTGGGTTGCTGAAATAGCAGTTCTTTACTGAACTGTTTTCCCACACATGCAAGAATTTGACGATCAAGGTGGGCCGAAAGGTTTTGTTTCTCAATATGCGTTTATTTCAAATGTCATTTATCTAGATACCTGTCGTATTTGCAGTGCTCCTGCAGAGCCCGACCAGCCTCTTTTTCATCCCTGCAAATGCTCGGGCACCATACGCTATATCCACCAGGATTGGTAATGGAATATTAGTTTCCAAGGTGTATCTGTTCCTAATCATCTCTACCAGCTTAACAACATGGCTTGCCCACAGCAAGAAGAAGTCCTGCGATGTATGCAAGCATCCGTACTCGTTCACCAAAGGTGAAGTTATAGTTTGTATATTCCCGACATCATCCTTACCTCGTGCTAGTCTACGCACCGGACATGCCGTCATCTCTTCCTCCATTGCTTCTCATTAGGAGGCTGTTTCAGCACCTGTTTTTTACGTTACTTTTTGTCCTCAGAGCATTTGCCGTTGCGACGATATGGCTAGGTGTATTGCCGTGGGTGACAGTTTGGACCTGGAGGATGTACTTCTCGATGGGTGAATCGACGTATGTAATCGATTTCAACTTCAAAGGTGTCACATCCTCAACCATGTTTTACCAAAGTGCGTGGTGGATTAGCGACCGTCCGAGGCCGCCATCTACAGATTCACCTCCATTCTATAACAAGATCAAATACGAATCGACCGTACCACCTAAGAGCTTGATTGCACGCATCACTTCTCATCCTGTCTGGTTGGCCGTTTCCGCTGATATCTTTACCGGCCAAATAATTGCATCCCTCATTGTTCTTACCTTTGTGGCTGTTTTTCTACTCCGGGAATGGATATCCCAGAATGCACGTCCTGGTGTATTTGAGGATGAAGAAGTACTTCCAGATGATCCAGCTCATGTGCCTCCAGAACTCCTTCAAGTGCATCAGCCTGGCCCTGTACCCCTTCCTGGCCCTCCGCCTGCTAGGCTGGTCTTTCCTGACCCTCAACAAAGGCGGCCGCTTCCTCCTCTCCCTCCCATTAATCCTCCACCACCACAGCCTGATCAAGATCGTGCGTTCCACCAACGCATGGATGCCTTATTCGCAATGGAAGCTCCTCAACTACAAGGGCAAAATTTCATTCCCATTGAAGCAGCTGATCCGGACAGATGGAGCGTAGACGAGAATCTAGATACTGTTAACCGGCGGACAAAGAAGAAAAGGCACAGAGTAAGGCAATCGGATGGCGAAGAAGACGACGCTTTTCGACGAAAGGTGGACATGGAAGAGGTCAAACGTAAAATGTTTCATAGGCGTATTCATATCGCTAGAACGACTGCGGCACGACGGCGCGTGTTTGTAAGGCGTGCTGCATCATCCCCTCCGTCCCCACCATTTTCACACAATGCTAGCTCTTCAAGTACGGGAGAGCCACCAAAATTCGACTTCACATTCAAAGCTCCCTCATTTGAATCTCCTACTGAAGGATCATCTCGTTCGTCATCAGTTGATTTTTCGGCGTCTTTGCAACCGCTCTCGATCCCTGCTGCATCAGCTTCGTTACCAGTCCTCCCGTCTTCCTTCGCGTTATCAAGCCTTCCAGCAGAAGAAAAACCTATATTTGATTCTCCTTTCCCTTTGGTTGAACTTCAGCCCCCATCAGGGGATATTCCATTTTCATTACGAGCATTGCAACCTTCCAATTCCCTTCCGCCCTTTCCACCACCTTATCCCACTCGCCCACCGCTTCCGACTATCAACCTACCCCGGTCTGGTTCTGCATCACCCTTTCTTTATTCACCAGGAAGGACGCCAATGGAATCGCCCAATTTGTCAACGTACCGCCCACCAGAAGAACTGGAAGCTGATCTCACCGCAGGCCCACCGGGCTATTTTCCGCGTGATTATCGAGAAGATAAGCAAGGAAATGACATGGACAACCGAGAAGAGCAGGGTCAATTACCAAGCTCGAGTAAAGGAAAGATGAGTGAAGTTATCGAGCTTGTTTCAACCTCTTCAAACTCAGAAAGCGGGCATGACGACGACCGGGATTCATCACTGGATGACATCCAAGCAGAACTTGATCATTATTTTGTCGACCCTAACAATGATGCAAGAGATACTTCAACACGAACGTCCCTTGAAATACTGAGTGATAGCGATTCTGAAGCGACTGAAGATGACGATGGTAGGGGAGCAGGCGACTTGGTTGACATGGATGAAGATGATGTTCAGTTGGGACTTCTTGGCTTAAACAACGGGGCGGTCAACCCGGATGCCGTGGTAGAGAATGCAGAACGCCGTGGTGAGGGCATTGTAATTGAACCTGCCCGAGGGGATGCACGGCCTCAAGGACAAGCTGCTATTCAGCCTGCAGCAGAAGAACCAGCGAATAATGCGGATTTGAACGAAGAACCCGACGCAAATGTCGAGGATGATATGGAAGGAGCTATGGAAGGTGGATTACCTTTTTTCTTCTTCTCTTAGATGCATATATCGATAGATTTTTCTTAGCGATTGGTATGCGGGGCCCGATTTTTGGTGTCTTCCAGAACGTGAGTGTCCCCATGTTGTGCCCACTTTTATCATCGCTGATTTGGCCTTTAGGCGGCTTTGATGATTTTTGTGCTTGATACTGCAATTGGCTTGTTTATATGGGTTCCATTCACTGTTGGAAAGACGACTGCACTATTGTCTGTGCGTATCTCGCACAATACTGTCTTTTGTCCTCAAAACTCATCTAGTTTAGCTCGATCCACATCGCATGTTACAAGTGCTACATTTTCCCATTCGTGCCATGCGTTTTATCACGGACCCTATCGTAGATCTTGTAGTCTTCATGGTTGTTGGCCTCTTTTTCCCTCGACTCTTGCGTCTCTTCACTATTGCTCTTCGGATCTTCATGTTCTTCTGCTCAAAGTCGATTGGTAAATTTGTCCCTGTCGGTATGATTCCTAATCCATCGGATATCTCGAGGCTGGTATGATTTGACCACTTTAATATTTTCTTCCATTTACTGAATTGAGTTACAGCAAAATCAAACACTCGAGCTTATTACGAAGCCAATGAATTACATTACTCTCTGGTCGGCTACTTCGAACGTCACAACCAGCTCGAATATTGGTTTACCATTATCCATCCTGGATTCTATCCCTGATCACTTGGGACCTTTAGAACCATATTTTGCAGCATTGGGTTCGGAAATCAGAGAGCTCACATCCTCACTTCGGGAAACGTGGATCCGACTTGCACTGGGTACTGGGCCAACCAGTCGCGTTTTTGCGATTTTCCTTGGCGATACGGTTTCCACGTTTCTCTTTTGCATTTACCTCAACATTTTGACTGTTGGCAATGCAAGAACAGCAGGTGCGGCTCTTCGCAACGCTATTAGACAGCAAATGTTGGTTCTCAAGGTGGATAAAAAGTTACATATTTCTGTCCTATTTGTTAATAATTTCTGCAGGTTGCCGCTTTCATCTTCATTGAACTTGTAATCTTCCCACTCGCTTGCGGTATCGTTCTTGATATGTGCACTGTGTGGCTTTTCCCAGAGGCGAATATATATTCTCGGGTTGCGTTCTTTGGCCAGGCACCTTTGACAGCTATGTTTTACCATTGGGTGGCTGGTACAATGTTTATGTTAGTGCAATGGTGGTATCCCTGAGTTCATTCTTAAAATTTTTTTTGAGGTACACTTTTGCCGTTCTGCTATCTGGTTGCCGAAGTGTCATGCGTCCTGGTGCTATGTGGTTCATCAAAGATCCTCAAGACCAAAATTCACATCCCATTCGTGATATCCTCGATCGTCCAACCTTGGTTCAGTTGCGCAAGATCTTCATCAGTGGTCTCATGTACTCCTTCGTGGTTGCATGTGTTGTAGGCAGTGTTGCAGGGCTATTCCTCGTGGGACGTAAATCCATTATGCCATTTCGATGGAAAAACAGGTATGAATGACTGCTGCCATGTTCTCCCTGCCTTTGAATAAAAAATTACTCTCAGAGAACCTCTTTCGAATGTTCCAATCGATCTTCTTTTCCTGCACCTTGTTCTGCCATATACCATGCATTATTTCCGACCAAAAAAGGTCATTAAAGAAGCTGCAACAGTTGTCTGGAAATTCTTGGCGACCGGACTTCGGTTGACATCATATTTCTTCAGTGGTCGATATCCCCAAGAAGAGTTCACACCAAAACACTGGCGAGATAACTTCGTACGACCAGATACATTTGTCGCAGATCCCGATATTCTACTCGACGGATCCTTCCGTCGGGTGCCGGCGACCGACAATTTAGCCCTTCCTCGAGACATGCGAGCGACCGCTGCTGTTTCAGCCGATGGTGAACCTGTAGATGAATCGGCTCGCGCACTTATTGCGGTACAGAATGTGGAAGCAGAAAAGGCAAAGCGCAATGCCAAGGATGACTATACTGTTGTTTACATCCCTCCTCATTTTCGATGGCGGATTATCACCTTCATTGCATTGCTATGGATCTTTGGTGCTATCTGTGTTGGGTTTGCTGTCGCCGTCCCTTTGTCGCTGGGCAGGAGCTTTTTCCGTCTTTTCACATCCCGAGATGTCCACGATGGGTATTCTTTCATAATCGGATTCTATCTCATTTGGGTGTGCTACCTCGTAGCTCGCGCGGTTGACCGCCTCGACAGACGCCGGAGACGAAGAAGCGGTGAAGACGGATCAAGAGCAGAACTCGGTTTGTTGGTTGCGAAACGTGGTTTGCTGTGGTTGGCCAAATTTGTTTATATGGTCTTCTTTCTCGGAATCGTGGTACCAGTTTTACTGGCCATTGTCATTGACCTTTACATCGTGCTTCCGATTCGTTTTTCGGTCGATCCTGGAATAATGCCTAAGATAAGGGTAGTGGATCAGTGGGCACTTGGGTTATTGTATGCCAAGATTGGGATCTATGTGCATAGGATTCAGCCACCTCACGGAATCTCAAGGGGTTTGCAACAAGTACGCACCGTTTTTAAATTACATTGCATCAATGTTTAAAGTTTTTGCTGTAGATTATATCGCTTGGTTGGACGCGTCCAGATCCAATCATGGCAACGAAGGAAGTCATTGCACCTTTGGTTGGAGGGTTGCTGGGTATGGTAATATTACCTGCGGCGATCTTCAGAGCGGTACAATATTACTTCCCAAGCATCGGCCACGACAATCGGTTTATATGTGAGTTTTGGTTTCATTGTATTCTTTGGATTCTTCATGTTGACTCTTAATAAGTTATGCACGTCTATCCATCAGTCTTTATCCTTGCTGGCACAGTCCACTCTGTGATCTTACTTTGCAAGATACTTTCCACTTGGTCATCAGCAATTCGTGACAAGGAATTCCTGGTTGAGATGAGATTGAGAAATCTTGAGCCAGAACTGGTGGAGAAGAATCATGAGAATGTTGAAGGAGATGCTGCTCTTCGTGAAGCCGTACAACTGCCTGGTGTGGAACCAGTGCGGGATGTGCGTAACGAGGATGAGGCTGTTGTAGGAGAATGAGGCCGGTTCCAATTATTAGATTAGCAAATTAAGATACATACATACTGTCCCCAACTTTAAATAATATCAGAACACGATAAATTGTTAAACTGCTAATGATTTTTGGACTCTCGGACACGAACGCATCCTGTATTTTGACCCAATATAATTTTTCGCAAATACTGGATTGTTCAGTGAAGTTATATTAACAGTAAAGCTATTCCCGCTGTGTCAACTGGAGGATTTCAAATACATTGCTATGGTAGTACATCGTATGATTAGAGGGGCCCTGGTGTTTATAACATGTTATTAACATGAATTGTTAACAATGTTAGTAACTAACGAATTTCTCACCGTTACCCTAATTGATGCCTTCGTTGTTCTAGATAGTTTGTCAAAGAAAGCGAGTAAATCAGACGGTTGCCGACGGGTAGGTTGGGAGGATCTGAAAATTCAAGAACAAAACATCCGAGTCATCACGTCAAATGTTGTGAAAATTTTTTGACCGTCTTGCCTCAATTCGTCCTATAAGAAAATAAGTGCTGTCTTCAAACGATCTCGTAGACTTCTAGTTCGAGTACTTATTGAAAAGGTCGTGGTCATACTCCACACCGTTGCCATATGCATATCGAAGAATGTGAAGATGAATTAGAAGCAGCAATGGGGTCGTCGACATTGGTATGAATCATTCAGAATTTCCTTTGCAAAAATTTGCAACTATGAACCTTCGTTATATGCAAAGAACTGATATTTGACGAAGAATATCAGTTTAACTAGAGCTTCATAGGATTCTTCTAGTAAAATTATCGATATAGTACAATTACACATTACATAGTGAAAACTGTGAACCCTAAGCGCTAAGCACCAAAACCGTAAAGAGTACGACCTGATCGTTTGAGAGCATAAACAACGTCGAGAGCAGTGACCGTCTTTCGTTTGGCATGTTCTGTGTATGTTACCGAATCACGAATGACCTGAAAAGCATCAGCATGACTCGACAGAGAATGGAGAAACTCTATACATTTTCCAGGAAGATTTTGAGGACACCACGAGTCTCTTCATAAATGAGACCAGAAATACGCTTGACACCACCTCGGCGAGCGAGACGACGAATGGCAGGTTTTGTAATACCTGTAGAAGTGGTTAGAAGGAAAAGGAATGGAAAACTACACGTTGCTTGCCTTGAATGTTGTCACGAAGAATCTTGCGATGGCGCTTTGCACCACCTTTGCCGAGACCCTTCAAGTTTGTCCAGCGTCAATCGAGGTAATCATCCAGATAAGCGGAATCAGCAAACCTTTCCACCCTTTCCGCGTCCAGACATAGTTATTTGTTGAGTGGTTTAAGAAGAAGTAGACGACGATAGTCGATTATGAATGCACAGCAGGAATGCAGAAGTGTAGTTAGTTGCCAGGTTATATTACGACAATCAGTGGCTGTGCTGAATTTTCCCGTTTGTTGATTCGTGACTCGAAATGATCAATCATGTGCACGTCGCGGTCGCGTTGATATATAAGTCCGACCTGGAATATGCACTCTTCATCTGTCCATACGACCCGACGCAGCTCACCTCACAACCACCAACTCTAACATCGAATCAATGGCTCGCACCAAACAAACTGCCCGCAAGTCTACTGGCGGCAAGGCTCCTCGTAAGCAACTTGCTTCCAAGTCTGCTGCCCGTAAGACGGCTGTAGGTTTTCTCTTGACTAAATTCAGTTCGTGTTCTAATTCATGTTTGCGATAGGCTACTGCTGCTGGTGGAGTGAAGAAGCCTCATCGTTTCAGGCCTGGAACTGTCGCTCTGCGTGAAATTCGTCGCTACCAAAAGTCTACCGAGTTGCTCATTCGCAAGCTCCCCTTCCAACGACTTGTGCGTGAAATTGCACAGGACTTCAAGGTATGACTTGCTTCATGAGTCATTGCGTGTTTATAACTGACTCGCGTTGTAGACCGACCTTCGCTTCCAATCATCTGCTGTAATGGCGCTTCAAGAAGCTGCAGAGGCCTACCTTGTCTCATTGTTTGAAGATACTAACTTGGCTGCTATTCATGCCAAGCGTGTGACGATCCAGCCGAAGGATCTTGCCCTCGCCCGTAGGCTGCGTGGCGAGCGATCATAGAACAGTTTCATTTCTGATTATAGGATTTTTATATTATTGTAATTATATAGTGTATTTTTTTTGTTTCTGTTTTTATGCTTATGCCACAATATGAGTGTATGTTTATTCTGTTATTAGCTCGATGGTGCAAGTACAAATTGCTGAACGTTATTTGCATAGGGTAATAAATATTCAAATTCCTCGATTACAAGAACATCAAGAATTTGTCGTTGGTGCTTCAAGCTCAGCAAGACTGTAAGGCGCGAGTGCTCCTGTCAGGATGTGCCGATAGAGTATTACGAAAATGGTCTGACTCCTTCCATTTATGGAAAATGATGGGATCAGAAACGATGATTTGTTGAGATGAATCAACAAATATATAATGCGGTTTGATTTTATATTTCTTGATATGCATGGTGTTTGCTGCTCTTGGTACGGTCACTAGTCTTGGTTTCAGACGTCATTGTTTTACCTTAATTCGTTCGCTGGCTGGACGTCTTCAATGGAACTTACATTTATAACAAGGGAGACCCCACAGATCCCCTTTCCTGGTTCCACGCATCTTCCTCAGGCTCGCAGGTCGAGATAACTATCACTCTTTTTGTGCTGCGCTTTCTTTTGTTATACTTCAGCTTGCTGGCCATTACACATTTCTTGGCGACACATCGCGATATCCTCAATTAAACTACTTGCATTACACCTAATCCGCGTCTCACCTCGACCCCCTATTGAAGAATGCCAATCTCACCTGCGGCGGCTTCGACAATTATTTTGTTGGTTTCATCCCAAGTTTTTGCGGTTCCTCAGCCCGATGCGCCAGCAGGACTGTCTGTGTCGCTCAAGAGGAGAGCCTACAGAACGCCTCATGAATGGGCGACGTGGGCGAAAACACACCGAGAAGCATTGGAAACAAAATACGGGGAACGCAGGCACAATAAAAGGGTTGCAGGAACGAATCTGTGCAGTCCCCTCCTTCCACCTCATCCGTATAGCCAAGCTGAATTATTTATCTCTAGTATTACGAACCAAAATGCCGACTCAAGGTATGCGTGGCCTTGTATCTTTTGTATACCGTTTGTCTCAAAAAAGTATTAGTTATTTTGGTTCTTTGGCAATCGGTACACCGCCTACATCATTCAATGTGGTCCTTGATACGGGTTCTGCGTAAGGTCACTGTCGATCAAAAAAGGCTCCACTAATCTTCCTTTCAGGGATCTCTGGGTAGCCGGATCGACGTGCCACACTGGCTGTCAATCGATACCAACGTTCAACGAGTCCAATTCGTCTACCTACGAAAACCAGGGCACCCAGTTCAGCATAACATATGGGTCAGGCGCGGCGTCAGGTTCACTAGCGTCAGACGTCGTACAGATGGCGGGATTCTCAGTGCCCAACCAAGTATTCGCGGTATGCAATCAGGTCTCCGATGGATTGTTAACAAGCCCTGTATCGGGTTTGTTGGGGCTGGCTTTCAAAACGATTGCTTCGAGCAAGGCTGTGCCCTTTTGGCAAACTCTAGTCTCAAGTGGAGCTTGGGACTCGCCTGTTATGGCTTTCTATCTCAGTCGGTATGTGCTCGAATCAAAAATCGCGAATAGATAGGTCTGAGTTCCCGCAGGTACATCAATTCGAGCTTGGCCCGGATAGAAGAGCCTGGCGGTTCGTTCTCCATGGGTGCAGTGACTTCTTTTATTCGTACAACCACCCGAGATACCATGACCTTTCTAGGTTACGCCAACACGAGTCTTTATACAGGAGACATCGACTACGTGGACATGCCAGTGAAGGGATCTTACTGGATTCTACCAATGACTTGTCCGTCTTCCTACTGGATTGCTTAAATTTCCCATGCTCATTTTGTCCCGTTAGCCTTGAATGTCAATGGCGGGTCCATCGCCCTGCCTCCAGGATCTTCTTCGTACGCAGCTATAGACACAGGCACAACACTGGTAGGAGGGCCATCACAATACATCTCACAAATATTCGCGCAGATACCCGGCTCGGCACCAGGAGAGGGAAGCTTCCAAAACTATTACACATACCGTAAGATCAGCTGCTCTCTATCTCTTCGCGTTCCAAAGCGTTCTTTTCATAGCTTGTGATACGACTGTAAACGTCAGCATATCTTTTGGCGGGAAGCGCAACTGGACAATCAGCCCCTCCGATTTTCAACTCACAAAACTGTCCCAGAATCAATGCCTAGGCGCATTCTTCGAGCTCTCAACTGGCAGTTCTGTACCAACTTGGATCGTGGGCGACACTTTTCTGGTAATTTCTGACCTTTTTTTAATACTTTCACCCCCTTTAACAAAGAGCGGCAGAAAAATGTCTACTCCGTTTTCCGTTATTCACCTCTCTCCATTGGCTTCGCCGAGCTTTCTGCGATCGCATTGGCGGAGAACGGTTCAAATGGGCCCCCTCCGTCCCCTACAATTGGCCCAGTTGAGGCAACAGTTTCAGCCTCATCCGTCCCTAGAGCAGGTGGCAGAAGCACGAATAATGGAGTCCAAAGGGCATGTAGAAACCTGGTGTCGTTGGCGGGGGCGACTGTAGTCGGACAAGTGGTAGTATTTTCTGCGCTCAGTTTGTATATGACCTAAGAATGGATGTAATTTGTACCTGTCCTCCAGATGGACCACGTATATTATCCGTGATTTGCTTACGACTGACCAAATGGCCTCACGTATCTAAATGAGCTCCTTGGGGCTGCCCGACAGGGATCGAAGAACAGCAAACTTCTAGCACAAATTGATAACCCAAAGTTTGTTTTGCTAGATGGGTAGAGACCTGATGTCAATTTCGGGAAGTTATATTCCCTCTGTCGTCTAGGGGAAATTTTGTACGAGTCATTCAATTACGATGAACTCTGTTCTGCGTCCAGTATCTCTTTCCGTATTTTACTCCATTGTGAAGGTCCGTAGTAGTAGTAGAAGGCGCCAAACGCAGCGCCTCCAAGGTGAGCCCAATGGTCGAATAACCTGACGAATAAGGCGTATTGGAACTTAGAATAAAAGACGTGATACAGAGGGCCTACCTCCATCCTCGGATAATTCCAACAGTGTCCAAGAGTACCAAGCCTCCAACGCCATATTGAATGTTGATAGGATACGTCGGTGGGATGAACAATGCAATCTGGGACTCGGGGAATGCCAACGCTGTCATCACTACAGCAGCGTAGATAGCCCCCGATGCACCGAGACTGGGCAATATGTCTGGGATATTTCGTTTGACGGTGGATTGGGCTGTGGATGCTGAAGCAGCTGCTACTGCCCCTGCCCAAGTCTCTGTTTTCTTGGTATTGACGGTAGAGGAAGCCAGCTGAGCGACAAGCCGCGGGTATCGGAATTTGGCGTTGACGACATGTGATACAAGACCAGAGAACATGCCAGCTGAGATTCAGATAAGTGAGATTGGAGAAGCTGTGGACGGGTGCAGACAAACCTGAGATGAAAAATGCGAGGAAGTGATAACTAGTCGTCGACTCCAGTACTTCTGGCTCCGCTTTGGTTTGCTCACGAAGAAGGTAATGATACGCAGCAGAGCCTATGTTGCTCAGGTCAGTGAGTTCAATGTTAAAATCATAGAGTTAATCACTTACCAAAGCTTTCAAGAGCAAGACAGTTGAAAAGCAAATGCAGCGCTGACTTATGACTAAAATATACAACATTAGGCAATGGTTTCCACATTCAAGAATAACGTCCATACCTGAACATACTCGTAAGGAGTGTATAAGACACTCCCGACAAAGGATAGGACATGAACGACCGCCCCATGACTGGTTGTATCTGTTTTATCTTCCACGCCGCCCATACTGCTGCATTAAGAAGGCAGATCTTCCAGCACAGACGTTTTCCTTCCGAAGAGTCGGCATAGGGTTGCATGACGGCCACGCAAGCCAGGTTTATCCAAGGCCTGATTAAGACGGGTAATTGTTGCAATCCAGATTGAATATTGGCCAACGTGTCCCGTAAGTTCTGAATCAGGTTATATTTAGTGAACAAGTAAAATTCTCATCTAAAAAGAGCTGTCACCTGGATTAACTCTGCATTTTGAGCACGCTTCAGATCTGTATTCGTGATGGTCTTAACGCTCCAGATAGGTGACTGCGACGTCATCTTTTCTTTCCAATATTCCGTTTCGACATGTGTTTGTGTTGCGGCAAGTACAAAAGCAAAAAATGAAGTCACGGAGACAAACTGAAAAGACAGATTTTGAGAATAGATTACAAGACGAATAGAAAGGATTCAACGCACGATAACTTGTCTGCCAATTCCAGGTCCTTTGCCGGCCTTCCGAAGGAAGGTGTGTTCAGGACCTTTTTGTGCCGTTTCACCAGTTGTCGGGGATGCATATCGCCGCACTAGTTGTAGACCCTGTAAAGGGCGTAAGAAAACTGCTGGTGAGTGAGTGGTACAGGTTTGGTCCTTTCGAAGAATGGGCTTAAATGACCGAATAAATGTTCGCGATGAAAGATATCGAAATGTAGCGGAAGACATGGGTTAATGGGTTGCTGAACGGTGGCTTGAACTTGCATACGGCATCGGCGGCCCGCCATCGCGAGCTTATTAGCGGCCTCATGTTTAGCTACTAGCGAATATTTTTGTGACTTTTTTTTTTCTGGCAACACCTTCAATTATCTTGGTCGGGCGTACCCTCTTTAGAGCGGATGGTCCAGATTTGCCGGAGCCTTGGGTAATACAGCGGCGCTTGTGCTTTCTGCCAGTGTTATTGCAAGTGAGGTGAACCTCGACTCTCGACTCGAAGCCACACGCCCGTCGCGCTTTACTTCCTACCGAGTGTTCATCCATCTCCACTGGCACACAAAACCGGAGGCCAACAGACCGTGATCTTCTGAAATGTCGATGATCTACGGTTATGAAGGCCAACGCAAGCTTGGACACACTGTGACTCAGACCCAGACGTTTTCATTCGCTCAATCTTACATTTGCCCGTCAAGTTCACACCATAAATTAGGGTGTTAGTGGCTAGCACTACGCTATGAAACTCCCCAAACACAGCGAGGGAGGGGAAGGTCCGACTCATATCGAATGATCTTCGCGCAATAAGGCCTTCCGAGTTGGATGTCGTCTCCATGACTGGATTTTAGGCTAATGTAAATTCCGAAAAAATCCAGTTTCTAATCCTTAATGTAATGAGATGCAAAGAAAAGGAAAGATACAATGCGTAGATGCAAATGTTATTGTAATGAAAGCAAGGGTCACTGAAAAAAATGGCATGATAGTTTGGGAAAAAGAGATGTGACAATGATGGAAACCACATATACCAATGTCAGAGGACAAAATTAAGGAGATGGGACCACCTTTTCCTTTCGTGCCATTAACCAGTTTTGTAGCGAGAAAGACATCTTCCGATCCGCCAACAGAGATGACACAGCTCTCTCATCCAGGGTGTTCTTCATATCTTTGTGGAGCTT
>QDKV01005236.1_pt1 | contig 37903 bp, 46 predicted proteins | sample 1861101 | NCBI WGS metagenome assembly QDKV01 (sample SAMN04275158, study PRJNA302643) | Fungus metagenome, whole genome shotgun sequencing project. | isolation source: fruitbody | host: Mallocybe terrigena | place: Sweden | collected 2013 | reverse complement strand
AGTACCTGGAGCACACCTGGGCGGTGGATAGCGAGCAGAGGCGTCATGAGCGGCAGATGGCGAAGCTTTTTGACGAAGAATTTCCAAGCCTATAAATTTAATATTAACGTTATAGTGGGTCACTTGCTATCAAGATACGAAATCTCACACCTGGCTCAACGCGATTGCTCAACAACTGGACGTTGTTTTGATAGAAATGCCCTCCGTTGATCGGTAGATTGCGAGCTTCAAAGAACGTTGGATTAAGCGACATGGAATGCGATACTTGTGAGGGAAGCTAACAAAAATACTTCTGACCGCCCAGGTCCAGGACAGTGTATTGATCATGACGTTATCAAATATCCGGGCACTTGGGCGCACTTTCAAGTTAGTCATCTAGTTGAATTAGAGCCTTAGAGGTCCTGTCAGAACCTTGTTGTATTATTTGACAAGCTGAAGTTATGGTCATAATAAGTTGATTCTGACCGAAAAGGGCCCAGCGATGGGGAGAATTGGTCGGTTGAAGGATTGCAACTTCCACAGTTTGGGTTAGTGCTCTATATTTTTTTTAAAAACCTTCATTCTCCGCCTTGATAGTTGGTTTAGTTTGTTACACAAAACACGAAAAGTAGAATAAAAAGAGCAGCGAGGCAATGCTATGTGGGAAAGGGGGCTCGTTTTTGTCTAGTTTGGCGTGGAGGAGAAGGCCCCGCGTTTTAATCGTCCACAATCAACAAGGTCAGGTGACACATTCCATTTCATTCATGCCAACTCATTTGCTCTGACGATGCCCTTAACCGACGACAATAATCTTGGCCTCCCATCTGCTTATCTTCTGTTTTAGTTACCAAACGATCGTTTTGGCAAACCAACGACAAACTCACACCTCATTGCCAGGTGCAAGGAGCTTGAGGCCAGGATTCATGGGCTCTCCAACGGGCTCACAACTAAGAACCGAACCCGGGCGACTTTCTTTGTATACTTTGACGAGTGTTATGTGCTCACAGCACGTCGCTACGATGGAACATCGCTTTACGCCATGAGTTGTCTGAGGGATATCCCAATCTCACCTACAGCGGCGAAAATTCCATCACCTCGAAAAGCCGGGATGAACCAAGGAACTCCGGAAAGGAAGCTAATCCCTACACTGAGCCTCCATTTGACATCTTTGCCAAAAACGTGGAACATCATCCACCGTTAGCCCAGTATGCCAACCTGGAGGAATTTTTCCAACTTTGGCTGACCACTGTGCGTCCCCATTACTCGATAACATCTGTCTTCAAGTTACTGACCTTTGTGCTATAGTTGGCACTGTGAGCCAAACAAGGAACTCGCCGAGATGAAACTTGGCGTAAACTGCATCAGCGGCACGGTACAACTCGCTGCTCTCGCCATTATGGTTGACATCGAGTTCGATTCAATACGTAAAAACACCGTGAGTAGATGCGCACCATTCGAAACGCTCTTTCCTGCAGACGCCATTCAGTCCGGGTTCAACTCAACGAGGAGGGTATCGCTCGCCATCGGGTTTTCGACGACAATAGCGATTTTGCACACACCTATCAAAGTCATCAACTTTTATTCTCGCGCTTGCTCCAGAACGGTTTCATCAGAAAGATTTTACGAGCCAAGCCAATCATGGTGGGTAGTCACGAAAACGTCAGGGCTAGTATGTCATTTTGAAGATGCATTTAAAAATGTGTATCTAAACTTTACACACTTTCAACTGGCTGGTGACTTGGATGTTGTAAAGCAGTCAAATGTCTTTGACGAAGCATGGCGCTCCAGTGTCGCCACAATGACCACCATGATAGATAATGCCGTAACCGACCTTTCTTGGTGATCTTCCGTGAACGAGACTAATTATAATATGGGGGTGATGATGAATCAGACCAAAAATCGGAACCGAACCAGTGGTGATGTTTTTGTTCACCCGGATGATGTTGCTCAAGTCAAATCCTCTCACCCTGTCCTCACGCTGGTTATGGAACATGGAGTAACACCAGCTAATGACGCCGAACGATGGGAAATCAGTTGTGATTCGCCGGTGGAGATTTGAATACAGGACACCAACAACCTCCATTAGCCAGTGCTACCGTTCTGTCATTCGTGGATGCGACTCGGATACTTATGCTGTCATCCTCAAAGGTAGCAGCAGAGCTGCTCTGTCGTTCTTTTCTTGCAGAAACTTTGACTCTAGGTGATGATTTTCCTCGGGGGCATTTGGAAGATAATGTGCGTTTGGCGATGGCTCAAAAGCCATACATTTAGAATTGACCACTCTCCCAACAACATTCTACTGGAGGTTACTCTGGTGGGTAGTGAATTGAACTGAAACTGTTTACTTTCTTGTGTGGAGAATGACGTGTGTGATAAGAAGTGACTTTTCACAATCAAGAAACCTGAAAGGTCCGGTCCCCCTCCTTTCCGAATTGTTCGGATCCTGATTGTTGGGTACTCTTTCCATTGTTTGTATTATACGGTAGCCTACCAGTGCGCTTGTACACTAGACGTATAAATACGACGTAAATGTAGACGAATATTATAATTTATATCCCCATTCTCGAATCTCAATATGGTTATTGGCCCCCAATTATTAGGGCTTTGGTCGGAGGCAAAGAACTTCCTATGTTCAACCAGCTACGCACTTCGATACGTGGTGCCTATACCAATATCCACACCAATCGAACCAAACGAGATGAAGAATTACTTATGTTTAGAATAGGTCTTCCTCGCCTGGTGAGTACTTTTTTTAGAAGTAAGACTGAAGCAGTGTCCCGGGAGACTTCTTCCCAGAAGGCTTTTTGTTGAAAAATGCATACGATGCCTTTATACGAGCTCTACTCTATCTAGCTTAAATTTTAAAAGAAAATAACAATAGAGACAATGCAGCCACACCCGTATTCAATATTTGGTCGGATTTGGTCACGAGCCTACTGTGATGGTTTCGGAAGAACCAGGTGTGGAGATGCTGGACGGTAGAGAGTCGGAGCTGCCTGAAGAAGTCACCGTGAGAGATGGAGGATTGAAAGAGACGGTAATATTAGTCAACACCGACGCGATGCTGGGAGGGTTGGAGCTGGAAGTCATTATCACCTTGGGAGATTGACTCGGTGTTGTTCGATGGCCAGGAGGGACTTTTGGTGTTGTAATGTTCCGGGCTGGACATCCTGAGGGCCCGGCATCGCGTCGAACCGGACATTGAACCTGTGTCGAGTCTATGCCATTCCAAACGACCGCCGGTTGAAGGGGGCGCCGTGCATATGCTAGTGACTTGATGAGATCCCTCACGTTCTTCGCAACAGATCCTGGGACTAGAAGTCGCTCTTCTCTGGATTGATCCAGCGACATGAGATATGCAGCGAGGCCGGCGACAGCAGGAGCAGCTGAATCCCCGGTCCAATGTCATCAGAAGTTAATGATGTTTATATTGAAAGATGCTCACCAAAAGATGTTCCTTGCCATCTAGATGCGCCCCCTTGTCGGGTTGCACACAAAACTGTACCGGGCGCTGATACTGTCAATTCTGATGCCATCCCTTGACTGTAAGGCCCATAAAACCCAGATGTGTCCACTCCGCCAACAACCACTATAGGGAATTGAGTTCCAAGCAATGCTGGGTAGGTTGCAAGCGCGAAACCAGGATCCTGAGCCTAATCATTTCGATCATATGAAGTATTAATCACTATCACTGGTCGAAGGAGTCTTCAAACGAGGACTGACATCAATGTTTCCGGACGCTGCGACCAGAACGGCGTCCACCTCCATCACATCTTCCACGCCTTCCATGTAAGCAGTCCTATCCCATTCGGAAAGTCCGTCTGGGTTCACTGGGTTAGACGTTAATTCCAGCTTCCCAATATTCAAGACCTTGATTGCTCACCGCCCAGTGCCATACTAACGACAGCCTTTCCCTGCAAGTCTTCTCGAACAATATCGTCCACGACAGCTCCCAGAGCTGCGAGGGTACGAGAGTGGCGAATACCCCCGTCTATTGGATATATTTTGACTATAACAAGGTTGGAATTCTTTGCCACGCCAAAGGTTGGACTTGCGACTTTTGAGGTAACGCAAGTTCCATGGCCAATCTCATCACTTTCGTCCTCTGGTTCACCTGGTAGAAAGAGCCAACGTATGCGTCCTTCACGTCGCATATTTAGGAATTCCTGGAAAGGAGTGAGCCTTATTGACTTTGATTAGTCTGTGACACGTACTGGGTGGTCTTGATTAATTCCTGTGTCAACGACATAGACAGTGATTCCTTCCCCGGCCCTCGAATCATATGCATAACCAGGGAGTCCTGAAAGCAATGCACCCCCTGCCTGTGAAAACACCTTTAGGTCATCATGGGCATCTTGCTGCATCAAAATAGTTTCATCACGCTTTTGATGCGAACAGTTCTCAGAAGGACAATTTGGTGACGGAGGAGTGCCACTTGCACTCCCTCTTTCCAAATCAACTTGTATGGACAGATCCACATTAAGGCCCCGGACCTAGTCAGTACATCAAGGTTACAACAGCTTCTAAAATATATATCGCCAGGCAGAGGACTCACAACAGGATTACGACTTAGTTCTGATGCCTGAGCAGGTGTCAAGGATGCAACCCACAACAGTAGTCGATCCTGACGTCCAGTAATGCTTCTTACAGAGCCTGGTTTGGCAATCTGCACCAAGTTTCGTGTGAAAGCTGATTTTTGAGACGGTGTGGAGTCTTTTTTGGGGTAAATATTATAGGGTGTTGGGCTTGCTGTTGGGCTTGACGAACTTGACGATGAGCTTGATGTCGGGCTTGATGTCGGGCTTGTGGTTGGAGTGGTAGGATCAATCTCATCCTGACCAGAACTGTTCTCTACGATGATCCCTTCCGTCCCCCCTGCAACAGGGAGGACATTACCTCCGACAACAACAGATCCGCCGATACCCGAACCGACAACCATCCATCCTACTTGGGCACTGGCTGTGTGGCCATCACTAACTGTCAACGTTTTAGGGGCACTCGAATTTGTTGTTGACTTAGCAGTTGTCGTTGTTGTAGAAGTAGAATAGGAACTTTGGTGAATCGGCGATTCTGGCTTCTGGCGGCTAGTTGTCCCTATCGTCTTGACTGGGGTTTTCGGGCTGGCTCTTGTTGGGTAGCCCGTTGGTACTTTCGTACTGCTTTTCGGTACTGGAGGTGTCTTTTGGCTTCTATAACTTGTCGGTACCTTCTCACTGCTTTTCGGTGTTGTTGAACGACTTGGAGGCGTCTCCTGGATTCTTGTTAGAGAGCTTATTGCACTCTCGCTTCTGGGCGTCTTATGATCGGCAACAGCATCCCGAGGCGAGACAAGTGCAAGTATGCAAAGGACAAAGAATACACATGACTTCATAGTGTAGAACGAGAGGCAAGCAGAAGTAGAGAAGGATGAGGAGGGGCAAGTATCACAAGTATCACAAGACAAGCTAACGCCCTAGATATATGTTATTCCTATACTCTATCACCGCACTGGTAGCTTCTCTGGAAAATCAAATTAAAAAAAACTGCCCGAGAACTTCTGATGAGCAGTTCATGCCTAGTACCGTTGTGGCCACCGTTTGGGCAAACGAGGCGGGGGCATTTTCTTACTATTTATAGAGGCGTATAGCGTTGGCAGGGGTTTCCGACAATGTGCTGAACCTTCCAGTGTTGTACAGGTCGCGGGGGTCAGAAAGGTGGAAGGGTCACGTCGACGTGACTTTCTCAGGGGGAGCTGTTCCCACACAAATACTGATATCTTTGTATTCCGCTTCCAAAAGCATGATATGATAGATGAGTATTAGGAAGGATCTGAGAAATGTGGAAGATGTGTGCTATGTATGGATTATGCAATTGTAATCTAGGTTGGGCAAAACCCAATGGTCCTGGCAGGTGTTCCGGAGTTCCATACCCACTCTTGCCATCCGATTTACATCCACATGTAATAGCCGCCTTCGTCTGCCCGAAACACATTGGGATCCCTCATCACTGCAAATCTTGAGCACGTAAAAGCAAGGGATGTCCGGAATGTTGATGCCGTAATACCGGGTCAGCTTCCAAAAAAATTTACCAAGTAAAATTACATACTGCGCCAACTTCTGAAAAAGAAGAGGTTTGCCCTTCTATATCATGACAGAAATTTTCAATACAACAAGAAGCCTCATCCAGCTATTATGCCATGTCAGGTCTCCTGGTGACAGTGGCCAATCCAATACTGTCGTAGAGAATTGTATTAGAACTTAATTTTACAATTTGTTGAGTCATTGTGGCCATGTTCCTTGCATCGTCAAGTGTGTGAAAACACCCCATCAGTGATACTATCAGATCCAGGCTTGTTGGCTTGATCCGATCATATCACGTGATCTGTACAGAAAATCTGGGTGTTCAAAAACATGTAGACAAATAACGCTTCAGATATTATAATTCTGAAGGGCTCCGATCTATCTAGTAGAGGTAATTTTATGAACAAAGGCACAGGAGAAGGAATACTTTGAGTTTGGTAAACAAAAGTGTCTGTTCAATACAGTTTTTGGTAAATGCTCTACAGCGAGACACAGCCACTCATGTTGCTCATCTTTATCGCCTTCATCCTTGCTGGGCTTGCGTTTGCCACTACCGCACTAAGTGTAGAAAAGGGTCCACACCAAATCCACTCAACCTGGAGGTCTGTTGTCAATGTGTACCCTTCTATTTTTTTGTGATACTCGAGTTATGTTTTTGGTGGGATCGCCCGAACCCTTCAGGAAGTATAGTTCTCGCTAAACAAGACCGACTTCGAGCAGTGTCCGGGAGACTTCTTCCAAGAAGGCTTTTTGTTGGAAAATGGACATGATGTATTTATATACGAATACCACTCTATGACATAATTTTTGAAGAAAACAACGATAGAGAGCGATCACAATCGACTATTCAATATTTAGTCAAGAGGAACTGTTGGTCGGGCTGGACGCCCTGAGGGCCCGGTATCGCGTCGAACTGGACGTTGAACCTGGTTCGGGTCTATGCCATTTCCAAACAACCGCCAGTTGAAGGGGCCACCGTGAATATGTTAGTGACCTCTCACGTTCCTAGCAACAGATCCTGGGAGTTGGAGTCGCGCTCTGTATTGATCAAGCGGCATGATACGCAGCGAGGTCGGCGACGGCAGGAGCACATCGAATATCACCAGAAGTTTATGACATTTACATTGAGGGTTCACCAAAGGTGCACTCCCCCAACAACCACTATGGAGAACTGACTTCCAAGCAATGCTGGGTAGGTCGCAAACGCGAAACCAGGGTTCTCAGCCTAATCATCGATCGTATGAAGTATCGATTACTATTGCAAGTCAAAGGAATCTTCAAACAAAGACTGACATCGATGTTTCCGGACGCTACAACCAAAACGGCGTCCAATTCCACCAGATCTTCCACACCTTCAATGTAAGCAGTCCTATCGTATTCGGAAAGTTGTGTGGAACCATTGGGTTAGACGTTAATTCCAGATTCACAATATTCAAGACCTTGATTACTTACCGCCCAGTGCCATACTAACGACAGCCTTTCCTCTTGAGCAATATCATCCATGACAGTTCCCCAGAGCTGCTATGGTACGAGAGGTGCGAATCCTACCTTCTATTAGATATATTTTGACTATGACAAGGTTGGACCTGCGACTTTTGAGGTAACACAAGTTCCATGACCAACGTCATCACTTTGGTCCTCCGGGATTGTGTCAGAGGATGATAACCCAGCTTCGTATCTGCGTCGTTCCATCGCTGAATCGCCAGCATCGAAAGTCCGCCCGAAGAATGTCAATCCCGGGGAGTTATGAATGCATTGGCGTGAGTTTGACCAGGTGCTGTAGAGCTAAAACCAATACCTCGGGTGTCGTGGTCGCAGCAGTTTGTCGAAAAAGCTCCCCCCCTGCCATGATGGGCCATAGGATGTCCAGAGGAAATCAGTGTTGGGTTATTGAGTGTCGGTGGTAGTTGTGTCAGTGGGAAAGAAATCTCATTACATTTCATCAAGGTCAAAAAACCATACCCTCCAATACAGTACTTCCTTACCATGCTTCTAGGCCTCCTTAGAGACTTTAGTGAGGTATCTTGGATGCCATGCGTACAATTTCCAGAATAAGAAAACCGAAAACGTTCTCTTCAAACAATCTTCAAAGTGACCTTGTAGCCATGACATTCTTCTCGCTCTTAGGCTTGTGAGGTCTAGATATGTAGAATTCGTAAAACAGTCCAGGGAGACTAAAAAATTGCGCTCCTCAGAGATGTGGAAGTGCGCACTTCTAGGCGTTATGTAAATGTTGAGGCCTGCACACTGAGTCATCTGACCAGTTTCCCGACGTCGCGTCAAATGCGCTCTGCTTTGCCCTCGTCGCTGTTCAGACATTCCTTGGCCCGTCAGGCCTTCAAACAGCAACAATCGGTGGCCTCTAGGTTGTTTGTCTCAACAAAGTCCAGTCAATGTAAACATCAAGATGCTGTAGCTGCTGTGCAAAAAACGACTTTGATCAATGTTCTCGATCCATCGTCATCCGACTTTGCCTCTTTGGCAGTAAGGGGTGCGTTTGTGGACAAGAGCCCTGCCCTTCAGGACTTTCTCCAGGTGGCCACCCCAATCCACCTTCTTCTTCGTCCGCGCCGCTCAGGCAAAACCACTCTCTTGCGCATGTTTCGGTAAGATCTATCACATCATCATGACTTCTGGTCCTTCAATGAAATCACCAGCGACTTTTTTGAAGACACAAGCCCCGACAAGAAAGCCCAGCGAAAGAATTTATTTAAAAATCTTGCCATCACTAAGGACCCTAGATTCGAAACGGAGTTTGGGAAATATCCCGTGTTATATCTGGATTTCTCCGTATGTCTGTCAGCGCTTGTTGTATTCTCGATGCTGATGTGTCCAAAGAACGTGATCGGTTCTACGATGGCAGTGCTTCTGCAAAAATTCAAGAACCATGTTACTGATATAGCCCGGCGGTTGCAGAGCTTAGGCTTCTTTCGGAATCGTGGCGAGTTGCTCGAGGATCAGCAGGATTTCCTCGAGGCAGTTCTGAAACAAACGGTTCCCGATTCACAGTGGCCTGACGTTTTATTCAAGTTGACCGAAATCCTTCACATGTTGCATCAGAGACGAGTCGTTATTCTCATTGATGAGTACGACACCCCAATTTCGTACGCCGTACAACATGGATATTTTCTTGAGGTATGTCCGAGCCAAGGTCAGACCATGTATACTTCTCATTCCTTCGCAGGCAAATGATTTTTTCCGCGAGGTGTTCGCAAAGCTCCTGAAGGCCGGTATGTGCAGTGTCAACTCGATGTACTGTTAACCCGAAATTGCAGAATAACGAACATGTTCGGGGGGGCCTGCTCGTCGGCATTTTGCGTGTTGCCAAGGCTGGCTGGCTCTCAGGAGTCAACAATATCTCGGTTCGCTTATTCATTTATTCCATCTTGCGATGAAATAGCATTCCCTTCCAGGTGTTTCCTCTGGGTCAGTCAACCGAGTATTCCACTGCTTGCATGTTCACAGAGGACGAAACGAGAACATTGTATGACCGACAAGTCGAAATACGGGTATGCATGTTCAATGGGCTTCGTGGATGATGATTAATGCTCGTATACCATAGAAACTTCCCTTCGAATTCGACGATTTTAAAAAATGGTATAATGGTTACTCTACGGAGAACGGTACCAAACTTTACAACCCTTGGTCTGTTTCCAAAGCCCTCACGACGGGAAAACTGACTGTGTGGTGGAACAGATCCGGTAATTAGGTCCTCGTTACCCCCCACCTTGAGACTGACCTGGTTGCAGGACATGACGCAACTATTCAGGCCCGCATTACCGAGTTGCTTGGTAGTGATTATGAGTTTCGTGCTCAATGCCAGACCCTCCTCAACGGCGATGAAATTTACATCAAAATTGATGACTTGGAATATACTTCGTTTGTTGTGTTGCTTTCCTCTCTCCAAACCATGGCTGATGGTGCTCAGGATCCCAAACATATCAAGAGAACAATTGTGGACTTTGATGTATTATGCAGGATATTTGACAACGGTAAAAACCTCATACCCGTTAATTTCCTATACATGCTGATTAGAGTACAGTCCGAAATCTCTCTAAATGCGAGCGCCTCTGTTCGCATTCCGAATTCCGAAATTCAATCCGAGTTTCGCGAGTGGATCCGGGAGGATTTTGGCCGTCGTATGACCCCTGAACTCTCTGATTCTAGTATCACCCTATTTAACCTCATGAGCAACGGCAGCTTCGCAGAGTTCGCAGAATCCTTTGGGCAATTATTTTTCACCCAGGTTCCACAACGCATTTTTGGCGGCGTTGAGACAGTATATCAAGATTATCTCTTCGCATACTTATCGAGTGCTGCTCACGCCCTCGAGGTCAAGCCGAAGTGGACCACCAAGATGGAGGTAGATGCCGGGGATGGTCGAACAGATATGGTGTTTTATAGGGATGAGGGAGTCGTTCTCGAGTTGAAGCGTTTCCCACGTAAGAAAAAGAAGGGGTATCGTGATCAGGAGCGCTTGCAGCTCTCCAATGGAACGAAAGAGGCATTGGAGGAGTGTGATACGCGCTATTGTCGTTCAATTATGCCTGAAAACGTGACAACTATTTATGAATATGGCCTCGCTTTTCTGGGGCCATATTGTGGAGTTGAAGCACGCATTCTGAAAAAGGTGAATGGGATTTGGGTAACTGACGGTGTCTATACGGCTGGTGAGGATGAAAAACGACGTCAACGTATGTACTGTAGGGACGAGATAGGAAATCCAACGAGTGGATCGACTTCAGTATGTTAGTGATTTTGGGAAGAACAGAAAGTCGGATGCAGAGTAGAAATTAAAACATACAGTCTAGGGTATCAAGCAAGGGATCCAGATGTTCGGCGCTCTTGCATGAGTTCTGGTGTGATGGGCTTTGGATAATTGCTCTCTATTTGAGGTCACTTTAACATTCAATCTGAAACAAGGAAGAAGAAAAAACACCCTCGAATATCCCAAACATATTCACTGCTCTTCCCAATCCTCCTAGTAGCCCACCATTCTTCTCGTCGTTCTTCAGGATGCATCATCTTCTTGCTAAGGCAAAACTTGAAGTCTTGGAATTTGTGGTCGCATTTCGTCCTTTCGCCAAAGCGGTAGATGTCCTTAATTTTGCGTGCGGATGACTGAATGAGAGAGAGACGTTTGGAGTTCGGCGTCAAAAATTTACGGGGAGTCGCCCATTGCATGCGAGGTAGTCATCAAACGCGCTCAGACATCCAGGTATGTCGGATGGTGTGGGATGCAACAGCCGAAGATGCGCGACTTCCTGCTCTAAAACGTTGTCGAAGTCGAGCCGGCAAGAAAGAGATCTCCTGAGAGACAAGCAAAGTCAAATACTGTACAGGATCTAATGGTGTCATGGTGATCAGCCGCAATCCTTTCAACTTCAGTGTTGTTCAAGAATATTTTGGTATAGCGAGACACAGCCACATTCATGTTGCTCATCTTCATCCCCTTCATCCTTGCTGGGCTTGCGTTTGCACTAAATGAACTAGCTCACTCCCGGTCTTATGCTCCAACACATGAATTGCTAAAAGAACACGACCTACTCGACATCGTCCTCGTCGCTTCCGTCGATGGCAAGCTGCACGCGCTCAACAGATCCTCCGGCCATGCTCTCTGGTCCATGTCCTCTTTCGCCACCACAACAAGCGTCTCTGCGCCCTCCTCCCTCTCTCCACTCGTCCGCAGTGCCTCCTCTCATGACCCAGAAGATGATGATGAACCGGAAACATACCTCATCGAGCCGCAGTCGGGACACATCTACGTCCTCCACAGCCCTTCCTCTCCACTCCAGCGCTTTCCGTTTTCGATGCCAGAGTTGGTTGATCTCTCCCCCTTTACGTCTACGCCTATGGATGGAGAACAGACGAGGGTGTTTGTGGGCAGGAAAGAGACCTCGTTGCTTCTTATTGAGCTCGAGACGGGAAAGATCAAGGCTACGCTCAATTCGGAGTGTCCGCCTATCTTTGATTCGGATAAACCACTCCAGAAGGACAACGACGATGAAGATTATGAGGATGAGGATGATAAAACACAGATATCTGCTCCGACAGAGGTCTACATCGGTCGTACCGGTCACTATCTTTTTTCTTCTTTCGTCATAACGTTCTCATTCCCGAGACAGACTATCACATATCTATCTACAGAAAACCCTTCCCGGGCCATCCCGCTCCGCCTCCTCAAAACCTCTCCTTCTCTACATACGGTCCCAATAACAAAGACAACCACCTCCAGACCATCTACCGCCGAACCAAGGACGATTCCTACCTCCAGTCTTTACCCAACGGAGAGGTCATCTCGTTTAAGATGATTAAACCAGAAGATACTACCAGGACTTCTGCTAATAGCGGCGGTCAGCCTATTTGGGGTCACAGTTTTTCGGCGCCAATGTGAGTTTTTTAAATATCCTTTCTTGACCTAATTAATAATACCTCGTAGCGTGGCCATATTCGATGTCCTCCAACCCCACTCCTCTCTTTCCCACTCACACACCCAACACTTGCACGCCTTTGTCCTCCTTCAACCTCGTCCCCTCCTTTCCGACCTGTTTCCCAACCTCGCCTTCCCGCCTTCCCACAGTAGCCCCAACTCCAACCCCAGGACCAGGCACCACCTCCTACCGAATATGGACTCGGCCTATGTAGGCTTACTAGAAGAAACCGGGAGTTTGTTCGTGATGAGTCCGGAGAGATATCCGCTCGTTGTTTTTGGTACGGGTTCTCGTGGGAAAGGAATAACAAAGAAGGTGTTTGGGGAGGACGACGACGAAAAGATGTTGGACGCTCCGGATGGTGGTGGTGGTGGTGACGGGGATGATGAAGAGCAGCATGCATCTCTTGACAGCGCCAACTCTATCGATTCCAACCTCGACGCCTGCCTCACCCTCAACTCTCACACGCACTCTTTACGCTGCCTCGTAGGCATCCGTCACGTCGAAGAAGAAGGCGGGTATGCGTCAGAGGGGAGGTTGAAGAGGTTGTTGGATGGGCCTAAGACACAGGGTATGATTGTGGAGCAAGGGCAGGGTTTAGATGCGGGGGAGTATGGGCATGGGGAGAGGCCGATTGTGATCGGAGGTGTAAGGCCAGAGGATAATCAGAGCACTAGCCCTGGATCTGGGGAAAGGTATCAGCATCGTAGTTTTAACGACCAACTACACGGCTCGTGGATGTCGTGGTTTGGGTCTCGTGATTTTCTTGGGAATGATTGGAAGAGGAGAGGAGGAGAAGGAGGAAGAAAGGGGGGTACGTTATTTGAGGCACTGGTGCTTGCTTTGGGAGTTGGGGCTGTTTCGGGGTGGGTTGTGTGGAAAAGGGTTAGGAGATCGGGGCCTGGGTCGGTGAAGAGCGAGAGCAGAGAAGGCGAAAGGAAAGAGGCGTCGCGGATATCCATTGGAAGTGGAGATAGTAAAGCAGAGCAAACAGCAGCACCATCCACCTCTAATGGCGAGGTTGACAAGCTCGAGAATGGGTCCTTACCATCACCACCGCTGCCGTCGTCCAACGCCAACAAGACATTTGATCGTGTCGAGTTGGATTTAAAGCCTTTGCCTGACCCGCCTTCGGGTTTGGTGGATGATGGGGGTGCAGCGGATAATGACAGTTCTGTGCTTGTGCCGAATGGCAGACCAACTCCAGGTTTAGTCGTTGGTGTTGGTGTTGAGGATGGTGAAGATACAGAAGGAGAAGGGGATGTGGATGTGCCCGCTACACCTGGACATGGCACTGGCGTTGGGAATGGAAAGAAAAGAGCCAGGAGGGGGAAGAGGGGGAAGAAGAAGAGGCCTGCTGTTGCTAGCGGTATGGGTGAGGGGAATGGTGTTGTTGGGCAAGGGGGAGGAGAGGAAAGGGAAAGTAGAGATGATGGTGAAGAACGACCTTTGGTTGTGTTGACAAGTGAGTTTAAACGAGGAGAGCCTGTAAAGGCAGAGCAACAGCAGCGGTCTGCTTTGGTTCTTTCCGATACTATTCTAGGTAAGTCTTTCCCTCCCTTCTTTCAAACAAAAAAGAAACATCACATATCTCCCATTGACTAGGCTACGGCTCACACGGCACTGTCGTCTTCCAAGGCACACTGCAAGGCCGCTCGGTCGCCATTAAACGCCTCCTGCGCAATTTTGTGTCGCTCGCGACGAGGGAGATCAGCCTGCTTCAAGAATCGGACGACCATCCGAATGTGATTAGGTATTTTTATGAGGAGCAGCAGGGGGAGTTTTGGTATATCGCATTGGAACTTTGTGTAGGGTCGTTGGCGGATGTTGTGGAGGGTGGGGGATGGGCGGGAGGAGAGGAACAGCGGGAAAAAGAGGAGAGGTGGAGAGAGATTTGTGTTGCGTTTGAGCCCAAAAAGGCCTTGAGGCATATCACGAGTGGGCTGCGACACCTGCACGGGCTGAAGATCGTGCATAGGGATATTAAACCCCAAAACATTCTCATTTCCTCCGTCAGGGGTCCTTCCTCGTCTACATCTGATACTTTTGGAAAGGGAGGAAGTGGTGGGGGGAAGCACAGGATGTTGATATCGGATTTTGGACTGTGTAAGAAGTTGGACGTGGATGAGACGAGTTTTTTGCCTAGTGTGAGGGGGGTGTGGGCTGCTGGGACGGTTGGGTGGCGTGCGCCGGAGATTTTGAGGGGGGAGGTTGGGGTGGATGAGGCGACTGTTGGTGAGAGTTCAGGGTCAATATCTTCACGAGGGAGTGATGCTACCGTCCTCAACGACTCTTCTTCATCTACCTCCAACAACAACAACAAATCACAACCTCGACTGACCAAAAGTGTCGACATCTTCTCTTTGGGTTGCTTATTCTACTACGTGCTTACGAACGGCGGACATCCATATGGAGATCGGTATGAGAGGGAGGTGAATATTTTGAAGGACGCAAAGGATTTGGATGCGGTTGATGATGAGAGGTTTGGAGAGGAGGGTGCGGAGGCGAGGGATCTGATTGGGAGGATGGTAGATATGCAGCCTAGAAGACGGTGAGCCCTTCTTTTTTTTTTTTCTTGCCTTCCCCCCGGTAACTCCATATAAAACAGGCCGGACACGTTGACTTGTCTCTTACACCCCTACTTTTGGAACGCTGGTCGGCGCCTTCATTTCCTCCAAGATGCCTCTGACCGATTCGAGATCATGTGTCGGGATCCTAAAGATCCTGTGCTGCTCGTGCTGGAAAGAGATGCGCAGAGCGTCGTGGGTCTGGATTGGCATGCGAGACTTGATAGGGTGTTTGTGGATAATTTGGGCAAGTATAGAAAGTATGATGGGAGGAGTGTGCAGGATCTTTTGAGGGCGTTGAGGAATAAGGTACGGTTTCTTAAAACTTTTTTTTTGGGGGGGAGGTGCTGAGTTTTACCTCATGTAGAAACACCATTACCAAGACCTTCCTGACAATGTGAAGCGGCATCTGGGGCCTATGCCTGATGGTTTCTTGGCGTATTTCACGAAACGGTTCCCTAAGCTTTTCTTACATGTCCACACTGTCATCGAGGAGACGGACTTGTACACCGAGTCAATGTTTAGGTCATATTTTGAGCTTCCTGATTCATGATTTGGCCTTCTCTCACTTTCCACACTTGATGCAACACATTTTCCTGTACTGACCCTCCACAACTGTGTATCCTTCATCGCATTTTGGACAACTTTTTTTCTTTTGTTTTTTTTGGCATCTGACTTTTTCAACGCTTTGTAATTTATTATTTGTATCAAGGTAGCAAATATGTAGTTTAAAAGAAACAAATGTAAGAGCTAAAAGGGCAACATAGTTGGACTTGCATATTAATAGTGACTCTGTTCCACATCAGCAAAAATGCAGTAGCTTTATCAATGGCCAGGTGAGGGCAAGAAATCTCCCTGAAAACTTTGAATCCTCTGTGAATCCTGAGTGATTCTGATGACAAAAAGCTTGAGGATTGGGTTGATGATCTGACACTGATGCAAAATTTAGAGAGGTTGGTACAATAAATATCCACAAAACTAGTGTCTCCACCAAGCCCAGGTCACCTAGGACTGAAACCTTGCTGATCCCTCCATGCCCGTCCCTTTTCTTCTGCAAGTTTAGCACTATCCTTCATCTTTTTCTCCATCCTCTCCTTCACTTGCTCCCTTTCCTTCTCCAATCGCTTCCGCTGTCCAACCGCAAATTCTGACTGCATCCACTCCTCCAATTGCTGTTCCTTCACAATGTTGATGCATTCTTCCATTCGTCGATGGAGGATACCTTCCAATTTAGACAACGACATAACAAGCAACCATTCTCGCCTCGTCCACTCACAAGCTAGTTGCACATCCAACTTAGTAACTTCCCACTTCGCTTTTTCACTGGTCCAATCAATGAACTCGTAACAGTCATTCCGTGCATCAACCCATATTCCATTCATGTTCTCAACAATCCATGTACTCCACTTTTCAACCAGCCCCATTTTCAGATGGTGCTCCGCCAGAAATAGAGGCCTTCGGATGGTAGCAGGTCCTGCGTCCTTGCCTGAAGGCACTACATGCAAGGCAGACTGTGGCAGATTTGCTCTTAAAGTAACAATATCTTTCATTTTGATAACAGGATGAAATATTTGACTCTGCAAGTTAAATTAGCTCACCATCTTTTAGACATATTTCATGCGATGCTAGAACACGTTTACAAAGTTCTTCCGGCTCAGGAAATCTAATGTCGGTCTGCAGGAATTCATATTTTGTATTTACACATATTGTTTTGACATACCTCGGTTATAACAGATATCCAATCTGCGTCTTGAGTAATGACCAGTTTTGCATTCGGGTACTGATTAATGATTTAAATCAAGAGAAGCTCGGGCACTAGATGTTCACTTGCCTTTTGCATCAGGCGCTGATTCAACAACTTAGATGGATGTTCAACCTGATAGAAGATACGGTCTTTGTGCATAGAATGAAAAAAATTATATTGGCTCACCGGTAGGTCAAGTTCTGTTTCATTTATCTGAACGGACGGTGAAGCCACAATAGAACGTGAAGTGGATTGTGCAGTTTTTCCTGATGACCTCTTACGCGGGCTGTTTGGGGTAGAGTCTGGCAAGTCGCCGCTGCCAGGTTGTATCTGAAGAGTAGTTATTTCGTTCCAGGTCCCTTCTGAGAGAGTAGCATTCATCGTGTGCACAAATGTACATTGATTTCGAATTGGCGCATTGGTTTCCGCCCTGAGATCTCTCATCTCTTCAGGATGTGGCCCTACTCTTCCATTAACCGCACCACGACAATTCCAAGTGCCAAACGTTGTGGAACCATGACTCGAGGAATCATTACTCTTAAATTCAAGGCGTGCTCGCTCTCCAGTGCTATTCGCCACAGTCCCTATTCCCCATGAAAGAACCTTGTCACAACCAACCACAATACGGATATCCCCATTTTCAACTTGACGACCGAGTGTGGAAGTAGTATACTTGTACCAATGTTCAGCATTTTGGCGTATGTACTCTTTAAGTAAGAGGGTGTTGCGCAAGTTCTGAGAAGTCGCACCATTAGGCATAACCAAAACTGCGCCTTCCCTAGCGGAAGTTTCAAACGTTAAAGGACCATGATCAGAGCTATGGACAATGAGCATGATATACTATCATGACCAAGACAATTTGATACATACCTTTCCATAGAAGCGCTAGCAACGAATTCATTAGAAGAGAAAGCGTTATTTTCGTCGATATTCCTCGCAACTGCTGATATATCCAGTGGGGAAAACGATACAGGAACAGCCCCACAATTAATCGGGTGGTCGGCCGGTAGAAACACATTGAAGAGAAAGCTAAATCCTCCAGAGCGGTAGATAATTCCGACGTCACCAATGCTTACTCCGCGTAATCGATACTCCATTGGGAGTGTCTTACTAGGTCCTGGCATCCACAGAGGGAAGCCTCGTCCCTTGACAAGGAGTTGTTGATAGTAGATTTCGTGGTCTGGCTTTGGGACGTGGTCTGCGTTCCGATATTGAATGTGTTAAAAGAGACTGCAATATCATAAACAGGGACTTATCGAACCCACTGTAACTTTACTAACTTGAGCATCTGCCTGTAAGATCAACGAAGAAGAGATTAGCTGCATGAAATCTAACAACGGCAGAAGCCAACCTGAGTATTAGTGTGAGTAGGAGCTTCAGTTGTAGATCTTCCTTCAGGAGGAGCTACTGACGTGTAAGAGTGGAGATATGAACTTTGAATACGGCCTACACACCAAGATTGATCACATTGACAATCTGCCCTGTCGTGGAGTTCACCTCACTCTCCCTCAAATCTACCTGGCCTGAGGAACAGAACATGGAGGACTGCGATCTTTGCATTGACGCCCGTCTCCCTCTCCGTGAAGGGCCTCTCGACCCCCTGCGAGAGGTCATGATAGGTGTTTGGTTTCAAAGTTCACAGCATTCGGTGGCAGTGAAACTGAGTTTGGATTGTCGTTGAATGGCAGCCCAAACATCTAGAGGTGATCATGAAGGTTGTTTACCAGAAGCCCCTCTTATCATACATTGATCGAGTCATTTCTTCGATCGAACTTGGATCCACCACTTACCACCACTTGATAATATCTCAGAAGATGACCTTAGACATACTACACTTTATTGATAACAAGGGGGGAAACGCGGAGGAGATTAGAGATTCGCAGAGGAAGAGAGGGAATTCGGTCGAGTTGGTGGATGAGGTTATTCAGATGTATACGGAATGGGTGAAGAGTAGGTTGCAGTTTACCCAGACGGATGTCATTACAATGCTGAATTTTTGGTGTTCATCCAGTGGATTACGAAATTAACATCTCGAGGAAAAAAGTAAACGACGTGCAGAAGGAGATTTCAGCTAAGAAAAAGGTGGGGTAATTATCAAGGCAATTTAAATTTTTTCTGATCAGATAGTTTGTGGATAGGCAAAGGAGAATGCAGATGGTCTCGTTGCTACAAAGAAAGAGATCGACGCGCAGGTTGAAGCCAAGAAGAAGGAAGCGAAGGATTTCGAGCTGGCGATGAGGCAAAAAGCTACCACCGTTGGTAATGTTGTAGGCAAGGATGTGCCCGTCAGCCTAACTGAGGTATGGCTTTATTTGAACTGCCACAGACGACGTCAGACAGTTATTATTCGTTTCAGGATGACAACCTCACCTTGAGGACCTGGGATCCCAAGGGCGAACTGGAAGAACCTCCTGCTAGAGAAGGCATCTTGGCTCACCATGAGGTCCTTCTTCGACTAGACGCTATGGACCTCGAGCGCGGAGCCAAGGTAGCAGGACACAGAGGTTATTATCTGACAAACGAGGGCGTCGACCTGAATCAGGCGCTCATCGCGTACGCCTTGGACTTCTTGAGGAAAAGGGGATACAAAAAAATCATGCCGCCGTTCTTCATGAACAAGGACCAGATGGCAAAAACAGCCCAGTTGGATCAATTTGATGAGGAGTTATACAAGGTGAATGGTTTTCATTGGGTTGGTACTTGCTGGACGTTGATGAACTAATGTGTGAACCTTGTTCAGGTGATAGGTTCAGACGACGACAAGTATCTGATCGCCACTTCGGAACAACCTATTTCGGCGTTCCATTCGGATGAATGGTTTGAAAGTCCAGAAACACAATTGCCTATTAAGTATGCCGGCTACTCGACCTGCTTCCGCAAGGAAGCTGGGTCAGCGGGACGCGATATGTGGGGTATCTTCCGTGTACACCAGTTTGAAAAGGTCGAGCAGTTCGTCCTTACTGCACCGGATAAAAGCTGGGAGACGTTTGACTCGATGATTTCAACCAGCGAAGAGTTTTATCAGAGTCTTGGGTTGAGGTATCGTGTGGTGGCGATTGTGTCGGGCGCTCTGAATTTGGCGGCATCGCAGAAGTTCGACCTCGAAACGTGGTTCCCATTCCAGAGGGCCTACAAGGAACTTGTCTCGTGCTCGAACTGTACGGACTATCGTAAGTTTTCGCAAATTGTGTGGTCTCTTGGGTCGTGAATTCATCCCTTCCTATTTTAGAGTCGCGAAGACTTGAGGTTCGTTGTGGGCTGAAGTCAAAGGAACAAACACGAAAAGTATATGTCCACATGCTGAACGGTACGCTTTGTGCAACTGAACGGGCCCTTTGCTGTCTTGTTGAGAATTATCAAACTCCCGAGGTATGTCCCTGCAGGTCAAAAATTCCTCGAGGTTGTTCATGAAATGCCCTTAATTAGGGTCTCGTTATTCCGGAAGTTCTGAGACCATACATGGGAGGACGAGACTTTCTGCCATTCGTAAAGAATTTGCCCAAAGGATTGCAGAAGAAACACCAGTAGATTAATTAAAATTGGATATGTTTTTCCTTTTGATCATTCGCATAATTTGAATTCGGCAATTTGCGATTGTGGGAGTTTTTAGATTTTGTAGTTGGTGACTTGGACTAAACAGCCAACGGACGATCTGGCGAAAAGCCGCTCAAATGTCCCTTCCATTACATTCCTCCGTCATAGAAGAGAAACGAGAGCGCCAGCATAGGGCAAATGGTTCCTTGTCAGCCTGGACGCGCCCCGTTTCGCTCTCCATCCCCGGCGTGCGCACTCGAAGACTCCGTATCCTCCTACCCAATGCTGTCGCGGGCTCGTTCAACCATCTCCGAGTGGCGCGCATGAGACGGAAAAGAGGGCCCGTTTTCGTTGCGTTTGTGTGTCTTGCTGTATTTATCAGCCTTGTAGTCCTCACAAAGTCGATCGGACGTCGCTCGGAATGGGGTCACCAATGGCAGCAACCGTCAGGAGATCCGCCAACGCTTGTGTTTAAACGGGAGGACTTGCAGAAGATCTGGAAGTGGGAGATAGAGAGTGGGCATTATCCTAGCACACATCCACGTACGAATGTCTTCTCTCTTCCTCTTTTTGTTTCGTGGTGGCTAACGTTTTCATCGTTTCTGCACTGTAGTTCCTGTAAAACTCGCGTTTACAGAAAAAATTAGTAATCCTGCTATTCCTCCTCAAGTCGGGTCGCAAAAACCATCACGATATCGGCCACCTGGATTGACTGACGTGGTCACAGAAAGTCGGGGTAAAGGCGCCAAGAGAATATACCTGGACATACAAAGTCAACCCCCGAATGTTGCCTATCCTCCTCGGCCTGTTTCTGGTAGTGTTGCGGACATGGATCATATTATGAAGCATTGTGATTTTGGTCAGACAAAGGTATGGACTTCTACCTCGTCATTTGACTTCTGACATATCCGTATATTCAGTACGTCCGGGATTGTTTGGAGATGCTGCGTCTAGGTGGTGGTCTTGATAATGGCGAGCGGTTTAGACGCGACCCTGCATTTGTCGACTATCGATATATTTATGTCGAGCAGGTAAATGACACATCCACAACGGCCGAAGACGACTACGATGAAGTGGAAGTACAAGCTCCACTGTACCCCAAAACATATGGTAGGATACGCAAGGACGAAGACGATCCATATGAAGGGTTGGTCAAGAAGAAAGGTGTAGATTGGGAGAAACCCATCACCGTCCCGCCTTCACACCCGCACCAACCTGCGCAATCCTTGCCTAGTCCTTGCGACCCTGAAAATCCGCGTATTTTCCACATGTTCTGGACGGGACCATTTTCCGACAAACCCTACATGGCTCTCTTATCTTTTCTTTTCACACAAAACACGGGTATTCACCTGAAAGAGTGGCCTGAAAATTCAAAAGTTTGCCGTCCTCAGTTCTGGTTGTGGATCAATCCAGGCCCGGCTGCTGCAGTGCCTAATCCAAACGCCCTACGCGATATGTATGCTCAACTTAAGTCAAGTCCTTGGGCTTCACCATTCCTACATCGAAGGTTTAATGATGTTATTCAATTCAAGCTGTGGAATACTACAGAACAGCTTGATGGAATTCCGGAGATCAAAGACGAGTGGAGAGTCCTGAGGGATAATTTATTTAATTCTGGAGGGTTTATAATCAATGTTAAAAAGAAGAAGCAGGCTACCTCTTCCTCTTATCTGGACACTACTACCACCGCAATAATGTCTGCTGGTGACGACGACGATATTCTCAACCGTGCGGGTTCGAAATCTTCATCTTCTTATGACCGCCTGTCCGTTATTCTCTCCGACATGGCGCGGTTCGTCTTGACCCATCGATTCGGTGGCATCTATCTTGATGCAGATACAATCTTTTTGCGGGATTGGGAAGAGCTTTGGGGCTGGACTGGCGCCTTTGCCTATCGCTGGTCACGGTTGGAAGACTACAACACTGCTGTTCTAAAAATGAGCAAGAATTCGGCACTCGGTGCTTTCCTTTTCCGCACAGCACTAAAGAATGGGTTGGATTTCCACCCGATGACAATTGGGAGGTATATGAGGGACGCTCATTTGCAAGGTTTACTTTTGAGGCTGCCGGATGCTTTGTTCGATGCTGCGTGGCTGAATACGGAGAATTACCAAAGAGACCGTCCACCACAACCGTATTTCACCGAGTACGTTTCATCCCCTTATTAGGCCTGCCGATATTAATTGTAAGGTAGATTCGGTCATCTATTCGATACCCCTACTCAGGAAAGTGCTGCGCCTCAAGCACTTGGTTTTCGTGGTTTCTTCAGAGGATCTTACTCCTATCATTTTCATAATTTCTGGTCTGTCTCACTTTTAACTTTCAATGCCTCGGGTTTTGACAAATTGTCCGTTGTAGGTGGAAACCTTTTGACTCCACTCGCAACTTCCCCGATCTTGGGCCGCGATTTAAAGTAGGCGAAGAAATTGCGCGTTCAACACTGAGAAAAGAAAGGTTAAAGAACCTGGCAAAGAAGGCCAGGACTACCACTTCTCAAACTGCTACCGCCGGCGCAGACGAGAGTGATTACCTCAGTGAAGAGTTGAACCCGGTTGAGCTTGATAAAAAGGATCTAGACTGGTCGGCGGTGCTGAAAAGGACTTTCGAGGGGTATATAAGAGGTGAGAGACCAGATATGTATGGGGAGTGGATCGCGTGGTAAGGCAAGGAGGAAGGGGTAAATTTCGGAATGGGATTTTCCAGACGTGCTTGTGCTGGGAAATGTGGCTTAGAAGTCATCCGTACAATCGATAAACGCTCGAGAAGGAAAGAAGGTATTCGATATTCAGCACTCAGTGTAATGGTACGGAGTTGCCCTCCCTGTCTTTTCTTCTTGGATAATCCAGCTGCATACCCCCTCCGCCGCCGTCAACTGCTTAATTTTATTCTGGTAGACAGCACTGTTGGTAAGTTATGTATAGTTTAATGAAGTTTTACGACCCTGTATGACGTGACATGTGACATGTGTGACGTTTGTCGGGCGACGGGATCATTCAACTTTCACTGAATCAGTACATTCAAACCTCCAGCTTCAAGTTCCAATTCGATGGGCCTTCGTTCCGAATCCGTGACACGCATGTTTGCTAACAATTGTGAAGTATTGGCCAATTGTCCTGGATGTGCCATGTCATCCTGGACCCGTGGAACATCTATTGTCTTTGAAAACGACTCCATATTCCCACTCAGCATGAGTCTGCCACTCATTTAAACATTTCCCTCGACTATGACTCGAACAATTAATTGGATGTGATATAAGGCGCTGCACCGGATGTCTTCGCACCTCCTTGATGCTTTTCTGTCACTGACAGCCACCTAATATTTGCATTCGATCCATCGTTCTGCACTTCCCTTGTCTTTAAAATGCCCGTTTCTATCATTTCACCAGCGACCTCTGCATCCTGTAATGGGTTACCATCGCGAGCTTTCCATATGCCTCGTATCAGGGTTGGGGCAGTACGTTTCTTCGGTTTTTCTCCGTAGGCCTGCACCTCATTGTTCATGTCGCAGTCGACTATCCTTAAACACGGGCATTTTTTAGCTGGCCTCTGCAACCAAGCTATTGCTGGTCCGAGGCAACACAACACGCTCGTTTTAGCTTGCAACCTTCCAGAAGAAGTCTACCGCAAGATATTCATCTTATGTGCTCAGGTAAGTGTTGCGACAAAGTGTTCCACTCCTGATGGCACATGGAGTTGGGTCAACATTTCATACGTCTGCTCCGCGTGGAGGAGAGTCTCCCTTGGATGCCAGGACCTCTGGAGACATATCGACTTCTCTCATCCTAAATGGTATTCCATAACCATGGAACGGGCGAAGATAGCTCCTCTGCACGTCAACGCAGTCGTTGCTGATTCCAACATTCGTTTGGTGCAACGAACTCTCCAGCTTGCCCATCGAATCCAAGATATTCGCCTGAGATGTGATATTCCAAATATTCATCCCCTCCTTGAGATCCTAGCCCACCCCAATCCATCGGTGGAATCGCTGATCGTCGAAATCCAGAAACCTATTTCAAGACCGTTCGATGAGACGCATGCTTCACCTTCTTTTCCCATAATTGGACCACCGCTCCTGAATCTCAAATGCATGGAATTACATTCTACTCCATTTTATCTCTTAACCTCACGCTGCACAAACCTAACTCGTCTTCAACTTCATGATCTACCTTTGATCGAACGACCGACCTTTTGCCACTTCTTTGCCATGCTCCAACAACTTCAAAGTCTCGAGTACCTTACACTTGACCGCTCTTTTCCTATCAACGTAGAGTCGGTTGACTTACAGTCATTCAACCACCCCATCACATTGTCGAAGCTGAAGACCATCTCGCTAGTCGGCTCCGTCATTGAAATTGCTAATACTCTGCGATATTTTTCCCTTCCTCCGTCGACTTCTCTCATAATCAAGGTCTGTAGCCTTGCAGACCTGAGGAACAACATTTGGAGACTATCACAGACATTGAACGACCACTGTTACTTCCTATCTGACGATCTTCCCATGGAGACACTCGTTCTGTCTGGACAAGATGCGGGCACACGTTTCATAGGGGATGGTTTCGATCCCAATCCAGACTTCCGCCACTCATCTAGAATCAGGGTCTTCCGTGCTTCCTGTGATAGTGGCAGTGCAGCCATCGATTTTACCTTTGAGCCTTACGAGGATCACAGCGATGATGAATTGAAGATCGTGGTTCTTATTGGAATTATGAGGGCCTTACCACTATACCAGATCCGCACACTTGCAGTTCGGGACGTTGAATTCATGACCCAAAAAACATGGTCACAGGTTCTCCGTATGCTGCCGTGTATACAGGTCTTGGATATCACAGGGAGTCCCCCGTCTGGCCTGGCTTGGGCGTTGCTCCTGAATGCGAGCTTGAATGAGCAGGCGTTTAAGATTCCGGAAGATGGTGGCTATGACAAGCTAATATTCACACCTCGCCTTCAAGATATATATTTGCACCGGGTTGATTGCTCAGCAGGCGGTTATATGACCAGCAGTGCAGCAACAGTAAATTCGTATTACGATCTCGACGATTCTCGATTCCTTGATGTGCTGAATGCCAGTCTCGGCGAACGACGACGATCCGGACTGTGTCTTCGTAGCTTGTCCCTCGACAGTTGCGGATTTGTGATGAGAGAATCAGTCGAGCGTGCTCGAAGGGTTGTTCTTCACCTCATTTCTGATTTTCGGAATTCGGTTGAAGCAGGAGAGGCTGATGAAACATGCCCAGCCCGGTATCGCGGTACATGGAATTTGCGGCATCCCCAGATATCACATTACTATCGGCTTCGCACATTAGAAATGGATTCTGATTTTCGATACCCATATCTTTAGACCTTGATATTACATATTTATGCTAATGTCATATGTTGTCAGAACGGTTTTCTGCATTACTGGAACAAGAGGGATCTATTCACGGCAATTCTCTTTAAATCCGGGATGAACTAGATTTGCTGGACTGAGTACCTTCCCGTGAATTATGAATTTTGTGCAGCACCTAAGTAGTTATCGGATTTAGCCGAGGTATCAATCTCTTGTCGATTTCCTTGATGCCTGTTATTCCAGTAGGCGCCCAGATCTTCGATGTTGTTTTCCACCCAACACTTTCAATAGTCTATACTGGACTTCTCGACGGTTGTGTGAAGGCATTTGCTTATGATGACCAAGGAAATCACAAACCCCTTTTTTCCTTACAACCGTCTAAAAAGTCATGTCGAGGATTGTCGTTAGATCAAGATGGTTCACACCTGTTTGCTGTTGGAAAGGGGAAAGCTTTAAGGTGAGCTTTTTACCCTGCCACTGTGATCCAATGTAAACATGAATTATAGTTCAATTGACACGAGCACAGAAGCTGTCGACACTATACGGCGAGCGCATGAGTTGGTTCTTTTTTTGTTCTGAAGGAACTGGGTTAACCGACAAAGACTCGAGCTCACCGATAAATCGGGTGAAATATCTGATGCCATGGTTGTTGGCCACAGGAGATGACGATGGGGTTATAAAAGTTTGTTATTTAGAGCTTACTCTGAGGGCCGGTACTAACCTTGTTAGCTATGGGACCCTCGCCAACAAGAATCTGTTAGATCATATACGCGGCACTTTGACTATATTACGGACTTCTTGTGGTTGGACGACAAAAGGCAAGTCGTCGCAACAAGGTGAGTAATGAAGTTCAACGTCAAGCTCAGCCTCATAGTTTGTTGACCACGACATGACTTATACAGCGGTGACGGAACTCTCTCCGTGATGGATGTACGTTCCAAGAAGTCAATTCCCGTTGCACAATCCGAGGACCAGGAAGACGAACTCCTGTCTATAGTTTCCATCAAAAGGTTGGAAATTTTACCGATTTTGTTAATGATAGACCTCAATTTGAATCTAGTGCTACAAAGACAGTGGTAGGGACTCAACTCGGCATGCTTTCTGTATTTAATCGTAGCAATGGATGGGGAGATTGTGTAGATCGTATCCCTGGGTATGTGAGTTTCAATGCGTCTGTAAGATCTGTTAACCCATGATGTTTTGTAGCCATCCTCTGTCTGTTGACGCTTTATGCACACTTCCGTCGGACCTGCCCAACGTCGACTCGCAGAGTACCATCTTGACCGGTTCATCAGACGGTTTAGTTAGGGCTGTTCAGATCCTACCAACAAAACTCCTTGGTGTTTTAGCAGATCATGGAGAATGGGCCATCGAGCGTATTGCCATTGGTGGTGGCCAAGTCCAACTAACATTTGACGCATCTGAAGATGACAAAAAGCGAATGTCAGGGAATATTTGTTCAAAAGGGAAGAAGGAGGTTCCCAACTCGTCGAGGAGATGGTGGGTTGGCAGTGCTGGCCATGACGAGGTCTTGCGTATGACAGACCTAGAAGGTTTCTTCCGTGATATTAAAGTTGGGGACAAAGGTCGGGGAGGGATGGGCGTCGTTAACGATCAAGAGAGTGACATCGATGAAGCTGGGACTGATGGTCCACAGGGAGGCGGGGATTCGCAACAAGCCGTGACAGGACCAACAATCAGACCGGAAGACCATCTTGAGGAAGATTCGGGTTTAAAAAAACGAAAGAGGAAGCAAGAAAATACACCCTCCACTTCCACTAAGAAGAAGGGAAAGAAAAATATTGTCTCCGTTGAAAGATCTTTTTTCGATGGCCTTTAGTGATGTTGGGTAGCGTGTTTTTTCTGATTGTCAAGCCTTTTTACAATTGATGTATCCTCTGCATTTGATTTCTCCTCCTAGTTGCAGAGGCTGAGTACTTTGTCTTCTCAAGTTCGATACATCGATACATGTTTCCGGCATATTCAGCAATATGTATAACTGGAATTTAAATCGCTGCAAGGAGTAACCGCTTGGAATTAAAAATCACGTGTAACCGGCTACCGAATTCGCGGAACTTACTTAAAGTTTGCAAATAAAAAGCTTGCATCGGACCATGGTTCAAAATTTACCCTCCTCGAAATTTGAACGCGATTCTACGTGACATTTACCATAAAGAATCGATTCAAGATGAATTTAAGTCGTCGAATGCCGTCGAAATCTTACTTCACACGAGCGTTGTCAACGCGGGCTTCGTATGTACTGAAATCCCTTGGTCTTCCTACGACTGGCGAATTGAATGGTGTTTATGACGGACAATGGAAGGGATCAGGGCACATTATACAGTCGGTCTGTCCGACTACTGGGGAATTGTTAGCGTCCGTAAGGACTGCCAGCTCTCAAGACCTTCGTGCAGCCGTTGAGAAGTCCCGAGAAGCCTACAGAGAGTTTCGAAGTATGGTTGACTCCTCCCAAGACATCAGTCCTACAATTTATTCATAAATAGGTTATCCTGCCCCTCGACGTGGAGAAATTCTGAGACAAATCAGAGAAGAGCTCGCTGCAAACGTATGTTCCATATATGCACATGATTTCTTTCTCGAATGCTGTAACATCACCAGCGCGAAAACCTCGGGGCATTGGTTTCACTAGAAATGGGGAAAATTAGATCGGAAGGCGTAGGAGAGGTTCAAGAGTTCGTTGACATCGTTAGTTCCGTTAATTTGTTATCGACTTGTTCATTAAATCTTTCTCGAACATTAGTGCGACTATGCTGTAGGTTTGTCGAGGATGATGAATGGGCGCGTAGTGGCTTCAGAGCGTCCAGGTCACACCATCCTTGAAAGTCTGTACTTTGATTTGCAACACTAACTGCTAGCTTACCTGTTCATTTAGTTCCTAACCCTTTAGGTGTTGTTGCTGTTTTGTCCGCCTTTAACTTTCCTGTTGCTGTCTATGGCTGGTAGGTTTCCTTCTAATTTTTTTGCTTATGGTTTGATTGACTCATCCTTAGGAATCTAGCATTGTCGTTGGCTGCGGGGAATGCGACCATTTGGAAACCATCACCGACAACACCCTTATGTTCGATCGCAGTTACCAAAATAATATCGGGCGTCCTCGAGAGGAATGGTGTACCGGGTGCTGTGGCCGGACTCGTCGTTGGAGGAACCGACACGGGCAAAGAACTAGTGGAATCTCACGACGTTGACCTTGGTAGGTTCAAAATCAAGCTCGATTAACAAATTATTGATTTTTTCCCCTCAGTCTCATTCACGGGCAGCGAAGTCGTCGGACGGGAAGTGAGTAAGAAGGTGGCATCCAGATTTGGCCAAGTAATCTTGGAACTGGGTGGAAATAATGGTAATAATTATTTCAGTATTGTTGCTTTGAAGAATCTAACAATGGTTTTATTCTGCAGCTTCTATAATACTCCGAGATGCAGATCTTCCTCTCGCCGTATCATCCGTTTTTTTTGGAGCCGTGGGTACCGCGGGGCAAAGGTGCACATCCACACGAAGATTATATCTTCACAGACATATTGCAACGGAATTTCTGGAGCGCCTCCAAAAACTCTACAAGTCAGTTGTTCCCGGGGATCCTCTAGTGTCCGAGACACTTCTTGGGCCTCTTCACACACGCTCTGCGTGCAAGACTTATCTGAACGCCGTCGAACGTCTTCGTAAGTCTGGAGCGGAAATCTTGACTGGAGGGAAACAATACAGCAATGAGCCTCTGGCGTCGGGTAATTTCGTTGAACCTACTATTGCCATTCCAAAGCCATCTGAGCCAACCGACTGGAAGACGGAGACATTCGCTCCAATTCTGAATGTTGCCATTTTTGATGAGCTAGAGAAGGCGATTGAGTGGAACAATAAGGTTCCACAGGTGAGTTCATGGTAACGCGAGCGCTAACAACAGGGTTATTAATAGAGAAAATACCTCAGGGCTTATCCTCCAGCATCTGGACGCGGGACCTAAGGAATGTTGGGAAATGGATTGGACCCAGTGGCTCTGACACAGGCATTGTGAATGTATGATCAAACCTTATTGTGGTTGCCAAGAGCTTTTGCTTACGGCCTTATTCTAAGGTTAATGTAGGTACCAGTGGGGCTGAGATTGGTGCTGCTTTTGGTGGAAACAAGGTAGGTTTTCTGAAGAATTTTGGACTGTTCAACAACCTGACTCGAAACTACTACGGAAGAGCACGGGATGGTAAGTTGTATTTGTTCCACTGGGCTTCTGTTTGGGACTTCGACTGATCTGATTTGGATCAAGGGGGAGAGAATCTGGCGGCGATTCTTGGAAGCAATACGTGAGATGGAGTGCATGCACAAGTGAGTTGTCTTCTACTTTTATATTGAATCAAATAATCTAATATTTCGTTGTTAGTCAATTTCTCTGACGCAGTGCCTTTGGCACAAGGTGTCAATTTCCCATCCTAATTCAAGATTGTTGGATTAGAATCATGTCCATAGAATTCGGACCATGAGCCTTATTCCGTAGCAATTGTCCTTGTTGCTCTCGTGGGCATCGGAGTAGGTGATCCGAATGCTTACGATCGATTCTCGGCTAGTACGTTGTACATAACAAGACGAGAATGGCCCATGTTGTCACGAAAATCAACTGATGGACAGCTGAGATCTCATTGGCTCGCCCACATGGTGAGAGAATGGAAGAAGAAAGGGGATAGAGAGATTGAGCTACATCCTCTTTATGGGGATCTTTCCTGATTGTTGCGTGTAACCTGGAAATGTTTCAGTCAAGGCCATGTAATTGACGGACGCGACTGGATCTGATGGTGACGGGATTCTAGGGTCCAGAAACGAAAGGACTTTTGAATCTTTGGAACCCATAGTTAAATGCCGACGCTTAGAGTTTCTGTTGCGTCCTCTACAACATTACACTGGTTTGATCTCTTTCTTTTACCACCATCTGTCCTTCCCTCCATTCCAATTTTCTTTTCTTTTTCAACATGTCAACTCCTGATGATTTGCCGTGGCCCGAACTTGGTAATGTTTCTCGCGGTGCGACGCGAGGTAATCAGGGCCAGAAAGGTGTACTTGGGCCTCCAGACCGAGACGGACGATGTATTCTCCAACTTCGAGTTCAACCTGGGGTCCTGGCAGTTAAATTAAATTGTCAGGCTAGTGAATGGTATCGGATTCTGGATAACGAAGTTAACCGCGCTCTTAAAATGACCAAAACATATTGGCGCAAAGCACGGAGACGCCAGGATTATGACGCACGCGCTGACCAAGATCATATGGAACTGCATGAGTGGCTACAGCAGCTGAAAGATAAGACGATGTCCCATCTAGAACTTCTCATGCAAAAGGGAGAGATTCAGGGGCCTCCATACGTTATGCCCGACGACATGGAGCTTTCTTTTCTACGGAGGTTCATCGAACGCCAAGCAGCTGGTATTCCGCACAACCCCCGTCTTCGCAACGGCGTTGCAGGCGAAGGTTCGTATCTTACGAGAGACCATTCAGACGAAGCTTTTACACCAGACGCGACAAGTCAGGATTTTCTGGATCATCGGTCCACTAACGGTAAGGCGTCAGCGACCGTCGCTTATCTTTCGACTTTAACACACAGCCGGCTTGTGTTATTGTAGAAGACCCTCTGCAGCGAAGTTCTGCTTCACCTGCTTTCCGGAATCCTGGAGGCCTCGTCGCAGAGGCAACTTCATCAAGTGAGATGATTTTTGAATATCTCTGGGGGTCAAGCGCTCAAATGTATATCTCCCAGAACAAGCTTTAGCGGCAGCTCGTACGGCCCTATTTCGGGCTCAGAAGGACACTGAAGATTCGTTTATGCGATATACGTCCTGTATGGATCTTGAGCGACAAGCGCGTCTAGCAGTGCTCTCAGCAGAGAAACGCCGCGATGATATTAGTAGGGAGATTATCAATCTCGTTGATGATGTTCTAACGCAACATCCCAGTGGCTATTCTTCTCTCCCAAAGTCAACAGCTGAACTTGTGTAAGTTACTTAATTGGTATGCTTGGGTGTTTTTGATTGGATTGTTTCTAGTACCCGATACAAGATCCAGAAAGTCGTCAATCTCTGGTGACGATAGACACAGTCCTCATCGATATCCAATAGACGTGAGCGTCCTTCATTCTAATATTTTCACCCTCTTTCCGTTACTAATTCCCTCAAGGAGGCCAGAAATCCTGTAGATCCCTTCATGAATGCACGCGTGCAAGACAAGCCTGTGGAATGGCCAACTGATGGCTCTAATTTGTACAGTACCGAGGCCGTCCACCATATGGATGTAGGTGGAATGTCTAGACGAAGACCGCATTACTGACTTCGTTTATAGGATTCGATGCGGGGCCGGAAGCGACAATGGGAGCATGACGCCCAACTACACAGTAAGCTTAGTACTTACAGTCTTTGGCTTGACGACATTGAGCAGTGTGCATAGACAATGGTTATCCGTGTGATGTGGCCGTCGGCGCACCCAGTTATGAAAGCTACCGGCCTGACAGACCGTACGACTCTTCGGACATCCCAGGTCTTCCTCCTCGAAAGCGCATGCACCATTCTATGATACCTGGTTTTGATGTTCTTAACGGCGCCCCACTGCAGAATCAAAGTATGAGTCTGCAATCATGACAACCTCAGTTCCTGATGATTGTCAATTTGTTTACTTGCATATCCACTCATTCTTAGATGTTCTTATCTGTTGTTGCCACTTTGTAGCACTTTGTATATCTAACATTATTTATTCCCGTTCCTTTGCAATGAATAACGATGTAGTATTATACTTGAAAATAAGATCCGAACGTCTTATGGATAAACTGGGAAGGTATTTACAATCTCAAAAGTGCTGTGGTAGCTTGAGGCTTACACGGGTCCAGTCTCGGGGTGGTTGCTGATTGAGTTCACGTTTTAAATTTGAATTACATGTCAGTGCAGTTTATATGATCATCATTTGGACGACAACATCTAAATGAGTCGTAGATCAGAGCGACGAGTGCTGAGTATCGAGCACGAATTTTCTCCGTAAAATTTTGTGACAGTCTTTCTTCATATTCCGGCTCGTTGGATAAAATGTAAGATTACAGGTAGCAGCTATAGCCAGTCAGATGTTCGGTATGACATTGTTGACCGATGTCGGTCATTTGTTAACTTAGGAGGCTGTCAAAGCCATGAACTTTATTTTATTTTATTTTATTTCAAAAGACGTTATTAAATTATCATGATTTGATTGAACTTGCTTGCAGATTGGAATTGGTCATTTTTTCCAATTCGGCGATAGCGGTGACAAAGGTAGGGTCTACTGATTATTTTTGATTTATTTCGCTACTTATCCACAACTTATCTTGAGCTCTATGAATGTTGATTTGCTACGGTCCCGATGTCGAGAACTCCTTTACATAAGCCTCCGGACTTGCGCTTGATTAGGGAATTTACCACTGACAGTTGACTGGTAGCGATCTAGGGTTTTCTGCCATCTTTTCCCATCGACATCCCATTTTTTCTATTCTAATACTTTTTTTATTCTAACCTTTTCCAACAGACCCGGAATGAATTTTAAAAGTTGATCACGTTCAAGAATAAGAGGACTCAATCGGTACAAAGTAGGAGCGTAGCAATGCCTAAAAGAGACAATACAGAAGCGAGCCACGATGTCGCGAGGTAACTTAGGCAGTGAAGAGTTAGAGAACGATATTATACACAGGTTTGAATCTTGATTTGGCATGAGAAGCAGAAAAAGTCCATCCTCGAACTCCTGGTCCACCATCAACTGCTCACAATGTCACCTCCGCCTATCATTTGCCAAAATATTTTTCTGATCAATATCAGCTCCAGATCGTTCCATGCATATGTCTGTAGGCTCGTGTGATAAGACTATTATATTACTAAATTCATGGCAATTTACTGTGAATGATCTTAGTGTGTTTGTATACATGCCGGAATTCCTTCCTCACTCACTCCTTGGGGATGGGTTTGAAGCCATAGACAGTTCTCCAGGGTCCAAGGGGTATAACGGGTTCACGAAACCACTTTACACTCCATAATGAACACCACAGTGCTTTGAACCACTGCCACCAGGTTGTCCTCTGTTTCGGATCATCTCTGAGTCGTGAATACACGATGGTTGGCATGAGCGTCAAGTGGTGTTGTTTGATGTTTGTTTCCGCGCAGCTGACCAAATAGATTCCAAAAGGAAACATGAAAAATAAACACAACAATAGGAAAAAGTAATTATCAGTAGTTGAAAGACGAGAGCAAGGTATAAACTGAATACAAATATCATGACGAATGCGATGATGAACGACTACAATTATAAAATCTAGTTCAAATAACCACGACACTTTGCAGAACCACACAAACAAGGGATCTTGTCTTGCTCGAACGGGAAGTGATAGTCTAGGACGAGAGACATGGTCACGACAAGATATCAAATAAATTAACCTCAGACTCACCATAGGTGATTTCGTCACCCAACTCGATATCCTGTTTCGCATAAATGACGATCTTCTTCTCTCCATTGATCGTGATGATTTTCGCTGTGCAATTAGGATCACAGGAGTGATTGATGAGGCGACTGTCAACGCAAAAAGGAGATGGGTAAGAAAGGCATTAAACAAGTTAACAATGGAAAAAGGCATACCCAAGGTTACCCTTCTTGGTAGCATCCACCACCAGATCTTCGTCGATACGGAACAAGTAACTGCTCCCAATACCCTGTCTCTCGTATGCCATCTCCCTCTTCTCCGCTACTTGCGCCCGAATGATCTCTCCGACATACTCTATCACCATCTCTCCTCTCGAAATCTTCTCCATCGCATACAAACCCCAGTCGTGGATAGGCGAACGAGCGAACCGTAAATGTTTTTTCCGTGTTTGGAGCTGATTGAACTTGAACGTAAGCTCGCTGGCGGTTTCCCCTTTGGAAAGAGCGACAGCTCGCTGGACCTGATTTATCTCCTCTAGGCCTTGTGCGCGTCTTCGAGCGTTGGCACGATTTGAGCGCGAGGACTCAACATGTTGAAGTTGAGGTTTGTCAACCACAGCTTGTACAACCCCGTTTGTTGCAGCACGGGCCTGGTACTGTGAGACATATGCTGCCTTCTCCGCATGGGTAATCTTGTAATACCCTTCTGTACGCGCACTTCCCGTGAGGTGTTTCCGGAAGGTAGGGACATCGGATGATGTTACAGGTGGTTCCGACTCTTCCTCTGTGCGCAACTCGTCTGAGAGTGCAAGTTTCGTGAAATAAAGGTCCTCGTCGTCTTCACACAGATCATCAATAAACGGATCTGGAGGGGGAGTAGGCGGGGGAGTGACAGCGCGCTTTCGCCGCCCTTTAACATCGCGCACAGGTGAAGGCGAACGTGAAGGGGTTGCTGATGTAGATCCTAGGCGGAGATTCTTGACAACAGGGTATTCAAAGGTTTCAGACTCTGGAAGGAAGACTTGATCGACCTGGAGTGCCTTCCGTGATTTCTTCAATAATTTCTTGGCCTTTGTCTTAACCTCCTGGATCTTCGCCTTCTTTTTGACGGGCTCCTCCTCTTCGGGTTCCTCAGAGACAACCCTCTTGCGAACAACGGCTTCTGACAAATCTTCTTCCTCCGATTCAATGTCCTCATCAGAGACTTTCCTTGCTTTCTTCATGAGAGCATCCGTCTTCCGTTTCTTCTTGGGCCGTTCAGTCTCCTGTTCACTGTCCACCACTTGTTCTCTTTCTACCTCTTCCACAACAGGTTCGATTACCTCTTTCACCTTTCTGAAGGACAAGCCTTTCAAGCCTTTCTTCTCCAACAACTTGTCCTGGGCTAAAGAGGGACGACCTTTGCTCTTCTCCTCTTGTAACACCCTTGTCAACTCCTGTGATACAAGCTGGTCCCTGACATCTTGCTCCAACACTTTCTTGAGCTCGTCCAAGACTAAGATTTGGGCCTCATCGAGAAGTTCCGTTTCTGTCCAATGGGTCTTTTCCACCTTCTCTTCATAAAATGGCGGTGGGTGCACAGTGAGGGTAACAGACTGAAAGCCAAGCTGTTTTGTACCGAGAACCATCATCGCTCGACGAGCGACGCCGGAATTCAAAAATGTCACATAGATTCCAGCATGATCCCTCAAAATCTATCTCGGGAGAAAAAGCTATTCATCGGAAAGGGATGTCGATTTATTAAAATCGAGAAGACGTACCTTGTCAACATCGAATCCTTGGAAGAAATCCCTCACGTCCTCATCCGTAACAGACGCGACGAGCTGGACACTACCCTGGACTCTGAGATGATCATGCCCATTCCTTGCCAATTCCCTCGTCACCTCCAGTCGCTCCTTCTCACGATCAGCAGCTGATTTATGTGTATGGGGCACCGTTTTCCTCATCCCAGATTCGGGCGACGGTGACCGCGAGATGTTCATTGGAGATCCTTGATCTGGTTCGGCAGGCGCTGATGCGTACTTGGTCGTCTGCATCACATTCTTTCCCCTAGCTGCCGTTGAAGATCCAGAAGGTCCAATCTTATTCTTGTCGTCCTGGTGGAGAGCTGCCGCACGCGCCTGCCGGAGGGATTCAATGACTGCGTCATTCTGCAGGTTCGGTGGTGCGGGCGATGCTGAATCTTGCGTTGACATTACAGGCTTCAGTGGAAGACCTGCTGGACGGCCCTCTTGTGGCCGTTGCTGGGCCGTCCGGGATCCATTCGTCGCGTGAGACGCGCTTTTTCTCGAAGGGGCAGGACTTGAGAAACCAGACAGAGGCGTGCCTGTATTGCCAGCAGCTGTGCTGGTCGGAGTCGCGCTGGCTACGCCACCAGCATTGAGTCCCACTGCTCTCCGTTTCTCCTCCCTCCCTCTCTTGCTCTTCTCAACATACTCCGCCATCAGGGCTTTCAACTTCACACCATCATCGTCAAACACCACTTTCCATTCCTCCTCATCCTCATCCTTTTTCAACGCACTTCGCAGACCACCCTTCCTTCCATTCTCCTTCATCACGCACCGCCTGGCCAGGTCGTGTGTGGAAAATTTGATGAAGACGACACCTAGAGAACCACCCTTCTCGGGATCAATTTGAGGTTCAAAAGATGAGATATGGCCGTATTGTTGAAAATGCATGCGAAGGGCCTGATTTTGCGTATAAGGATTCACGCCAGTGACAAGGATCGACGTTGGTGGAGGAGGCCCAGTGGAATACTCATCATACTAATTGGAGGTTAAATCACAGGAAATGATGCTATGGCTATCACATGCGTACCTCGTATTTGAGCTCGATAAACTCTGTACGTGCTGGTCTGAGTGTGTGGGGTACTCGTATTGTCCTGTCCTTCCTTGGATCGCTCACCACGATTTCCTCTTCTTTCAAACCATCATCCGGTTCATCAGGACCTACGACTTGACCTTCGATTCTTAACAACACCTCTTTTCCCTTTCCTTTCCCTTTTATCCGTTCCTGGACAACCTCCGGACTACCGTGCTTGCGGACGTGGTCAATTAAAACGGTATGATATGAAGTACGAAGCGAGGGATACTGTATCGAAAACTTCTGTGTTGCAAGGCCGTGAAGGTTGGTGTTGTCGATGCTCGAGTCGAAGAGAACTCTGAAATTCTTCTCGTCAGGATATTCAGAACGTGGAGGAGGCCATGATGGGGGCAGTAAATATGTGTAAGTTTTCTCGGGTTCTGGATCTGGTGGGCGGCATCGTGATGACGATGATGACGATGAAGACGCTCGTCGTCGAGTGGAAGAAGTTGGTCTTGGAGAAAGTGGAGGTTTCGTGGGTAGAGGAGAATGTGGATGTGGGGAAGGTTTGTATGATGGAGATCGATGATGTGATTCATCAGACGGAGTGGGAGAGTCGTTCGACGAGGAGGCCACGAGGAATGGTTGGGGTTCGGAAGAGGATGATTTTGGCGACGTTTCTGGAGGCAGAGGAGGAGGAGACAGGTGCTGTGGTTCCAATGGTGGTAGCGCTGGCGAAGGAATCCGAATTGCAGACGGGATCGTTAACGGGGGTAAAGGGGGTGGCGCTGTAGTTGGGGGCAATGGAGGAGGCGAAGGGGGAGGTGATAAAAGCGGTGGCGGTGGTGGTAGAGGCGGACATATGCCCAAAGGAGGTGGAGGTTCAGCAGATGTCGGGGGGGGGGGAGGTGGCGGTTGAGTCGGGGGGGGGGGAGGGGGGGGGTCATAATTTGGAGGAGGGGGAGGTGGCGGATGATGCTCTGTTGCATGAGTCCGATTTTGGATAGAAATATGTACAGCAGGTCGATCATGCATTAACTCTCCCGGTCT